>Ga0302311_10005134_pt1 | contig 13936 bp, 13 predicted proteins | sample III_Palsa_N1_3_FD_200449 | JGI IMG/M metagenome (GOLD analysis project Ga0302311, IMG submission 200449) | Peat permafrost microbial communities from Stordalen Mire near Abisko, Sweden - III_Palsa_N1_3 | ecosystem: Environmental > Terrestrial > Soil > Palsa > Peat permafrost | place: Sweden... | reverse complement strand
CAGGCCGGCGGGCACGGCATCCAGGCGCGACAGCAGCCGGGCCAGGCGGGGCTTGGTGATGCGTCCGCGCGACCAATCAGGGTGCCAGCCGGCGCGGCGCGCGGTGTTCAGCCCGATCACGGCCACTGTTTGATCCTGCCATGCGGGTTCGGTTTCGGGCGCGATTTCCTGGTGCCAACGCCGATAGGGCACCAGGAAGCGTTCGGCCAGTTTGTAGGGGGTAATGTCGTGATTGCCGGGCACCACCAGCGTGGGCGCGTGCAGCGCATCGATGAAGGCGCGGGCGGCCTGGAATTCACTGCGGCGGGCGCCTTGCGTCAGGTCGCCGCTGATGGCGACGAGATCGGGCGGGTCGGCATTCAGCGTGTCGATCAGGGCCCTGACCACAGCAGGATTATCGGCCCCGAAATGCAGGTCGGTCAGATGGGCGATGCGGGTCATTTAAAGCCCTTCGGGTACCAGCACCTTCAGGGCGCGCGGACGCACGGTGAAGCGCACCGGCGTTGCCAGCAGTTCCACCTCACCGTCGATCATCACGTGCAGCCTGCCGCTCGCCGCATCGATTGTGATGTCCTGGCCGGTGAAAACCGACAATGCAGGATCGCGATTGCGACCATGCGCCAGGCGCCAGAACACCCGCAGCAAATCGAATATGCCATGCCGCAGCACGGCATAAGCGCAGAGCACCCCCTCATCCAGCCGGGCGCGGCCGAACATCCGGCCGGTTTGATCCGTCAGCGCGCCGAGCGTGATGGTGAGCGATCTTGTGCGTAGCTGATGGCTGTGCCCATGCCCATCCACCACCATCGTCAGGCGCAGGCTGTGCGGCCGGCGCAGCACCAGAACGGCGGCGCGGGCGAATTGCAGCCATTGGCGCACCCGGCCGTGCCGGCGTGCCTGTTCGCGATGGCGGCCGAGGCGCACCGGGCTGCCCAGCATGCAGGCGCACAGGAATGGATAGCCGCCGGCCATGCCCCCGCTGGCCATTCCAACGTCGATCATGCGTGTTTGGCCGTGCAGAATCGCGGCGGCGGCGGCATTCACGTCATCGGCTGGCAAGCCCAAGTCCCGCGCCAGAAGGTTCATGGTGCCGCAAGGCAGGATGCCCAAGGCGATATCGGTGTCCGCGAGCACCGTGGCGGCGCAGGCAACCGTGCCGTCGCCGCCGGCGACCACTACGATATCGGCAGCTTTTGCCGCGGCGCGCAGCCGGTCGCGGAGCGTGCCGGGAGGCGGCTCGGTGATCGCGGCACCACCCTCCGCGAACCGCGCGCGCACCATATCGGGTGTTGCGGTGCCGGCGAGCACCGCACCCGCCTTCTCGTTCAGAACCAGCGCGAGGCGCCGCGCGGCACTCCCTGTCGTGCCGGGGCCGGCCGCGCGCAAGCTTGTTTCCATTGCAGCAAATTCACCGGTTGTGGTGTGGACAAAACGCCGGTGCGGCCAGATGGTGCCGCCCGCACGACCCCCTACCACGGGTTAATCGTTCCGCGGGCGCCTCTCGCTAGGCCCTGGATCCGCCCTTCTCAGGTAGGCAATCCTTCAGGCAGGAAATAAGCTAGACATGGATATCTACACCGGCCCGTTCTTCGAACAGGCGCGTACCCAGTTCGGCGTTATTGCCGATTATCTTGGCATTCCCGATTTCGAGCGTGACCGCCTGTTGCTGCCCAAGCGCAGCATCATCGTCTCCTGCCCGATCCACCGCGACGACGGCACCGAGGCCGTGTTCCACGGCTTCCGCGTGCAGCACCATCTGACCATGGGCCCGACCAAGGGCGGCACCCGCTACGCGCCGGACCTGCATCTGGGCGAAGTGGCGGCACTCGCCATCGCCATGAGCTGGAAATGCGCGCTCGCCGGCCTGCCTTATGGCGGTGCCAAAGGCGGCGTGGCGGTAAACCCCTACAGCCTGTCCAAACGCGAACTGGAAGCCGTTTCCCGCCGCTACATGCAGGAAATGATCCCGTTCGTCGGCAGCCACACGGACGTGATGGCGCCCGACATGGGCACCAACGAGCAGATCATGGCCTGGTACATGGACACGTACAGCATGTATCAGGGCGAGACGGTGATGGAGATCGTCACCGGCAAGCCGGTGGATGCCGGTGGCACGGTTGGCCGGCGCGAGGCGACGGGCCACGGCGTGGTGCATCTGGTAGGCCGCGCCATGGACCGGCTGGGCATGCGCCCGAACGGCACCACGGCCATCATCCAGGGCTTTGGTAACGTCGGCAGTGTTACGGCACAGACGCTGGACCAGCAGGGCATCAAGGTGGTCGGCGTATCGGATCACACCTGCGCCTATTACGACCCGCGCGGCCTGGATGTGATGGCGATGATCCGCCACACCGAGGCGGTTGGTTTCCTGAAAGGCTACTCCACCGAAGCGCTGTTCGATCCGTACGAATTGCTGGCCCAGAAATGCGATATCCTGGTGCCCGCGGCGCTGGAGCGTTCCATCGACGGCCCGCTTGCGGCGCGCCTGCAGTGCCGCATTCTGGCCGAGGGCGCCAACGGCCCGACCACGCCTGAAGCCGACCTGATTCTAAATCAGCGCCGCAACGAAATATTCGTTATTCCGGATATTCTCTGCAATGCCGGTGGCGTCGTGGTCAGCTATTTCGAGTGGGTGCAGGATTTGCAGCAGCTGTTCTGGACTGAGCCCGAGGTGCGCGACCGCCTGAACCGCATTCTGGAACGCAGCTTCCAGCAGGTGATGCAGCGTGTGGAACGCGACGGCGTGCCGCATCGCACGGCGGCGATGGCCATAGGTGTGGAGAAGGTGCAAAAGGCCAAGAAGACGCGCGGCCTGTTCCCATAACAAAACGTTTATTGGGGAGCAGGGTCTGCTCCCCAATAAAGCCTTGCGAAGCGGCCGCGCCAGAGCGGGCGGCTCACCGCATGAATTTGGGTGTTATTTTGAGGGTGACCTGATTTCGGCGATCGCACGCAGTAGCGTGCTCGCGGGAAATGGTTTCGGCAGAAAGCGCTCGAACGGCCCCAGGCCGTCAATCCGGCCATAGCGGCCGCTAATATAAACAATGGGCAATTCGGGAAAATGCGCGTGCGCCGCACGGCCGAACGCCAAGCCATCCATGCCGGCGCCTAAGTTGATATCGGTCACCACCACTTGCGGGCGATCGCGATGCATCAGCTCCAGGGCGGCCTCGGCATTGGAGTGGCGCACAGTGTCCAGCCCAGCCAGATTCAATGCGTCGCCCAATGTCTCAAGTATTAGCTCGTCGTCTTCGACCAGCAATACGTCCACTGTGCCCTCGGTGATGCGCATGCGGCGCACACTGCGCCAGCTTAGCGGCGCTGAAACTACACGAACCCGCGATATAAGCCCGCCGATAAGAACGCAGGGGGGGAATGCGGCCGTACCGCCACAGTCAACTGCGGCGGTCCCGCCACACGAAAAATTGCCCCGGGGTCCGACTTAAACAGACAAAAGTTTTTTGATTCTTTTTTTCAAAAAAGAATGTCTTTTCTTTCACCGCCTTACTCATCCACCGCCGCCCACTCCGCCACCCGAGCCAGCCGGGCATAATCGCTGAACCGGGGTGCTGCCCCCGGATAGGGCTGGCTCAAATAAGTGCGTTCCACCCGATCGAAATCATGCACCAGGGCCGAGAGTTTGGCTGCCGCCAGATCACTGGCCGCCGCCACCTTGTCCACGTCTCCGCGGAATAATTGCTTGCTTTGCCCAGGCTCGAACCCACCCGAAATCTGCCAGTAGGTCAGGTCCACCGCGCGCCCGCGCAAATCGTCGCCGAACGCGCCCTGTTCCACCATCGCCGCTTCCAGCGGCAGTTGCGGTGCACGGCCATCCTCGACGTCTTTTTGCATCGGCGGGGCGCCGGTTTTGTAATCCAGGATGGCGATGGCGCCGTCGAAACGGCGCTCTATCCGGTCCGCGCGCCCGCGCAGGCTGAAGGGGCCCGCCGGTGCCGGTAGAATCCATTCGCCGGCCTGCTCCGGCCGGATCAGCGCCAGCTGGCCATGCTTGCTACGGCGATCCGCCTCGGCTTCCGCCACCCAGGCAGCGATACGGTGCAGGCGGGGGCGCCACCACGTGGCCAAGGCAGGACGCATGCCAGCCTCATCAAGGGCGGCATCCATGTGGCGGATCAGCTGGGATGTCGCGTCGGCCGGCCACGCGGTGCCGAACGCGGTATAGAATCGTTGCAAACCGCCATGCACGATCTGGCCGTAATCGGCGGCGTCCGCACTTTCTTCGAGCGGACGCAGCTTTTCCAGGCGCAGCACGTGGCGGGCATAGATGGCGTAGGGGTCGCGCAGCCATGTCTCGATTTCCGTGACGCGCAGGCGCCGCGGCCGCAAGGCAACGGGGGGTGCGGGGGCCGGGGGTGGCACCGGGATTGCGGCACCTGCCGGCCGGTCCAGCGCGCTGGCCCAAGCGGCGGCCGGATGCGGGCTCAGCCCGGCATCGCCCAACAGCGCGGTAAGGCGCGTCATCCAGCGCGCCGGCACGGCGGGGGCGGCGTCGCGACGGCGCGGGGCGGAAAGGACCACGCGGGGCGCCGCACACGCACAGGCGACAAAATCATGTGCCGCCTGCCCTACCACCTGTTCCGGGCTCGGCAGGCCGACCTGGGCGCGCATGGCGCGGCTCATCCACGGGCCCGGATCAGCCAAAGGCGGCCAGACGGTTTCGGCCAGGCCGCCGAGCACCATCACATCCGCGGCCTGCAGGCGGGATTCGAGCAATCCCCAAATGAACACGCGGGGATGCTCGGCACCGTCGCGCCCGCGCAAGGCACGGCGGCTGCGCACCGCGATACCGGCCAGCGCGGAATGCAGCAGGCCGGGTAATGTCGCCGGGTCCTGTGGCGGCAGCGCGGCGAAGGCGGGCAGCAGGCCGGCCAGATGGTCGGCCAAGGCTTCGCCCTCCTCGGCCGCCCACAGACGGTCGGCGCCGGCCTCCGTATCCGTATCGGCCAGGCTCTCACCGGCGGTGACCAGCGCCCGCAACCATGCATCCGGCGCGAGCGGCCCGGCGGCGCGGGGCAAGGCGGCCAGGCATTGATCCAGGGTGTCGCAAAACGCCGCATCGGCGTGGGTGGTACGCAAACCGTCGAGCCCCGGTGGCGGCATCGGGCCCCGCAGCGCCTTGGTTTCCAGCGCGCGGGCAGCGGCGCGGCAGGCAGCCGGCGGTAGGCCCGCGGCGGCCAGCGGGTGTTTCAGCAGCGATAGCAGCGCCACCGGGCGGAATTCCTCCGCCCAGGCAGTGGCGAGCAGGCGCAGGAATATCGCCGGGGGCGTTTCGGTCAGCGCCTCGCCGGCACTGTCATCGGCCACCACGCCGAAACGCAGCAATTCGGCGGTGACGCGCTGCGCCAGGCGGCGATCGGGGGTGACCAGCGCCGCGGTGGCGCCCGGCTGTTCCAATGCCTCGCGCAGCACCAGGGCGATGGCGGCCGCTTCCTCCTGCTGGTCGGCGGGGTGTAACCGCTCCAAGCCCGTCAGCTTCGGCAGACCGGCGCCGCGCCATTGGTGCAACGCCACTGCGGGCAGAAGCGCGCGGCGCAGTATGTCCACACGGCTGGCGGGGGCGGCTTCCGCATGGGTCAGCCAAGGCCGCACATCGCCGCGGTTGGCGCCGAGGTCTTTCAACAGCGTGCGCAAGCTGGCCTGGGGGTGCGTTTCATCCAGCGCCGCCCAGCTTTCGTCGTCTAGCGCCAGATCCAGGCCCGGCAGCACGACCTGCCCTTGCGGCAAATGGGCGACGACGCGCAGCAACCGGGCCACGGCGGGAATGGCACCGGTGGTGCCGGCCGCGATCACCGGCATGGTGGGAGGGTCGGCCTCCCAGGCGTTGGCCTGCGCATCCAGCAGCGCGATTTGGCGCGACGCGATGTCCGACAGCCCTTCCTCGGCCAGCCAGGCCGGCCACGTTCGCGTAACGATCTGCAGGAACTCCAGCGTCACGTTCCAATGCGCGGCGAATTCATGGCCCACCGCCTCGGGCAACCGGGCCTCGAGATTGATTTCAGCGCGCGCCGCTTCGTCCAGCAGTGCGGCCAGGTCGGTGGCAAGCTGCCAGGCCAGATCGGCGGTGGCCGGCGCACCATGCTGGCCGTTCATGCCCAGAATAAGCTGGGTGAGCACGGCCAGCCTCTGCGGCACCGGCACGGCGGGCGGTAGGGACAGCGCACCGGCCAAAGTCAGTGGTGCTTCATCCAGCCCGCCCAACGCGGCCATACGCGGCAGCAGCAGCGGTTCTCCGGCGGATTGGCGCAGGAAAGCCTCGGTAAGCCCGCGCAAGGCGCGGCGCGTCGGCAGCAGGATCAGCCCGTCTGCCGCCGCCAGCGGATCACCGCCGGCAGGCGGCGGGCGCGCCAGCCACCAGGCAGCCAGCGTGTCCAGGAACGGCAGGTTGGGCGGGATGGTGGCCAGCGCAGGCGATTTCACGTCGTTGAGCCTGTCAGCTGGGCCGTCAGAGCGTGCTCGGCTTCCTCCAGATCCTCGGGGAACGATAGATGGTACCACAGCCCGTCATGCACCACGGCGCGTAGGCGGCCGGTTTGCAGTGCGCGATCCCACACCTCGTTCATGGAGAAACGCGCGGCGCCAAAACCATCGAACAAAGCCGGCGTGGCCAAGGTGACCCCCGCATAGATGTAAGGTGCGATCTCGCGCTCCCGCCGGCGGCGCGGCAAGCCGACCTTGTCGAGGAAGAAATCGCCCGGCCCGATATCGGCCTGCACTTGGAAACTACGGTGCACCAGGATCACCCCGTCCACCGTATCATCCAGCGCCCCGGCTAAACGCAGCAGAGCCGGGCTGGGTCCGTCGAGCCACACGCTGTCGCTGTTGGCGATGTAAAACGGTCCGTCGCCGAAAAAACCCGCGCGTAACGCAGCCGCAACGGCACCGCCGGTGTCCAATAAATCAGGTTCACGGCGGACCGTGACAGCGGGCGCGCCACCGCGGGCCTGCAAATGAGCCTCGATCTGATCGGCCTGATATTGCGCGTTCACCACGGCGCGGGTGACGCCGGCTTCCGCCATGCGGTCGAGCGCGTGATCCAACAATGTGCGCTGGCCTAGGCGCAGCAGGGGCTTGGGGGTGTGGTCCGTCAGCGGGCGCATGCGCGTGCCCAGGCCGGCGGCTAGGAGAGCGGCGGTTGTTACCGAAATCATTTAATCTCTCGAGGGCGGGCAAGCGATAAGAAAGAAAGTTCTTTTTTGAAAAAAAGAACCAAAAAACTTTTGATCCTTGAGGCACGCGGTGCGTCCAACGCGCCGCCCAATAAGCAAAAGTTTTTTGTTTCTTTTTTTCAAAAAAGAAATGCTTCCTTTTGTTATTAGACGGCCCCGATCATGGCTCGCAGCTTGGGATAGATCTGATTCTGCCATGCCCGGCCAGAAAACACACCATAGTGCCCGGCGCCCGTTTGCAAATGATATGTCTTCCTTGAGGGTGGAACACGTTTGCAGAGATCCAGCGCGGCCATTGTTTGGCCTACGCCACAAATATCATCGCGCTCGCCTTCCACCACCAGCAGGCTGGTGCGCCGGATTGCGCCGGGGTCAACCAGCTCGCCGCGATGCGTCATGACGCCCAGCGGCAGCTCGTAGGTTTTGAACACCCGCTCCACGGTTTCCAGATAAAATTCCGCGGGTAGATCCAGCACCGCGAAATACTCGTCGTAGAAGCGGCGATGCGCGGCAGCACCCTCAGTATCGCCGCTGAACAGGCGGCGCAGCTGTGCCAGATGCGCGTTGATATGGCGGTCCGCGTTCATCGCCATGAAGCTGGTGAGCTGCAGGAACCCCGGATATACGCGGCGGCCGGCACCGGCATAGCGCGCCGGCACCCGTGCGATGGATTGTTTTTCGTACTCCGCCATGGTGCGGTTCTGCGCCAGTGTGTTGACGCGAGTGGGGCTCTGCCGCGTGTCGATCGGGCCGGCCATTAGCGTGAGTGTGTGGGGTGTCGCCGGGTTTTTCGCGGCCGACATCACCGCGGTGGCCACCAGGGCGCCGACCGCGGGCTGGCACACCGCCACCATATGAGTCGGCGCGCCGCCGCTGGTTTGATGCAAATGCTCCAGGAAGCGGATCACGTGGTCGGTGTAGTCCTCGAAGCCGAACGGCCCGGCCTCCAGCGGCACGTCGCGGGCGTTGTGCCAGTCGGTGAGGTGCACGTCGCAATCGGGCAGCATGGTGACGACCGTGGCGCGCAGCAGCGTTGCGAAATGGCCCGACATGGGTGCCACCAGCAGCACCTTGGGCTGCGGCTTGGGCGTGTCCTTCTCGAAGCGCAGCAGGGTGCCGAACGGCGTTGAAAACACCGGCACTTCCCGCACATCGACGCGAATTCCGTCGATGACAGTGCTATCGATGCCGAACGGGGGGTGCTTGTGGGTGACCTTGGCATTGGCGAACAACTCGGCGCCCGCGGCGGCCAGCCGGGCCATCGGATGGGCACCCTGCGCGGCCTGACGCCCCCACAGATCCAGCCAAGTCGCCGCCCCACGCCGGAACGGGGACAGAAAATCGGTCTGGGCTTGATACAATTGGTAGAGCATAAACCTGGGGCGACCTAAAAACGGGCTACTGAGACAGCCGCAACCGGCGTATGTTAACGCCACTTAGGTTGCTACGCTATTTCCATCACGGAGACACCATGGCCAACCACCCGGATCACGCGACACTGGTGATCAGCAGCCGCAACTACTCCAGCTGGTCGCTCCGCGGGTGGCTTCTGGTGCGGCTGGCGGGCCTGCCGTGCGAGGTGCGCCCCGTGGCCGCCGACGATCCCCGCGCCCGCGCCGAGCTGCTGCTGCAAACCGCCTCCATCCGCATTCCCTATCTGGAGCATGACGGCCTGAAGGTTTGGGATGTGCTAGCCATCGCCGAATACCTGCACGAGATGTTCCCAGAAGCGCACATGATGCCGGCCGACCGCGCCGCGCGTGCCACCTGCCGCAGCATCAGCGGCGAAATGCACGCCGGCTTCAACGCGCTGCGCGCTTCCCTGCCGGTGAATTTGCGCGCCAGCCGCCCGAATTTCCCGATCTGGTCTGGCGTGCGCGCCGACATCGACCGCATCACCGACATCTGGCGCGACTGCATCGCCAGTTGGGGCGGCCCGTACCTGTTCGGCGGCCATCTTTCCGTGGCCGACGCCATGTTCGCCCCGGTCTGCACCCGCTTCGAAACCTACGATGTTGCCCTGGATCCGGTCTGCGACGCTTACAAGCACGCCATCCTGGCCACGGCGGACATGCGCGCGTGGAAGAAGGAGGCGCTTCTGGAGCCGGATGAAGTTTCCGAGCTTGAGGTTGAGGTGGAGTTTTAGGCCCACCCCGCTGCGATTGGCCGATGCAATTGATCCGGCGCGTCCCATATGAGACGCTATGCTGCTCCAACTGAGACAGCCGGAGACCGCGCATGGACTATAACACGCAGCTGATCGCCGGCATTCTCGGGCTGACCCTGCATGCGGAGGGCGCGCGCGGCGGTTACATGCAGATGGAAGCCGCGGTGCGCGATGGATTCCCCAAATCGGCACTCTACAACGTCGCCCGGATGATCGAGCAGGATCCGGGCCGGGCCAATGAGCTGGCCTATGCCGTGGTGCCCAAATCCACGCTGGCGCGGCGCGACACGCTCACCCCCGAACAAAGCGAGCGCACCGAGCGTTTGGCCAGGGTATTCGCCCACTCCCGCCAGGTTTTCGGTGACGACCATGAGGCGCGCGACTTCATGCACCGTCCGCACCCCGAACTGGATGGAAGGCGGCCGCTGGACGCATTGGCCACGGAACTTGGCGCCCGCCGCGTGGAGCATGTGTTGAACGCCGCGGAATTCGGGCTGCCCGTCTAGGCCCCCACCATGCGGCTATGGCGCATCGCGGGTGCCACGCACCCGGTATGGAGCGGCGAAGGCGCGCGCCGCACCGGTGCCCGCTGGAACCCGGCAGGCGTGCCCGTGATCTACACCGGCACTTCCTACGCTATTTCGGCCTTGGAAATCCTGGTTCACACCAACGGCAAAGCTCCGCCGCAGCGCTTCCGCTACGTGCATGCCGATCTCCCCGGCGGCACCGCCGTGGAACACGCCGAGCCCGCGCGGATCCCCGGCTGGGACAGCGCGGATATCGGTGCGGCCCAAGCCTACGGTGCGCGCTGGCTGCAGGAACGCCGCAGCCTGGTGCTGATCGTGCCATCGGTGGTGACGCAGGGTTTGGACAGCAACGCCCTGATCAACCCGGCACATCCCGATTTCGACCGCATCGTGGTGAGCGGTGAACGGGCGGTGGCCTGGGATGAGCGGCTGAGGGTTGCCGGTTAGTGGCGGTCTCGCGCCATTGGCGCCCGCCCGGAGGGGGCCTGAGGCCCCAAACGGATGTCTGTTTGGCTGGTCGGAGTGAGAGGATTCGAACCTCCGGCCCCTGCGTCCCGAACACAGTGCTCTACCAGGCTGAGCTACACTCCGGCCAAGGCGCGGCGTATAGCCGGGGGGGCGGAGGACCGCAAGGCCATCCAAAAAAGCAGGTTCTAAGGACTTGTCCTTAGCGGGCTGGCGCAAGGGCGCCATTGGTTCGAACCTGCGGCGCCAGGGGGCAGAGCCCCTGGCCTTTACCCTCACCAAACCGCAGGCAAAGTCTTCAACCCGCGCAGCGTAATAGTCGGCTTCCACTCCGCGTTCTCCGCATCCACCAGCCGCATCTCCGGCAGCCGTTCCAGCAACCGGCGGAACGCCACCTCGCCCTCGATGCGGGCCAGCTGTGCGCCGATGCAGTGATGGATGCCGCCGCCGAAACTGATGGCCCGCGCGCCGGTGCGTGCTACGTCCAGCGTGTCCGGGTCGCCGGTGTAGGCGGCGGGATCGCGGTTGGCCGCACCCAGCAGGGTGATCACTTCCTCGCCCTGGGCGATCGGTTGGCCAAGGAGCTCCACATCTTCCAGCGCGGTGCGGCCGGTGAGCTGCACGGGGCTGTCGTAGCGCAGCAATTCTTCGACCGCATTGGGAATGAGACTCGGATCATCGCGCAGGCGGGCCAACTGCGCCGGGTTGCGGTGCAGGGCGAGCACGCCGTTGCCAATAAGGTTGGTGGTGGTTTCGTGGCCGGCACCGAACAGCAGGCCGATATTGGCCAGCGCCTCCAGATCGGTAAGCGCGTCGTCGTTTTCGCGGGCCAGCAGCAGCGCCGTGGTCAAATCGTCGCCCGGATTGGCACGGCGATAGGCGAACAGCGTGGTGAAATAGGCCTGCGACTTGAGCTGCCCTTCATTGGCCTGGTCCAGTTCCTCGCGCGACATCGGCACCGGGTCCAGGATGCGGCCGCGGACATTGGACTCTGCAAGGAAGGGCGCGCGGTCCTGTTCGGGAATGCCCAGCATGTCGCAGATTACGGTAACAGGCAGCTTGTGGGCGAAATCACGGATCACATCCATGCCGCCATTGCTGATCACGGCATCGATCAGCTCATCGACAATTTCCTCGATACGAGGGCGCAGCGCCTCCATGCGGCGGGCCGTGAAGGCCTTGCTGACCAGGCCGCGCAGGCGGGTGTGTTCGGGCGGATCGCGCAACAGCATCATGCGGCTGAGGGCGGCAATGGCCGGCTCGTTTTCGAAGTCGGGTATCACCTTGCTGTAGTTCTTATGGCCGAACCGGTTGTCGCGCAGCACGGAGGTGCAGGCGGCGTGGGTGGAAACGATCCACTGGCCGGTCGGCAGGCGGAACAGCGGGGCTGCCTCGCGCAGGAACCGGTAAGCGGGATAAGGGTCGGCGCGGAAAGCGGGGTTGGCGAAGTCGAATGTGCCGGGCGCGTCCATGGGGAAAGCCTATCTGAGTGGCGTTAACTGAACAGAGTGCACAGATTACGGGCGGGGTGCCAGCGTCATCAAGCGCGGCTTGTTGTGGGGCCAACGCAAGACGTGCCATCCCCCTGCGTCTTCAAGCGGCCCCCCGTCTATAGCCCCCCGTCTATAATTAAATCAGGGCATATACCGCCCAGAAGCCGGGGGGTTTGGGGGGGACGGCTTCGTCCCACCCAACCTTCCTTTGGCTTATCGCTGGTGCACAGACCAAAGCATCAGCCAGCGTATCGGAAACACCCAGACAAACCCCACCACCGCGAAATACACGAACTGCACCAAGAAATTCAGCGCGAACACGTGGTCCGCCAGTACCGTGGCGGCGGCAATCCAGGCAGCCATGAACGCCAGCCCAGCCACGCTGGCCACCGGAACACGGGAAATGGCCATCGCTCAGGCGGCCCGCTGGCGCGTAGCGGCGTGCCAGAAATCCGTCAGCAGCGCGTTCACCTCGGCCGGCGCCTCCAGCGCCACCGAATGGCCGGCGCGGGCCACCGTCACCGCGCGGCCACCGGCGGCGCGGGCCACCGCCTCGGCTTCGGGCGGGCCGTAGGCGTGATCCTCGGCGCCGGCGATCGCCAGCACGGGCACCGATGTGCCGGCGAGTTCGGACAGTATTTCCGGGCGGAACACTACGGCGTGGGCGCTGTCGGCGATGCTGCTGGGCAGGGCGGCCATCTTGGCCCGCCACTGATCGCGTTCGGCGGCGCGGGCGGGGTCGGCCAGGTAGGTATCGCCGAACATGAGGTGCATCAGCGTGTCGATATGGGCTGCGGCACCCTGAGCGCGCATGGCGTCCACCAGCGGCGCGAATTCGGCGACGCGGCGCTCCGCCTCGCCCGAGCTGCCCAGCACGGCCACGGAGGCCACCAGATCGGGCCGGCGCACGGCCAGGCGCAACGCGATGAAGCCGCCCAGGGAATTGCCGACGAAATGGCACCCCGCCACGCCCAGCGTTTCGATCAGCGCCGCGGCATCGCCCGCCAGCGCGTCCATGTCCTGCTGCGCGAGGATGGCGGCGTCGCTGCGGCCTTGCCCATGATGATCGTAGGCAATCACGCGGTGGGTGGGCGCGAACGCCGCCAGCTGGTGGGCGAACATGGAGTTGTCGAAGAACAGCGAGTGGCTGAACATGGCCACGGGACGCGCATGGTCGCCGGGGGCGGTATCCTCCACCCAAAGCCGCGCGCCGTTCACGGTCACATATGCCATCCGAACCTCCCTTGCTGGCCACAAACCCGGCTTGCGGGCTGGGCGTCTGACCCTATACAGCGCGGTGCGCACCCAAGGGACAGACACGATGAATTTAAAAGACCATATCCGCGCGGTGCCGGATTTTCCCAAGCCGGGGATCCTGTTCTACGACATCGCCACGCTGTTGCGGCACCCCGATGCCTGGCAGGTAGCCATGGGCCGCTTGTCCAACGTGGTGCGCCAGCATCACCCGCATGTGCTGGCCGGGATTGAAAGCCGCGGCTTTCTGCTGGCGGCACCGCTGGCCCTGAAACTGGGCTGCGGATTCATCATGCTGCGCAAATCCGGCAAGCTGCCGGGCCCCACGGTGGGCCTGGATTACGGCCTGGAATACGGCACCGACCGGATTGAAATTCAGGCGGACGCGGTGGAGCCGGGGCAGCGCGTGGTGGTAGTGGACGATTTGCTGGCCACCGGCGGCACGATGGAGGCGGGCATTAAGCTGCTACGCCTGGTGGGCGCCGAAGTGCCGGCGGCGGCGGCTTTGATTGAACTCACGTTTTTGGGCGGGCGCGCGCGTTTGGATGTGCCTTTTGAAACATTGGTGGCTTATGACGAATAGGTAAGGATAAGCGTTCTTTTTTGAAAAAAGAACCAAAAAACTTTTGCTCATTGGGGTGCGCGTTGAACCTAACGTGCGCGCCAACTGGGAAAAGTTTTTGCTTCTTTTTTCAAAAAGAAGCGCTTTCTTCCTTATGTCATCACTTTCCGCCTAACAGGAACGTTTCATTCATGGTTATTCAGCAAAATCGCTGAATGACCCCTCCCCTTCGGGCCGACCAGCTTTGGCAGCCAGGCACTTTTCTCGAACGTGGGGTGGCC
>Ga0302311_10005128_pt1 | contig 13944 bp, 11 predicted proteins | sample III_Palsa_N1_3_FD_200449 | JGI IMG/M metagenome (GOLD analysis project Ga0302311, IMG submission 200449) | Peat permafrost microbial communities from Stordalen Mire near Abisko, Sweden - III_Palsa_N1_3 | ecosystem: Environmental > Terrestrial > Soil > Palsa > Peat permafrost | place: Sweden... | reverse complement strand
GTACGGCGCCGTCGACACCAGCTACGCGGCCAGCTCAGGCGGCGGCGCGAGTCCCTCGTCGCTGCAGTCCAAAGGGACCGCCTTCACCGTCAGCTATGGCGCGCAGGCATCCTCCGGCTCATCCGCCACGGGCGGAAGCTACGGCTACGGCGGTGATCCGTATGGCGATCCGGGCTACGGCTATGGCGGCTACGGCTACGGCGGCTACGGCGGCTACGGCTACGGCTACGGCTATGGCGGGTATGGCTACGGCGGCTACGGCTACTGACAGCTGCTTAGGCGACCGAGCGAGCGCGGCGCACCTCCTCGGAGAGCGCCGCGCGGTAGCCCTGTGCGAGCCGCTCGAGCGAGGCATCCCAGGTCCGCGTGCGCACCACCGCGAGCGCCGCGCGCCGCAGCCGCTCCGCCAGCAAGGGGCCGCCGCTGACCTGTAGCAGCGCCGCCGCAAGCGCGTCGGGGTTAGCGTCGGCCAGCACCCCGGTCTCACCGTTGTCGATCAGCGACGCCGGGCCGCCCTCACCGACGGCGACGACCGGCAGGCCGCTCGCCTGTGCCTCGAGGACTACCTGGCCGAACGTGTCGGTGCTGCTCGCGAACAGGAACACGTCGGCGCTCGCATACACGCGCGCCAGGTCTTGGCCGTACTGCCAGCCGAGGAAGGTCGCGCGCGCCCCAAGGCGCGCGCGCAGGGCGTCCTCCTCGGGGCCGCCACCAGCCAGCACCAGGTGCAACCGCGGATCGCGCCAGGAGGCGGCCTCGAACGCGTCCGCCAGCAGGTCGACGCCCTTCTCCTTGGTCAACCTGCCCGCGTACAGAACGTTGATCTCGCCCGGCAGCAGCTCAGGGTCGCGCAGCGCCGAATCGAACCGGTCGAGGTCGACGCCGCGGTCCCAGCGGCCGATCCGGTCGAAGTCGATCCCGAGGTACCCGAGCCGCTCGTCGGTTGCCGGGCTCGGCGACAGGACGACGTCGCAGGCGCCGTAGAACTTCGACAGCGCGAAGTTGGCGACCATCTCGGCGTGCGCCTGACCCGAGCGCAGGCCTGCGTAGGCGCCGAGCTCGGTGTGGTAGCTGCCGAGCAGCGGCAGCTCGAGGATGCGGGCCAGCAACCAGGCGGCGGCGCCGGCGGGCCCGGGCGAGCACACGTGGATCAGGTCGTAGCGGCCCTCCGCGAGTGCCTCGGTGATCGCGGTGACGCTCGGGACCCCGATCTTCATCCCCGCGTAGAACGGCACCTCCACCTCGGCGACGGCGCTCAGCCGGCGGTCGACATCGGCGTCGGTGCCGATCACCTCGACGTCGAACCCGGGCACGCCGCGGTCGCGAATCTGGCGGATCGTGTGGGTGACGCCGTGCATCGTCCCGAGTCCGTCGGCGACCACGGCCACGCGCGGCCGATCGCCGTCGTTGCGTGCCAGCTTGTACTTCTCGCGCCCGAGGAACGCGGACGCGGCGGCGTATGGGATCGCCGGCAGGCAGGCGTCGAACAGCTCGACGGCGACGTGCCCGAGATCGGGGATCTGGCCGGTGCCGACGACGGCCACCGTCTCCTGCACGACCCGGCGCAGCTCGTCCTCGTGGATCCGTCGCGCCCGCCGGTACAGGTCGCCGTGGCTCAGCTCACCGTTCTGGAGGTGGCCCAGCAGCTTGCGCTCGTCGACCTCCAGATCCATCGACTCGAGCCACGCGCGCAGCAGCGAGAGCGCGTCGTGGGGCCCGAGATCCCGCTGCGTGGCGCCCTTCCGAACGCCGCCCTCGCTCATCACGCGCTCGACGATCTTGAGAACCGCGCTCGGGTCGGGCCGCCGATCGCACTCGCCGTCGCCGAGCGCTCGGATCGCAAGCGCCATCGCGGCGTGCGTCCACTTCGCGGCGCTGCCCTGGTCGCCGTGGGCGACCGCGTCGCCGGCTCGGATGTGAGCGAGGAACTCGGCCGGAGTGGCGGCAGCCGGCGTCTCGGTGAAGGTGCGCCCGATGTCGATCCCGGCGTGGTCGTCGGTCCCACCGATCGCGGTGCCGCCATGGGTCTCGATGTACACGAACGCGGGCAGGTTGAGCTCCTTGGCCCGGGAGCCGTTGCGCGTCTCCCAGATCGGGAACAGCTGTGCCAGCCGGCGCCGGTGGCGCGGCGTCAGCGGCGCCTCGACCGCATAGAACGGATGCGCGAGCGCGGCCGTGATGCCGGTCGCGTGTAGATACTCGGCGCACGCCTCGACGCTGTCGTTGTGCGCCTGCAGCCACTCGTGGTCGTCCGGGGTGATGCCATAGCAGAGGACGTGGACCGCCTGCCCCTCGCCCTTGAACCTGACGGTCAGCTCCTCGGAGATGAACACGTCAGCAAGGTGGGCGATCGAGAGCGCGCCCGCGATCGTGTCGTGATCGGTGATCGTCACGAAGTCCATGCCCCGCCGCTTGGCGAGTTCATACACTTCGGCCGGTTCGGTGGCACACTCCGGGAGCTGCAGTGACCGCTGAATCCCCAGCTTCGACAGCTCAGATGCCGTCGAGTGCACGTGCATGTCGGCGCGGCTCACGTGCGTTTCATTGCGATGCTCGTCGTTCATGACTAGAGCATCGACGCGCGCGCGTACGTGCTCGTGAAGAACCTGCCCTTGTTCTGTGAAGTTCTGGTGAAGCCCGGCACGCCTGGCGCATTGCACGTAGAAACATCAGCCCGATGACGGACGCCTCAGCCCGATGACAGACGCCGCCGCTGCGGCCATCACGGACGCCGGGTCGGTGCTCGTCGCCACCAGCGCCGAAATGGTGACCCTCGACCGAGGCCAGATCTCGATCGAAGTCGCGCTGCGCCCGTTCGCGATCACCGCCCGCCGGGCCGGCCGCCGGTTGTTGCGCAACGCCGGCGCCTGGGTCGCCGAAGGCGCCGTTCGCGACCACTTCATCCAGTTCACCGAGGGGGTCATCGCCCGCGAAGAGAGCGCTCCCCATGAGCGAGCCGTTCGCGCCACCCTGAACGGGGCGGGTCGAATTATTCCAACGACAGTCGAAAAATTCGACCCGCCGAACGCTGGGTTCGCGTTCGACCTCTTGTTCGAGGGCGGGCGCGGGGGCCAGCTGACGATCGGTCTCCCCGGCCCCGATCGGATCTCCTTCACCCTCACCGCGGAGGGCGAGCCCTTGCGGTTGGCGCTCGATTGGGATCGGCGGACGCAGGAGCGGTTCGTCGGCCTCGGCATCCGCCACTGCACCCAGTTCGAGCAGGGCGGACGGGCGGTCCAGCTCGGGGCCGACCGGCGCTACACCGGTCCCGATTGCCCGCCGGAGATGCTCGCCGAGGGCGGAATCCCGCAGGGCGACTGCGCGCCGGTCCCGTGGATGCTGTCGAGCCGCGGCTACGGGGCCCTGGCGATCACCGAGGCGAACGGCACCCGTTTCGACATGTCCGGCGACCGCACCTCGGTCTCCACGCGCGCCGCCGCGGGGCCGCTCCGGCTCGAGCTGCTGTGCGCGCCGACGCCCGCCGGCCGGCTGCGGTCGCTGTGCCGCGAAACCGGCTTCCCGATGGTCCTGCCGGAGTGGGGCTACGGCTTCTGGAAGAGCCGCGACGTGCACGAGCACCAGGACGACGTGATCGACGACTGGGAGGGCTTCCGCCGCTGCGGGATCGCGCTCGACGCGATCGTGATCGACTCGCCATGGGCGACCCAGTACAACTCGTGGGAGATCAACCCGTGGCAGTTCCCCGACGCCGCCGGGATGGTGAGGCGGATGCGTAAGGACGGCGTCCGGACGGTGCTGTGGTGCACGCCGTGGATCAACCTCGACTCGCGCGACGGCCAGATTCCTCCGCAGCCCGAGTCCGAGCGCTCGCATCGCGAGCCGTCGCCCAACTACGAGCCGGCCGCGCGCGCCGGCCACTTCGTCCGCACCGCCGGCGGCGACCCGTACGTAGGGCAGTGGTGGATGGGGAAGGGTTCGCTCGTCGACTTCACGAGCGAGGCGGCCGAGGCGTGGTGGCGGGCGCAGGTCAAGCGCGTGCTCGGGCTCGGCGTCGAGGGGATCAAGATGGACGACGGCGACGGCTACTACGTCCCCGACGACGTCCGACTCGCGGATGGCACCCGCGGGATCGAGCGCGCGTGGGGGCTCGGCGGCCTGCACCGCCGCTCGATCCAGCGAGCGCTCGACGAGGTCCACCCGGACACGGGCGTGCTGTTCGGCCGCAGCGGCTGGATCGGCCAGCAGGCCGAGGGCTTCACCTGGGCCGCCGACCAGGCGTCGGACTTCTGGTCGTTGCGCGTGCTCGTCGTCGCGATGCTCGCCGCCGCCGCCAGCGGGATCTCGAACTTCTCGCACGACGTCGGCGGCTACCTCGGCCACCGCCTGGTCGAGCGCTGCCCTCCCGAGCTGTTGATCCGCTGGTTGCAGTTCGGGGCATTCACACCGTTGATGCATGCCCACTCGCGAATGCCCCAGGAGCCGTGGAACTACGGCGGGCGGGTCGTGGAGCACTACCGCGCGTGCGTGTCACTCCACGAGCAGCTCGTCCCGTACGTGCGGGCGGCGGCCGCGACCGCCGCCCGCACGGGGTTGCCGATCATCCGGCCGCTGTGCCTGATCGACCCTGAGGACCCGCGCGGCTGGACGATCGGCGACGCGTACGCCTACGGGCCGTCGCTGTGGGTCGCGCCCGTGCTCGACGACGGCGCCCGCGAACGTGAGGTGCCGCTGCCGCGCGGCGAGTGGATCGAGACCTGGTCGGGGCGACGCGTCAGCGGCGGCGGCGAGGTGGTCGCGCCCGCGCCCCTGCACCTGATCCCGGTCTGGGTCCGTCCCGGATCGCTGATCGTCACCTACCCCGCCGCCCACGTCGAGCGTGGGCTTGGCGACACGCCCGAATCCGAGCGTCCGCTCCTCACCACGCTGTGGGGGTCGCCCGCTTGCGGGCGGGCGACCGCGCGCCTGGCCGACGGCACGCGGGTGCGCTGGTCGCGCACTGCCGGCTGGTCGGGGCCCGACCGCGTCGTCGAGTTCAGGACGCTTGACCTGTAGCGACGCTGAGTGCCCGTCGCGACGCCGAAGCCGAGCCCGAGCAGGAAGATCGGACCGCTAATCTCGCTTCGTGCACCTCGCCGAGCTGACCCCCGCAGAGCAGCGCGTGCTCGGCTGCCTGATCGAGAAGCGCTTCACCACCCCTGACCAGTACCCGCTGACGCTGAACGCGCTGCGTCTGGCGTGCAACCAGTCGACCAACCGCGATCCAGTCGTGAACTATGACGACGACGCGGTGCGGGAGGCGGCGCAGCGGCTCTCGCGCTACGAGCTCGCGCGGCTGGCGAGCGGGCACTCGAGCCGTGCCGTCAAGTACCGGCACCTCGCAGAGGACGCGCTCGGACTCGATCAGGCGCAGCTCGCGATCCTGTGCGTGTTGCTGTTACGCGGCCCGCAGACGCCGGGCGAACTGAAGCAGCGCACCGAGCGGATGGTGCGCTTCGACTCGCTCGACGCGGTCGAGTCGGTGCTCGCGATGCTCGGGGAGCGGGGCTACGCGCGGCGGCTCGAGCGCCGGCCGGGCCAGAAGGAGGACCGCTTCGAGCAGCTGCTCGGAGGAGGAGGAGGAGGAGGAGGAGGAGGAGGAGGAGGCGAGGGCGGGGGCGGCGAGCCGCCCGCAACCCGCGCCGCAGCGCCCACCTTCGCCGCGCCGCCGAGCAACGGCCTCGCCGGGCGGGTTGACGCGCTCGAGGCGGAGGTCGCCGCACTCCGCGCCGAGCTCACGCAGCTGCGCGAGCTGCTCGACTAGCCTGTAGCCTGCCTAGGGCTCCTACTATTTGTCGGCGCCGGGCGCCTCTCCCGCCGCGGACACCACCCGGCCCCCCGAGCGTTTCGCGTTGAAGAGCGCCGCGTCGGCCGCCTCGAGCAGATCGGTGGCGGTCGCGCCCGACCGCCACTGCGCCACCCCGATCGACGCGCCGAGCCGCTCGCTCGGGCCGTCCAGCGTGATCGCCGAGATCTCGGAGCGGAGCCGCTGCGCGAGCGCGCACGCGGTCGTCTGATCGGTGTCGGGCAGCAGCACGACGAACTCGTCGCCGCCATAGCGGCCGAGAGTGTCCGCGGCGCGCAGCCCGCGGCGAAGCGTGTCGGCGACCTTGGCGAGCGCACGGCTGCCGTATTCGTGCCCGTGCTCGTCGTTGTATCGCTTGAAGTTGTCGAGATCGATGAAGCAGCACGACAGGCACCGTCCGGACCGCGTCGCCGTCTGGATCTGACGTTCCAGCTCGGTGCGGAGCGCGGTCTGGTTCAGGCACCCGGTCAGCCCATCGACGCGCGCTTCGGCGAGCAGCCCGTCGAGGGTGCCCTGATCGCGGATGCAGAGCGCGGCGACGTGCGCATAGCTCTCGAGCAGCCACAGCACCAGCGGCTCATCCAGCGGTCGCTCGGAGAAGGCGACACACAGCGCACCCGGAGGGCACCCGGGCGGCCGGATCGCCACGCCCGCTGCGTAGCTGAGTGCCGCGCCCGCTGCGACCGTGGCCAGGACCGGGTCGCGCTCCGGGATGATTGGTTCGACGGCCGCGCGCCCGGCCTCCAGCACGCGGCCGACGAACCCGTCAGCCGGCAGCGGAGACCGATGGTCTCGCGCCGGCGCCCTGCCCCAACCACTCACCACGTCGACATGCCGGCTGCCGCGGTCGAGCACGGCGAGCAGTCCCGTCTGAGCCCCCGTCGCGACCGTGACCGCCCTCGTGATCAGCCCCAGCTCGCCCGGCGCGCGCCGGGCGACGTCGACGTCGACCGCACCGTTGGCCACGCCGGACGGCCGACGCTTGCGGGAAGACGGCCCGTTGGTGCCGGCGGGTGGCGATCCAGACATAAGCGAACTCCTGGCCTACGGCCAATCGTGGTTCACGGACCGTGGTCGCGGCCACATCGCCACCACGAGCTCGTTCCGCTCAGTATGAGCAAAACCATCGCGCCCGTGCGAGGACGCGCGCCACCCGAATCGCTGTCGAGAAGAGTAGCGCGCCGACTCGCGGGCTTGCAGGCCTGACCCCACACGCGCCGAGCGCGGCGCTAGCCTGTTCAACTGACTCGGCCCCTCGGGTGTCGCGATCCGGAGGGCCTCCAGTCGACACTCGCAAGCGACGGACGACGGGGTCTCGCTGGCCTCGCCGGACACGGGAGCGGCAGCAGATGGAGGGGATTCCAGCGGCAGGCGGCGCGGCCCGGTTTGGGGGCGGGAAGCTGTTGTCGGCGATCTCGACGAGCATCGTCGCGATCCTCCGCGAACATTACGGTCGCGGGCCGATGAAGGCGAAGACATACGTCGTCGACGACATCATCGTGGTCGTGATGCGCGGCAGCGGCTTCACGCCGCTGGAGCAGACGATCATGGACTCGGGCGAGCCCGAGCGCGTGGTCAACATGCGCCACGACTTCCAGCGCATCATGACCAGGCGCTTCACCGACACGATCGAGGAGTTGACCGGTCGCAAGGTCGTCGCGTTTCTCTCGCAGGCGCACATCGACCCCGACATCACGATCGAGATCTTCTTCATCGACGGGCCGCTCGAGGGGTTCGGCGCGGTCGAGATCATCGACGCCGGCTAGGAGCCCGCCTGGTGTCCCCCGCCGGCGGGGGACACCAGGAGCCCGCTCAGTGGCCCGATTAGGTCGGGAGCGCGAGGCCGACGAGGAACGCGGCGCCACCGACGATCATGCCCGCGAGCGTCATCTCCAGCCCGGCCCACCACCAGCTGCGCAGCGTCACGAGCGACTTCAGCGCACCCACCACGAAGTGCCCGAGCAGCGAGATGATCGCCGCCAGGATCGTCGCCAGCGTGCCCGTCATGAAGATGAACGGAATCACGGGCACGAGCGCGCCCAGGCCGGTCGAGATGCCGCCGGCGAGCGCCGCCTCGACCGGGTTGCCCGTGTCCCCCATGCCACCGAACTCCTCGACCGCCAGCGCCCGCAGCATCGCGTCCGGGTTGCGTGAGAGCTGCTCGGCCATCGAGTTGGCGGTCTCCTCGTCGATGCCCTTCAGCTGGTAGAAGAGCGACAGCTCCTCCCTCTCCTCCTCGGGATGCTCCGCGATCTCCTGCCGTTCGCGGGCGACGTTGACAGCGGCGACCTCGGCCGTCGAGCGCTCGGCGAGGAACGCGCCGGTCGCCATCGACAGCGCCGAGGCGATCGCGCCCGCGAGGCCGGCGGTCAGCACGAAGCTCGAGCCATTGGTCGCGCCGGAGACGCCCGCGACGATGCCGAACACCGCCGCGAGTCCATCGTTCGCGCCGTAGATCGCGCCGCCGATCCAGCCGCCGCCGGTCCGATGCGAGCCCTTCTCGCGCCGCATGATCTTGTCGAGACTGGCCTGTGCACGCTCCTGCGTGGGGGTCAGCGCCGGCGCCGGGGCGGCGCCCGTCGACCCGTCGACCGCCGCGCCCGAGCGGATCTCGCCGACCGCCATCGAGTGAGATCGCTCGTCACGCCGGATCTCGCGCAGCAGCGCGTCGGTGTCCGCGTCGCCGGTGCTGCGCCTGTAGACGTCATCGACCTCCTCGTCCTCGGCGGCCTCGCGCGCGGCGAGCAGGCGATCGACCGGCGCGATCCGTGCCTGCAGCCGCATCCAGGTCGAGATTCGCACACCGCTCTCGGGCGGGATCCCGATCCCCAGCTCGCGCATCCGCCCCTCGATCCGACCGCGGTGACCCGCCTCGGCGGCCGACATCCGCCGCAGGATCCCGGCCTCGCGCTCTGGCAGCCGGCGTGCGATCAGCTCGTACATCCGCCCCGCGACGATCTCTCCGCGCCAGGCCTGCAGCAACCGGTCGCGCGCCTCAGGTGTCGCCGCGGTGCTCATCGCGGCCTCAGGTTAGCCAGCGGACACTTTCGGCTACCGCGTTTGGCGGCCCTAAGGGCCCTCCCGTCTGCGATCCTTGCCCGGCGATGGCGCTCGAGACGGCGGTCTGGCGGAGGTTTCCAGTGCGCGGGGGCGGGCGGGTCGTGATGTCGGCGCTCGCGCGGCGCGCGGCCCGTGGGACGGTGGTCGCCGAGGGACCGTTCGCAACGCGGATCGAGGTCGACCCGCGCGACCCGGTCGCGCTGTCGGTGTACCTGTGGGGAACGTACGCGCCCGAGGCGGAGGCGGCGATCGGCCGGCTGCTGGCCCCCGGCTCTACGGCCGTCGACGCCGGCGCCGGCGCGGGTGTGACGACAGTGTTGATGGCGGCTCGCTGCCGGCCGGGCAGGGTGGTCGCGGTGGAGCCGTCGACCGCCAACCGCGCTGCGATCGGCAGGCAGGCAGAGCGCAACGGCCTGTCCGCCGAGGTCGAGATCATCGGCGGCGACCCGACGCGGCTGGACGAGCTGCTGACTGCGGCAGGACTACCCGACGGCCGGCTCGACCTGGTTCGGATCGTGGTCGGCGGGACCGAGCCGGCGGTGCTGCGTGGCGCGCGCAGCCTGCTCGCGACAACGCGGCCGGCGCTGCTGTTCGACTGGTGCCCGGAGAGCTGGCGGGCGCTCGGCGAGACGCCCGCGGGAGCTGCCGACCTGCTGGCCGAGCTCGACTACGAGCTGTTTGCGCCGGTGCTCACGGTCGCGCGCCGGTGGTGGTCGGCAGGGCCGCCGCGGTTCGAGCGGTTCGCGCCGGTGCCCCTCGCGGCGCTCAGAGATGGGAAGCTACCGGCTCTGAACGTGGTCGCGATCGCGGCCGGCCCTCACGGCGCCGGCCCGAGGGCGCGCCTGGCGGCGTCGTAGGCGACCACCCCCAAGAACGCGTCAGCCAGCTCCGCGCGCTCGGCCGCCGCCAGGTGCGGCGTGCCGGCTTGCACCAGATCCGCGATGCTCGCAGCGACCGCTTCGGCGACGGCAGCGCTGCCCGCGATCAGGAGCGACGCGTACCGCCGGTCGCCCACGAGCTGGCGCGCCGCCTCGAGGTCACGCACAAGGCGGGTCCGGGCCGGATACCAGGGCGTCGACGGTGCGAGCGGATCGTCCTCGTCGCTCTGGATGGTGAGCACGAGCCGATCGCTCATCAGCACGCATGCCGGAGGCGAGGCGTCCTCGAAGCGCCACCAGGCGTGCCCGAACTGCGAGCGGAGCAGCTCGTGGGCCCGCTCCTGCGCCCGGGCGCGCGAGCCGGGGGGATCGTCCCGGATCAGGAAACCACGCAGCCGCACCGTCTCGGCTGTGTCTCCCGCCGCGGCGGCCGGGACGGAAAGGCGCTCAGGGTGGTCGATCAGCCAGGCGAGCAGCTCGCGCGGCGGCACGGCCGGATGGTCGAAGCAGGCAGGCCGCCCGCCTACCCCGTTGACTGACAGCGACGTCGAGATCGAGCCCGGCTGCGCCGCCAGCTCACCGAGCCGCGCCCCACCGTGTGGGGTGGCTGCCAGCAGCCCTGGCAGCCAGTTGCGGCCGGATGGGTCGCGACGGATCGCCGGAGTGATCAGCGCCTCGAGCGGTGGCGTGTCGGCGGCTTGGCTCACCTGACCCAAGGTACCCCGAAAGTTGTGATCAGCGGCGAGCCGCTGGGCGGCCGAGTAGGCTAGCGCGGCTCTGAGTCTCCACGTCAAGCCCACAGCGCGACTGCGTCTGCGTCCTGGACCGGTGGCGCTCGGGCTGACGCTGGCGGCGGTAGTAGTAGTGCTCGTCCTGTGGAGCGGCGCGCTCGCCGGAACCCCGACGATCGAGGTGACGGTTGCGGGCACGCCGGCGGGCGTGCCCGTCCCCCGGGCGTTCATCGGCCTGTCGATCGAGTACTCGTCGGCCACCGCGTATCTCGGCGACGATCCGTCGGCTCCCAACGAGACGTTCGTCCGGCTCGTGCGCGCGCTGGCGCCGTCGGGCCACCCCGTACTCCGGTTCGGCGGCGACTCGACCGACTGGACCTGGTGGCCGGTGCCGGGGATGCGGACGCCCGGCGGAATCAGGTATTCGCTGGGGCCCCAGTGGGTCGACGTCGTGCGGGCCACCGCGCGGGCGCTCGGCGCCCGGCTGATCCTCGGGATCAACCTCGAGACCGACAGCAAGGCGATCGCGAAGACCGAGGCGCTGTCGCTGCTGCACGGCCTCGGGCGCTCGCTGATCGCCGGCTTCGAGCTGGGAAACGAGCCCGAGCTGTACCGCAGCGGGACCTGGTACACGACCGCGCGCGGAGTCGCTGTCCGCGGGCGCCACGGCCGCTATCCAGTGGCAGCGTACGTGCCCGACTTCGAGCGCATCAGCGCGGTGCTGCCAGGAAGCGTGCCACTCGTCGGTCCCGCGTCGGGCGCTCCGAAGTGGGTAGCGGCCGTGATGCCGTTCGTCGCCAGCAACCCGCGGGTCCGGCTGATCACGTTCCACGTCTACCCGCTCGACCGCTGCTTCACGAAGCGAAGCTCGCCGCACTACCCGACGATCCCGAACCTGCTGTCGCCCGCCGCCGCGCAGTGGCCGGTCACGTTCCTGGCGCAGGCGATCAGCAGCGCCCGGGCACTCCGGCTGCCGCTTCGAGTCGACGAGCTCAACTCGGTCTCGTGCAAGGGCGCCAACGGCGTCAGCAACACGTTCGCCTCGGCGCTGTGGGCCGTCGAGGCGCTGTTCGAGCTGGCCCAGGACGGGGTCGAGGGGGTCAACATCCACACGCTCGCCGGCGCCATGTACCAGCCCTTCACCTTCGCACAGGTCGGCACGCGCTGGCTGGCGCAGGTCGCGCCGCTCTACTACGGCCTGTTGCTGTTCGACCGTGCAGCGCCCGCCGGCTCGCGGCTGCTCCCGACCACGCACGAGCAGGCACCGTCGTTGCGCACGTGGGCCACGCTCGGACGCGACGGGGCCGTCCGCGTCGTGCTGATCAACGTCTCGCCCAGCCGGACGCTGGAGCTGGCCGTCCGCTCGCCGCTCGGCGCCCGCGCGGCGACGGTCGAGCGCCTGCGGGCGCCCGGGCTGACGGCTCGCTCCGGGGTCGAGCTCGCGGGGCAGAGCTTCGGCGCGCTGAGCGCAACCGGCGTGCTCGCCGGAAGGCAGAAGCTGACCAGTGTCCGGGCACGGGCCGGCAGCTTCTTCGTGGAGCTGCCGCCGGCCAGCGCGGCCCTCCTGACCGTCCGTTAGGACGCGACCCGCTCGACGATGTACTCAGCGATCGCGAGCGAGGAGGTCGCGGCCGGCGAGGGAGCGTTGCGAACGACGACGACGCCGTCGCGCTCGCTGATGCGGAAGTCGTCGACGAGCGAGCCGTCGGGATCGACCGCTTGCGCCCGGACGCCGGCCGGCCCCGACTCGACGTCATGTACGCGCAGCTCGGGGATGAACCCGCGCGCCTCCGCGATGAACGCCCGGCGCGACAGCGACCCGAGCAGCTCGCGCGCGCCCATCCGCCAGTGGCGGCGCGCGAGGCGCTGGAAGCCTGGCGCGGCGAGCGTCGCGCGGAGGTCCCGCAGCGAGACGTCGCGGCGCCGGTAGCCCTCCCGCGCGAACGCGAGCACCGCGTTGGGGCCGAGGTCGACGCCACCGCCGATCCGGCGCGTGAAGTGTACCCCGAGGAACGGATATCGCGGGTCCGGCACGGGATAGATCAGGCCCCGGACGAGTCGCTCGCGTTCCGGGACGAGGCGCAGGTACTCGCCGCGGAACGGGACGATCACTGGATCAGGCGGATCGCCCGCCAGGCGTGCCACCCGGTCGGACTGGAGCCCCGCGCACAGCACCACGCGGTCGAACGCGACGTCCTCGGCCAGCCCGTCGCTCAGCCTGATCTCGCCCCCACGGCGCTCGATCGCCGACAGACAGAAGCCGAGGCGGAGCTCGCCCCCGCGGCCCTCGAGGTCGCGCGCGAGCGCGCGCGCGACCGCCCTGAAGTCGACGATCGCGGTCTCCGGCGAGTGGAGCGCCGCAGCGCCACGGGCGTGAGGCTCGATCTCCTCAAGCTCCGTGCCGGTCAGCCGGCGCAGACCCGGCACGCCGTTGGCGCGGGCGCGCCGCTCGAGCTCGTCGAGGCGCGGCAGCTCGGATGCTTCGCGCGCGACGACCAGCTTCCCGCAGCGCTCGTAGGGGATCGCCTGCTCGGCACAGAATGCTTCGAGCAGGCCGACGCCGCGCCGGCACAGGGTCGCCTTCAACGAGCCGGGCGCGTAGTACAGGCCGGCGTGCACGACGCCGCTGTTGTGCCCGGTCTGATGCGCGGCGACGACGAGTTCCTTGTCGAGCACGGTGACATCGGCGCCGGGCACGACCTGTTGGAGGCGCCGCGCGACCGCGAGGCCGACGATGCCGGCGCCGACCACTCCGAATCTCACCCGCATCGTGCGCCGGATTGTCACACCATTGTGATCGGCACGATCTCGCTCGTCACGAGCCCCGTCTCGCGAGTGAGCTCGTGGGTGGGACGGTTCAAGCGTGCGCTCCGATCGTGCGGCCAAGCGCAACGGCCGCGATACCCGCCACGAGACTTACGATCACGTTCGCCAGCGCCTGCCCGAACTGGCCCTCCTGACGCAGGCGGTGGGTCTCGAGCATCCAGGTCGAGAACGTCGTATAGGAACCGAGCGCCGCCGTGCCGGCGAAGAGCAGCGCGTCGCCGGTCACCGCGAGTCCCGTCAACAGCCCCAGCGTGAACGCGCCGCTGACGTTGACGACGAGCGTGCCGGCCGGAACTTCACCGTCGTAGGCCGTGGCGACGAGCGTGTCGATCACGAACCGCGCGACGGCGCCGACCCCGCCGAGCACCGCCACCGCAAGCCACGTGAGCGCGCTCATGCGCGCACCCTGATTCGGCGCGTGATCGCGGTCGCCGCGAATACCGCCAGGTAGCCGGCCACGACGCTCCCTAACGCGTAGGCGACGGCGAGCCCGTAGCGGTGGCGGTCGAGCATGCGCAGCAGCTCGAGCTGCATCGTCGAGAAGGTCGTGTAGGCGCCGCAGAAGCCGGTGCCGGCGAGCGGCCGGCGGTAGGTCGACAACGGCAGCCGCTCCTGGAGGCGCGTGACGAGGTAACCGAGCAGGAAG
>Ga0302311_10005127_pt1 | contig 13945 bp, 17 predicted proteins | sample III_Palsa_N1_3_FD_200449 | JGI IMG/M metagenome (GOLD analysis project Ga0302311, IMG submission 200449) | Peat permafrost microbial communities from Stordalen Mire near Abisko, Sweden - III_Palsa_N1_3 | ecosystem: Environmental > Terrestrial > Soil > Palsa > Peat permafrost | place: Sweden... | reverse complement strand
CCCGCCGCTGGTCAGCTGGTCCGAGCACGGTGAGCCGTTCGTCGCCGCGGTGGAGAACGGGCCGCTGTGGGCGACGCAGTTCCACCCCGAGAAGTCCGGCGATGCCGGAGCCACCCTGCTGAAGAACTGGATCTCCACGCTGTGAGCACCGACGCCGCCACCGACCGCCTGGTCCTGCTGCCCGCCGTCGACGTCCGCGACGGCCAGGCGGTGCGCCTGGTCAAGGGCGCGTCCGGGTCCGAGACCTCGTACGGCGAGCCGCTGGCCGCCGCGCTGGCCTGGCAGAGCGCCGGGGCCGAGTGGATCCACCTGGTCGACCTGGACGCGGCCTTCGGCACCGGCGACAACCGGGCGCTGCTGGCCGAGGTCACCGGCCGGCTGGACGTCCGGGTCGAGCTGTCCGGCGGGATCCGCGACGACGACTCGCTGCGGGCCGCGCTGGCCACCGGCTGCGCCCGGGTCAACCTCGGCACCGCCGCGCTGGAGTCACCCGAGTGGGTGGCCAAGGCGATCGCCGAGTACGGCGACCGGATCGCGGTCGGCCTGGACGTGGTCGGCACCACCCTGCGCGGACGCGGCTGGACCAGCGAGGGCGGCGACCTCTACGAGGCGCTGGCCCGGTTGGACGCCGAGGGCTGCGCCCGGTACGTGGTCACCGACGTCGACAAGGACGGCACCCTCACCGGTCCCAACCTGGAGCTGCTGCGGAACGTCTGCGCCGCCACCGACCGCGCCGTGGTCGCCAGCGGCGGCGTGTCCTCGCTCCAGGATCTGCGCGACCTGGCGGTTCTGGTCCCGGCGGGTGTCGAAGGTGCGATCGTGGGCAAGGCCCTCTACGCGCAGGCTTTCACTCTGGAAGAAGCGCTGGCAGCCCTATCCTGACCAGGTCCACCTGGACAACAGCCCGCGAAGGAGTTGACCCCGGCATGACCGAGCGTCCGAGTTGGGAGGAGCAGTTCGGCTTCTCCAGGGCCGTCGCCGTCGGCGACTTCGTGCTGGTGTCCGGCTGCACGGCCTGGGACGACGGGAGGGTGCTGTTCGAGGGCTCCCCGTACGACCAGGCCCGCACCGCCTTCGAGGTGGCCCTGGCCTCCCTCAAGCCCTTCGGCCTGACCTCCGCCGACGTCGTCCGCACCCGGATGTACGTCACCCACGCGCGCGACGTCGACGACGTCGGCCGGGTCCACAAGGAGCTGTTCGACACCGTACGGCCGGTCGCCACCATGGTCGTCGTCAGCGCCCTGCTCGACTCCCGGATGTCCGTGGAGGTCGAGATCGAGGCCTACCGCAAGAACGCCGACCCGGCCTGATCCGCCGAGTCGAGCCGGACCACCGCTGAGCCGGACCACCGCAAAGATGGAGCACCGCTGAGATGACGCTCGCCGTTCGCGTGATCCCCTGCCTGGACGTCGACGCCGGGCGGGTGGTCAAGGGCGTCAACTTCGAGAACCTGCGCGACGCGGGGGACCCGGTCGAACTGGCCCGGCTCTACGACGCCGAGGGCGCCGACGAGTTGACCTTCCTCGACATCACCGCCTCCTCCGGCGATCGGGAGACCACCTACGACGTGGTCCGCCGCACCGCCGAGCAGGTCTTCATCCCGCTGACCGTGGGCGGCGGGATCCGCGAGCCGGAGGACGTCGACCGGCTGCTGCGGGCCGGCGCGGACAAGGTCGGCGTCAACACCGCCGCGATCGCCCGTCCGGAGCTGCTCCGGGAGATCGCCGAACGCTTCGGGCGGCAGGTGCTGGTGCTGTCCATCGATGCCCGCCGCACCGTAGAGGGCACGGTCACCGCCTCCGGCTTCGAGGTGACCACCCACGGCGGCCGCCGCGGCACCGGCCTGGACGCGGTGGAGTGGGCCGAGCGTGCCGCCGAGCTGGGCGCGGGGGAGATCCTGCTCAACTCCATGGACGCGGACGGCACCAAGGACGGCTACGACCTGGAACTGCTGCGCGCGGTCCGCGGCCGGGTCTCGGTGCCGGTGATCGCCAGCGGCGGCGCGGGGCGGCTGGCCGACTTCGCCCCGGCGGTCGCGGCCGGGGCGGACGCGGTACTGGCCGCGAGCGTGTTCCACTTCGGCGAACTGCGCATCGGCGAGGTCAAGCAGGCCCTGCGGGAGGCCGGGAACCCGGTCCGCTAGCCCCCCGCCGGGCCGTCCCCTCGGCGCTACCTGCCCAGCTGGGGCTACCTGCCCAGCTGGGGCTACATGCCCAGCTGGGGCTACATGCCCAGCTGGGCGGTGCTGATCCGGGCGACGGCGTCCGGTTCGCCGTCCAGCTCCACCGCGGCGTGGGCCTGCCGACCCATGCTGAACAGCAGCAGCTCGCTGGGCTCGCCGGTGACGGTCACCACCGGCGTGCCCTTGCGGGCCACCGCGGTCTGCCCGTCCGGGCGGCGGAGCACCATGCCGACCGGGGCCTTGCGGCCGGAGAGCGAGGCCATCCGGGACAGCCGCTTCCACAGCAGCTCGGAGAACTCGGCGTCGAGCACCCGGGGTTTCCAGTCCGGCTGGGCGCGCCGGACGTCCTCACCGTGCACGTAGTACTCGACCGTGTTGGCGGCCTCGTCCGCGCCGGGGATGCCGAACACCGACAGCGACGGCGGTCCGCTGCGGAACAGCTCCAGCAGCTCCGGGTACGGCTTGGCGGTGTACTCGCCCTGGACCCTGGTCAGCCGGGAGGCCAGCGGCTTGATGAACATGCCGCCGACCGCGTCCGGGCGCCGCTCGCGCAGCACCAGGTGGGCGGCCAGGTCCCGAGTCCGCCAACCTTCGCACAGGGTGGGCGCGTCGGGGCCGACGGCCTCCAACAGATCGACGAGCAGCAGGCGTTCGCGTCGCGCATAGTTCGACATGGATCCAGCGTACGGCCACCCGCGCGGACCGGAGCGGCAATGCGCGCGTGCACAATGGGGGCATGTCCGAAGCCCCCGCCCCCCTCGACGCCCCAGCCGTCCCCGCCGCCCCCGGCAGCACCGCGCTCGACCCGGCGATCGCGTCCCGGCTCAAGCGCGACGCCCAGGGCCTGGTCCCGGCCGTGGCGCAGCAGTACGACACCGGGGAGGTGCTGATGCTGGGCTGGATGGACGACGAGGCCCTGCACCGTACGCTCACCACCGGCCGCTGCACCTACTGGTCCCGCAGCCGCCGCGAGTACTGGGTCAAGGGCGACACCTCCGGCCACCTGCAACTGGTGAAGTCGGTGGCCCTCGACTGCGACGCGGACACCGTCCTGGTGAAGGTCGACCAGGTGGGCGCGGCCTGCCACACCGGCGACCGCACCTGCTTCGACGCCGGCGCGCTGGACGTCAGTGATCCGCGCGGCGTCTAGCCTCTAAGCTTGCGCAGCATGACCACCGGCATGATCACCCCCGATCTGGAGACCTTCCGCAAGCTGGCCGTGAACCGCCGGGTCATCCCGGTCACCCGGCGGCTGCTGGCGGACGGCGAGACGCCCGTCGCGCTGTACCGCAAGCTCGCCGGGGAGCGCCCCAACACCTTCCTGCTGGAGTCCGCCGAGCAGGGGCTCTGGTCGCGCTACTCCTTCGTCGGGGTCCGCAGTGCCGCCGCGCTGACCGTGGACGCCGAGGGCGGCGCCCGCTGGATCGGCCAACCCCCCGTGGGGGTCCCCACCGAGGGCGACCCGCTGGACGTGCTGCGGGCCACCGTCGAGGCCCTGCACACCCCCAGGGACCTGCACAGCGGCGGGGAGCTGCCGCCGTTCACCGGCGGCATGGTCGGCTACCTCGGCTACGACGTGGTCCGCCGACTGGAGAAGCTGCCGGTGATCGCCCCGGACGACCTGGGCCTGCCCGAGCTCACCATGCTGCTCGCCACCGACCTGGCCGTGCTGGACCACGCCTCGTCCAGCGTCGTCCTGATCGCCAACGCGGTCAACCACGACGACCGGCCGACCGGCGTGGAGGCCGCCTACGCGGACGCGGTGGCCCGGCTCGACGCGATGACCGCCGACCTGGCCCGCCCGGTGGACACCGGCGCGGCGGTGCTCACCCCGGTCACCGCGGTGGACGCTCGCTCGCCGTTCGGCGGCGCGCCGTACCGGGCCGCGGTGGAGACGGTCAAGGAGCGGATCCGGGCCGGCGAGGCGTTCCAGGTGGTGCCCTCACAGCGGTTCCAGGTGCCCTGCCCGGCCAGCCCGCTGGACGTCTACCGGGTGCTCCGGGCGACCAACCCCAGCCCGTACATGTACCTGTTGCGGTTCGAGGAGTTCGACATCGTCGGCTCCAGTCCCGAGGCCCTGGTCAAGGTCGAGGACGGCCGGGCCATGGTGCACCCGATCGCCGGGACCAGGCCGCGCGGCACCACCCCGGAGCAGGACGCAGACCTGGCGGCCGAGCTGCTGGCCGACCCCAAGGAGCGGGCCGAGCACCTGATGCTGGTCGACCTCGGCCGCAACGACCTGGGCCGGGTCTGCGCCCCCGGCAGCGTCGAGGTGGTCGAGTTCATGACCGTGGAGCGCTACAGCCACGTCATGCACATCGTGTCCACGGTCACCGGCCGGGTCGCCGCCGACCGCAGCGCCTTCGACGTGCTCACCGCGTGCTTCCCGGCCGGGACCCTCTCCGGCGCGCCCAAGCCGCGCGCCATGCAGATCATCGAGGAGCTGGAACCCACCCGGCGCGGCCTGTACGGCGGCTGCGTCGGCTACCTGGACTTCGCCGGGGACGCCGACACCGCCATCGCCATCCGCACCGCGCTGATCCGGGACGGCGTGGCGTACGTGCAGGCCGGCGCGGGAGTGGTGGCCGACTCGGTGCCCGAGAACGAGGACGCGGAGTGCCGTAACAAGGCCGCGGCGGTGCTGCGCGCGGTGGCCACGGCAAGCACCCTGCGTCCGGCGGTGGAGTAGGCACAGGGCAGACTGGAACGGTGACCGCACTGCCGCAGCCCCGAACCGAAGCTCAGCCCCGAGCCGAAGCACAGGCCCACGCCGACCCGGCCGACGCCGACCCGGCCGACCCGCAGGCCGCCGCCGCGCCGCAGCGGGCGCGGCCGGACCGGCGCAGCCTGGCGCTGATGCTGGCCTGCTCCGTGCTCGGGGCGAGCGTCGCGCTGCTGGCGGCCGGCCGGACCTGGACCCGCGGCGAGGTCTCCTTCCAGCAGGCTGCGCTGCACGTGACCGCCACCGGCTCGCAGACCACCGGCGTGCCCAGCGCGCTGGCGCTGGTCGGCCTGGCCGCGGCGGTCGCGGTGTTCGCGGTGCGCGGACTCGGCCGCCGCCTGCTGGGCCTGCTGCTGGCGCTCGCGGGCGCGGGCGTGATGGCGGTCTGCGTCACCGCCGCCACCGGTACCGCCGCGCTGAACCGCCGGGCGTCGGCCGCGGTCGGCCTCAGCACGGCCACCGCGAACCACGTCACCCACTCCGCCTGGCCGTGGGCCGGAGTGGTCGGCGGACTGCTGCTGGTCGTCGCCGGGGTGCTGGTGATCACCCGCGGGCGTGACTGGCCCGGCATGTCCTCGCGCTACGACGCGCCCACGCGCCGTAGGGTCGACGGGCCGGGTACGTCCGCGACCGCCGGTCCCGGCCGGTCCCGGCCGCAGGCGGAGCAGACTCCGGCCGACGTCTGGAAGGCGCTGGACCGGGGCGAGGACCCGACCCAGTAACCGACACCCCGCACGGCGGCGCCGACCGGCGTACGGAACAATGGCAGCGAGAGCCATCCACAGAACCAAGGAGCAGTAATGTCGGGTAGCGCCCACGGACACACCACCGCCGCCTGGACCGGGGTCGGGGTCTCGTTCGTCGGTTTCATCGTCGCCGCTGTGGCCATGGTCATCCCCAGCCCGTGGCTGGTCGGAGCCGGTCTGGTGGTCGCCGCGCTGGGCGCGGTGGTCGGCAAGCTGATGTCGATGGCCGGGTTCGGGAAGAAGCCCGACGACCACCACACCGTCGACATCGCGAAGAAGGCCCCGATCGGCTCGGGCGTCTGACCCCGGTCCGGCCACCGGCCCGGGAACCGGCACCGTCCCGGTCCGGGACGGCGCGCGGCCTGGTCGGTCCGGCTGCGGCCTTCGCGGCCGTGGCCTCGGCCACGGCCTATGTCGGGCTGGTCGACCCCAACCAGCCCGGGCACTACCCGGTCTGCCCGTTCCTGCGGATCACCGGATGGTGGTGCCCCGGCTGCGGCGGCCTGCGCTGCGTACACGCCCTCACCCGGGGCGACCTGCGCACCGCGCTGCACGACAACGTCCTGGTGCTGGCCGCCTGCACGGCGGCGGTGCTGGCCTGGCTGCACTGGACGCTGCGCTCGGCCCGCGGACAGCGGACCGAGCTCCGCCCGCCCGGCCGGGTGACGGCGTTCGCGCTGGTCGCGGCGGTGGTCGGGTTCACCGTGCTGCGGAACACCGCCGCCGGGGCGTTTCTGGCCCCGTGAGGCCGCCCGCAGCAGTCCGGCAGACGAGATCCGGCAGCCTGGGATGCGGGTACTGCTCCCGGCTGCGACTAGCATCGGTCTCGGTCGTCAACCGCCGACCGGTCCATACACCCGAGAAGGGGGCGCCCCGTGAGCGTGCTCGACGAGATCATCGCCGGTGTTCGTGAGGACCTGGCCGAGCGCCAGAGCCGGGTGTCCCTGGACGAGCTCAAGGCACTCGCCCGGCGGGCACCGCAGGCCAAGGACGGAGTCACCGCGCTGCGCGGCGACGGAGTCCGGGTGATCTGCGAGGTGAAGCGCTCCAGCCCGTCCAAGGGCGCGCTGGCCGCGATCGCCGACCCCGCCTCGCTGGCCGCCGACTACGCGGCCGGCGGCGCGGCCGCCATCTCGGTGCTGACCGAGCAGCGGCGCTTCGGCGGCTCGCTGGCCGACCTGAAGGCGGTCCGCGCGGCCGTGGACACCCCGCTGCTGCGCAAGGACTTCATCGTCACCGCCTACCAGCTGTGGGAGGCCCGGGCCTACGGCGCGGACCTGGCGCTGCTGATCGTCGCCGCGCTGGAGCAGCCCGCGCTGGAGTCGCTGATCGAGCGGGCCGAGTCGATCGGGCTGACCCCGCTGGTCGAGGTGCACGACGAGGAGGAGGTCGAGCGCGCGGTGGCCGCGGGGGCGCGGATCATCGGCGTCAACGCCCGCAACCTGAAGACCCTCGAGGTCGACCGGGACACCTTCGCCACGGTCGCGCCCTCGATCCCGGCGCACATCGTCAAGGTCGCCGAGTCCGGTGTGCGCGGGCCGCACGACCTGATCGCCTACGCCAACGACGGCGCGGACGCGGTACTGGTCGGCGAGTCGCTGGTGACCGGCCGCGACCCGCGCGCCGCGGTGGCCGATCTGGTCGCCGCCGGAGCCCACCCGGCGATCCGGCACGGCCGGGACTGACCCCGCCATGGCCCTCTCCCCAAGACTCCAGCCCGGTTGGCTCCAACCAGGGCAGGACGTAGCCGCCGCTTCCCTGCGGGCGGGTGCCGGGCACTCGTTCCTCGCGCCCACCCCCCACCCTCCGGTGCGCATCGGCTATGTGCTCCAACCAGGGCAGGACGTAGCCGCCGCTTCCCTGCGGGCGGGTGCCGGGCACTCGTTCCTCGCGCCCACCCCCCACCCTCCGGTGCGCATCGGCTATGTCCTGCAGCGGGGCTGCCGGGCGCCCGCGCGCCGGGTGTTGGGCCGGCGGGTGCGCTATGTGATCGGGGCGGAGCCCGGGCAGGTGCCCGGGCGGCGATGGCGGGGCGTCGGCGGCTGCTGAGGCCGCGACACCGACATCCCCCAACGGACACCCCACAACTGAGGAACCATCACATGTCGTCCAACGACATCACCCCCGACGCGATCACTCCTGATCCGCGCGGGTACTTCGGCGCGTACGGCGGGCGTTTCATCCCGGAGGCCCTGGTCTCCGCCGTCGAGCAGGTCGCCGACGAGTACGAGAAGGCCAAGACCGACCCGGCCTTCGGGGCCGAGCTGGCCGCCCTGCTCAAGGACTACACCGGGCGGCCCAGCCCGCTCACCGACGTCCACCGCTTCTCCGCGGAGGCCGGCGGCGCCCGGATCCTGCTGAAGCGCGAGGATCTGAACCACACCGGCTCGCACAAGATCAACAACGTACTGGGCCAGGCCCTGCTCACCCGCCGGATGGGCAAGACCCGGCTGATCGCCGAGACCGGCGCGGGCCAGCACGGGGTGGCCACGGCCACCGCCGCCGCGCTGTTCGGCCTCGACTGCACCATCTACATGGGCGAGGTCGACACCGTCCGGCAGGCGCTCAACGTCGCCCGGATGCGGATGCTCGGAGCCGAGGTCGTCCCGGTCACCTCCGGCAGCCGCACCCTCAAGGACGCCATCAACGAGGCGTTCCGGGACTGGGTCGCCAACGTCGACTCCACGCACTACCTGTTCGGCACGGTCGCCGGGCCGCACCCGTTCCCGATGATGGTCCGCGACTTCCACCGGGTGATCGGGATCGAGGCCCGGGCCCAGGTCCAGGAGCGGATCGGGCGGCTGCCCGACGCGGTGGTCGCCTGCGTCGGCGGCGGCTCCAACGCCATGGGCATCTTCTACGACTTCATCCCGGACGCGGGCGTGCGTCTGGTCGGGATCGAGGCGGCCGGGGAGGGCGTGGACACCCCGCGCCACGCCGCGACCCTGACCAAGGGCGACCCGGGCGTGCTGCACGGCTCGCGCACCTACGTCCTGCAGGACGAGGACGGGCAGACCATCGAGAGCCACTCGATCTCGGCCGGCCTGGACTACCCGGGCGTCGGCCCGGAGCACGCCTACCTCAAGGACACCGGGCGCGCCGAGTACCGGCCCTGCACCGACGCCGACGCCATGTCGGCGCTGCGGCTGCTCTCCCGCACCGAGGGCATCATCCCGGCCATCGAGAGCTCGCACGCCCTGGCCGGGGCGCTGGTGCTGGGCCGCGAGCTCGGCCCCGAGGGCGTCATCCTGGTCAACCTCTCCGGGCGCGGGGACAAGGACATGCACACGGCCGCCGAGTACTTCGGCCTGCTGGACGAGGCGGGGAACCGATGAACGAGCAGCTGGACGCCATCTTCGCCGCCGCCAAGGCGGAGAACCGGGCCGCGCTGGTCGGTTACCTCCCGGCCGGGTTCCCGACCGTCAAGGGCGCGGCCGACGCGGTGCAGGCGCTGATCGACGGCGGCTGCGACATCGTCGAGATCGGGCTGCCGCACAGTGACCCGGTGCTGGACGGTCCGACCATCCAGACCGCCGACGACATCGCGCTGCGCAACGGCGTCCGCACCAGCGACGTGCTGGCCACGGTCGGCACGGTCACCGCGGCCAACCCGGCGGTGCCGGTGCTGGTGATGACCTACTGGAACCCGGTCGACCGCTACGGCGCGGCCCGCTTCGCGGCCGACCTGGCGGCGGTCGGCGGGGCCGGGTGCATCCTGCCCGACCTGCCGGTCGAGGAGGCCGGTCCCTGGCTGGCCGCCGCCGAGCGGCACGGCCTGGCCTCGGTGTTCGTGGTCGCGCCGTCCAGCCGGGACGAGCGGCTGGGCACCATCACCGCGCGGGGCACCGGCTTCGTCTACGCGGCCGCGGTGATGGGCGTCACCGGCACCCGCAACCAGGTTGGCGAGCTGGCCGAGGACCTGGTCAAGCGGACCCGGGCGACCACCGACACCCCGGTCTGCGTCGGCCTCGGCGTCTCCACCGCCGCCCAGGCGGCGGAGGTCGCGGCCTTCGCCGACGGGGTGATCGTCGGCTCGGCCTTCGTCCAGCGGCTGCTGGACGCGCCCGACGAGCAGGCCGGCTACGCCGCGGTCCGCGAGCTGGCCGCGGAGCTGGCCAAGGGCGTCCGCGCCCACTGAGACCGTCTGTTGATTTGTTCGATCGCTGATTTGTTCGACCACTGCGGCGCACTCCCCGGGACCGGGGGTGCGCCGCAGCGCTGTCCGCGCGGTCGGGTAACTCGTTCAGGTGATCCACTGCGTGGCGCGTACCTGAGCCGCGCCCCCGCTCGTTGATGATCCGGCAGGTGGCGTTCTCCGACGCCACTCGTGCGCCCACGCACCCTGCCTGCGCACGACCGCGAGCTGAGGAGGTCCTGCTGTGGTCGCTCTGCACCGTGCCCAGGTGGTCCGTATCGCCGTCGCTGTCGCCGCGCTCGCCGCCGCCGTGGGTGGCGAGGCCCGGGTGGGCCGGGCCCTGGCCGAGGGCGGGATGCAGCGCGTGGCCTACAGCGCGCCCGCCGCCGTCGCCGCCCACCACGTCACCCGCACCGGCCACATCGCCCGGATCAGCGCCCGCGGCACCTCCCGCGGCACCTCCCGTGCCCCCGGCCGGGTCACCGCGCGCCGCGACGCGGTGGTCGGCGTGCCGCAGCGGCAGGTGCTGCTGGGCCTGCCGGCCGCGATCGGCGCGGACGGCAGTTCGGTCGAGGTCGGCTACCAGGACGCCCCGGCCGTGCTGACCGTGTTCGAGGACTTCCGGTGCAGTACCACTCAGGCCTTCGAGGCCGCACAGGGTTCGGCCCTGGCCGGCATGGCCGCCGCGCACCAGGTGCTGATCCGCTATGTCCTGGAGTCCTCGCTCGACCAGCGGCTGCCCGGTCCCGGCGCGGTGCTGGCGACCAACGCGGCCCGGGCCGCCGTGGCCCACGGCGGGTTCCCGCTCTACCACGCGCTGCTGTTCGCCAACCAGCCCTCGGAGGACGAGGACGGTTTCACCGACCAGCGGCTGCTCGACATCGCCTCGGCCGTGCCCGACCTGCGCGGCGCGGCCTTCGACAGCGAGGTCCGCTCGCTGTACTACCGGCAGTGGGTGGACCAGGCCCAGCAGGCCTACAACGACGCCGGTGTCCGCTTCGGCACGCCCTCGCTGCTGCTGAACGGCACCGAGGTGGACCTGGGCGCTCATCCCGAACTGCTCACCGCGCCCGCGGCGCTACAGTCGTTCGTCCGCTCCGCTTCGGAGCGGGGCTGATCACACGTCACAGGGAGGGGATGTTCAGATGATCACCGGTCACCGGGACGGCCTGGATTCGGAAACCACGTCGGGAGGGGCCGGGGGCAAGCGGCTCGGCCGGCTGTCGCCGCAGATCTGCGACTGGATCGGGACGGCGGTCCGGCTCGGCCTGACCGTGGTCTGGGCCTGGGCCGGGCTGGCGAAGATCAGCGATCCGGAGACCGCCGCGCAGGCGGTCCGCGCCTACCAGATCCTGCCGGAGTCGCTGGTCAAGCCCTTCGGCTACGGGCTGCCCTTCCTGGAACTGGCGGTGGCGCTGCTGCTGCTCATCGGCCTGGGCACCCGGATCGCGGCCTTCGTCTCCGGGGTGCTGCTGCTGGTCTACATCGCCAGCATCGCCTCGGTCTGGGCCCGCGGCATCGCCATCGACTGCGGCTGCTTCGGCGGCGGCGGCGCGGTGGCCGCCTCCAAGACCGAGTACCTCCAGGAGATCCTGCGGGACACCGGATTCCTCCTGCTCACGGCCTGGCTGCTGTGGCGCCCGGCCAGCAAGTTGTCGCTCGACAGGTGGCTCGCCGCCGACTGAGCGTCGTCGGCGGCCCCGCCGACAGACCCTGTCCCCTCGCAGTGGGTAGATATGAGCACAATGAGTCAGAAGAACGGCGAAGGCAAGCGCAGCGCGCGCGAACGAATGCAGGAGGAGCGTGCGGCCGAGGAGGCCAAGGGCAGGCGGCTGAGAAAGCTCTGGATCTCCGGCGCTGTGCTGGCGGTGCTGGTGGTGGCCGTGGTGGTGGGCATCCTGGTGATGAACGGCAGGACCACCTCGTACACCGCCTCGCAGGCCCCGGCCGGAACCATCGGCGCGAACAACCTGGTGGTACCGGTCGGCGCGACCAACGCCCCCTCGACGCTGACCATCTACGAGGACCCGCGCTGCCCCGCCTGCGGTGAGTTCGAGAAGTCCTTCCACACCACGGTCAACCAGCTGCTGGGGGCCGGCAAGGTGCAGGTCCACTACCACATCGTGTCCTTCATCGACCGGCACGACCAGGGCACCGGCTCGAAGAACGGCGCGAACGCCCTCGGCTGCGCGCAGAACGCCGGCCTGTTCCACCCGTACCACGACGTGCTGTACGCCAACCAGCCGGACGAGACGGTGGACGCCTGGTCGGACAAGTCCAAGCTGATCACGCTGGCGAAGCAGGTCCCCGGGCTGGACACGCCGGCCTTTGAGGCCTGCGTCAACAACAACAGCTTTGGCGCCTGGGTGACCGCGGTGGAGACCGACTTCGACAAGTCCGGCTACAACTCCACGCCCACCATCCTGCTGAACGGGACCTCGGCGTACCCGAGCTACAAGGGCACCGGGCTCACCCCGCAGACCCTGGTCACCATGGTGAACGCGGCGAACAAGGGCAAGCCGCTGGGGACCCTCACCCCGGCCGGCGCCTCCGCCCTGGCCACGCCCCGTCCCGGCGCGAGCTGACCCGCCCAGGTCCGGCAGGCCCGGCAGGCCCGGCAGTCGGTACGCCGCACCCCGCCTCGGGGTGCGGCGTACCCGCGTTCCGTGCGGTTGATTGACGCCCCCCTGACACAACAGTCACCCAGGGCACGTAGTCTCTCCGCGTGAGTCAGGTAAGAGCAGAACATGCCGCCGTCGCAGCAGTCCCACCGACGGACGCGGTCCGATCCCCGGGTGGGCCCGTCGAACCAGCCGGGTCCGGAGCCCGTCTGGGCTGGTTGGACGCCCTGCGGGGACTCGCCGCGCTGGCGGTGGTGTTCCAGCACAGCGGGCTCTACCTGGCCGACGGCGTCTTCGCGCTCACTCATCGACGCCTGGACCCGGGCATCTTCGGCGTCTTCCTGTTCTTCCTGATCAGCGGGTACATCGTGCCGGCGTCGCTGGAGCGCAGGGGCGACCTGCGGGCCTTCTGGGTCGGTCGGCTCTTCCGAATATATCCGCTCTACCTCGTGGTCTTCGTGCTGGCGCTGGTGCTGCTCCCGGAGGCCCACCCCGGTGTCTCCGTCTCGGTCTACGAGCACCCCTGGCTGTCCGCGGCGGCGGACGGGGTGCTGCTCCAGGACCTGCTGGGGGTGGGCAACGGCCTCTCCGTCGCCTGGACCCTCGGCTACGAGATGATCTTCTACTACCTGGTCTCGGCCCTCTTCCTGGCGGACTGGCACCGGCGCAGCGCGCCGGTCGCGATCGGGTTCGCCGCGGTCGCGCTGGCCCTCGGCGGAGTGCTGCCGAGCGCGCTGCTGATGCACAGCGCGGGCGAGCAGCAGGTGGTCGTGGCGACCGTGCTGGTGCTGGTGGTCGGCGCCCTGGCCGCTGTGGTGACCGGTACCCGGACCGGTATCCGGGTCGGTGTGCTGGTGCTGGCCCTGGTGGGGCTGGTGCTGGCGGTGGTGGACGGCCGCACGGCACTGTTCGAGGGCATGATGATCCTGGCGACCATGTTCACCGGGACCGCGATCCAGCGGGCGGAGAACGGGCAGATCAAACGCTGGTACGCGGTGGTCTGCTGCGCCTTCGTCTTCACGGCCGGGCTGCTGGCCGGAATCTTCTACGCGGGCGGGGCGGTGAGCCGGATCGGGACCGCGACCGGCACCGCCTGGTGGACCGGCTTCGTGGCGGCCTGGCTGGTCTTCGGGCTCGGCATGCTGTGCCGCAAGCGGCGGGTGCCGAGGGTGCTGTCCCGGCTCGGCACCATCAGCTATGCCGTCTACCTGGTCCATTTCCCGCTGCTGCGCGGCGTGCTGTGGGCGTTCGCCGACGCGCACTACTCCCCGAGCCACCATGCCGGCCAGGAGCTGCTCTGCATGGCGGTCTTTCTGACCGTGGCCCTGCTGCTCGCCGAGGCGCTGCACCGGCTGGTCGAACTGCCGGGTCAGCGGCTGGGCCGACGGTTGCTGTCCAGGCAGTCCGCCGCGCCGTTCCCGGGCCCGTCGGTCGCCAGCCGGTAGCAGTTTGCACCGAACGGGTGCGGGAGATGGCGGACGGACGACTCCGCTGATCATCCGGCCTTTCGAGCACGATCCAGCCTCGGCCGGGCGGAGC
>Ga0302311_10005125_pt1 | contig 13946 bp, 13 predicted proteins | sample III_Palsa_N1_3_FD_200449 | JGI IMG/M metagenome (GOLD analysis project Ga0302311, IMG submission 200449) | Peat permafrost microbial communities from Stordalen Mire near Abisko, Sweden - III_Palsa_N1_3 | ecosystem: Environmental > Terrestrial > Soil > Palsa > Peat permafrost | place: Sweden... | reverse complement strand
CGAGCGAGATGCGGCGCTTGCTGCTATCGACATCCAGCACCACCACATCGACTTCCTGGCTGGTCGCGACGATCTTGCCGGGGTGGACGTTTTTCTTGGTCCAGCTCATCTCCGAAACATGGACCAGGCCTTCGACGCCGGGTTCGAGTTCGACAAACGCGCCGTAGTCGGTGATGTTGGTGACGCGGCCGGAGAATTTGGCGCCCGGCGGATATTTCGCCGCCACACCCTCCCACGGATCGGACTCAAGCTGCTTCATGCCGAGCGAGATGCGCTGGGTGTCCGGGTTGAAGCGGATCACCTGCACCCGCACCGGCTGGCCGATTTGCAGTGCTTCGGACGGATGGTTGATGCGGCGCCAGGCGATGTCGGTCACATGCAGCAATCCGTCGACGCCGCCGAGATCGACGAACGCGCCGTAGTCGGTGATGTTCTTCACCACGCCGTCGAGGATCATGTCCTCCTTCAGGCCCTGGATCAGTTCGGTGCGCTGTTCGGCGCGGGTTTCTTCCAGCACCGCGCGGCGCGAAACCACGATGTTGCCCCGCGCGCGGTCCATTTTCAGGATCTGGAACGGCTGGCTCTGGCCCATCAGTGGGCCGACGTCGCGCACCGGGCGGATATCGACCTGGCTGCCGGGCAGGAACGCCACCGCGCCGCCGAGATCGACGGTGAAGCCGCCCTTGACCCGGCCATAGATCGTGCCGTTCACGCGCTGATTGGCCTCGAACGCCTTTTCCAGCGTAGTCCAGGCTTCCTCGCGGCGGGCCTTCTCGCGCGACAGCACGATCGAACCGTCGCGGTCTTCATAACGCTCGACAAATAGTTCGATGACGTCGCCGGGCTTTACTTCGGTCTTCTGACCGGGAGTGGCGAACTCCTTGAGGGCAACCCGGCCCTCGGACTTGAGGCCGACATCGACGATGGCGAATTCGTCGGTGAGGCGGACGACGCGGCCGGTGACGACGGAGCCGTCAAAACCGGAGTCACGGCCAAGCGTTTCGTCGAGTAGAGAAGCGAAATCCTCGCCAGCCGGATTATGGTTGGCGTACTGGGCTAAGGCGTTGGAGGCCATGGAGTTGGATGATCCTGTGAGGCACCGTGCGGTTGGCACGGGCGGTCGGGTTGGCGCGCTTCCTTGATGATCGGAGCACGACTTGCCGGCGCGTCTGCGCCGGCCGGGTTGATAGCGTGGCGGAGAGATAGGCCGAATTGACCGGGAGTCAAGGGAAAGCTGATGACAAACCGATGAAATCGGCGGAAAATCGCCAAAAATAGGGCAGTTGCCAGGTAGATTACTTGAGAAAATAATAACGGGAAGAAAGCACTTCTTTTTTGAAAAAAAGAAGCAAAAAACTTTTGTTCGATCGAGGCAGGGGGAGTCCGCACTACTCCGGGGCGGGAACGCCGTCAGCGCGGTCGCGGCAGTCTAATTGTCAAAGTCTTTTTGCTTCTTTTTGTTCACAAAAAGAAGCATCTACCTTCTTCTGACTTACGAAAGTCTACCCCGGATCAGCCGCATCGCGGCAGCGAAGGCGGCCTCGGGGTCCATCGTGCTGGTGTCCAATATCAGCGCGTCCGGCGCGGGTTTGAGCGGCGCGACGCTGCGGCCCTGGTCGCGCGCGTCGCGGGCGGCCAGCTCTTCGATCACCTCCGCAAGCTGGCCGCCGATCTCGCGGCACCGCCGTTCCGCCCGCACTTGCAGCGAGGCGGTGACGAACAGCTTCACCGGCGCGTCGGGGAAAATCACCGTGCCGATGTCGCGGCCGTCGAGCACCGCGCCGGCCTGCGCGCCGCTGGCCTGGGCGGCGAAACCGCGCTGAAAATCCAGCAACACCGCGCGCACGCTCGGCATCAGCGCGACCACGCTCGCCACCGCACCACATTCCTCGCCACGCAGATCGGAGCGTTTCAGGTCGGATGCCTGCAGGCTCTCGGCGGCGCGGGTCGCGGCGAGCGGATCGCGCGGGTCGGCGTGGGCGTCCATCAATTTGCGCGCCACCGCCCGATAGAGCAGGCCAGTATCAAGATACGGCAGGCCCAGCGTCGCGGCGATACGCCGCGCCAATGTGCCCTTGCCGGAAGCGGCGGGACCGTCGATCGCGATGATCAGCGCACCGCTCACCGGATCGCGGCTCCCAGGCCGTTCATCAGCGCGACAAAGCCGGGGAAGCTGGTGTCGATGAAGTTGCTGTCGTCGACCGCGACCGGCGCGCGGGTGGCCAGGCCCAGCACCAGGGCGCTCATCGCCAGGCGGTGATCCATCTGGGTCGTGACCAGGCCGCCGCCGGGCGGCCCGCTATGGTTGCCGTTCAATTCCTGGTTACCGTGTACTATCAGATCGTCGCCTTCGATCTCGGCCCGTACGCCATTGATGGCGAGCAACGCCAGAGTGGCGGAGAGCCGATCGCTCTCTTTTACCCGGAGTTCGTGCAAGCCGCGGAACCGGCTGGTGCCCCGGGCGCAGGCAGCGGCGACCGCCAGGATGGGGTATTCGTCGATCATCGAGGGGGCGCGGCTGGCGGGAATGTCGGCGGCCACCAGGTTGCCGGACGTTACCAACAGATCGCCGACCGGCTCGCCGCCTTGCTCGCGCGTGGCGGTGACCTCGATCGCGGCTCCCATCTCACGTAGCGAGGTGAGCAAGCCGGTGCGGAGTGGATTGAGGCCGACGTTTTCCACCACGATGCGCGAACCGGGCACCAGCAATGCGGCCACGATCGGGAAGGCGGCGGATGACGGATCCGCCGGCACGGTCACGTCGGCGGCGCGGAGTTCGGGCTGGCCGGTAAGCCGGATCACCCGAGCGGCGCCGTCCTGCTCGACCGCAACCTGGGCGCCGAAATGGCGCAGCATGTTTTCACTGTGGTCGCGGGTAGGAGCGGGTTCGCGCACCAGGGTCTCGCCCGGTGCGTTCAGACCCGCGAGCAGGATCGCCGATTTCACCTGCGCCGAGGCCACCGGCAGCACATACTCGATCGGCATGGCGTCGCGCGCGCCGCGAATGGCAAGCGGCAGCCGGCCGCCTTCGCGGCTCCAGAATTGCGCGCCGCACATGGCCAGCGGCTCGGTCACCCGCCGCATCGGGCGCTGGCGCAAACTGCCGTCGCCGGTCATCACCGCGAACAGATCGTGGCTGGCGAGGATGCCCGCGAGCAACCGCGCCGCGGTGCCGGAATTGCCCATGTCGAGCACGTCGGCGGGTTCGACCAGGCCGCCGATGCCGCGGCCGGCAACGGTCCAGACGCCGTCGTCACCGCGGGTCACCTCGGCGCCCAAGGCGCGCATCGCGGCGGCGGTGCAGAGCACGTCCTCGCCCTCGAGCAGTCCGTAAATTCGGGTGACCCCCACCGCCAGCGCACCGAACATCAGCGCTCGATGGCTGATCGATTTGTCGCCCGGGACGCGGACGGTTCCGGTTAAGGCTGCGGGCGGGCGGGCGGAGCGGAGCGGTCGGGGAACGGCGTTCATTACGATGTCCTATGCATGCGCCGTTTAGCACGAGCAATATCCCGTTTGACAGATGCCGCATTGGGTGGCATGGGGCGCCCCCTACTCATCGTTTCCGACTCAATTTCCACCGAAGGCTCCAGAAAGATGGCGAAGCCAGAATTAGGCACCAAGCGCGTCTGCGTTGCCTGCGGCACGCGTTTTTACGACCTGACCAAAAGCCCCGCGGTTTGCCCGAAGTGCAACACCGAGCAGCCGGTCGAGCAGCCGCGCGGCCGCCGTGCGATCGGCAACGTGCCCGAAGTGAAGCGTCCCGCCAAGCCGATTCCCGGCGTCGAGGAAGCCGACGTGGAAATCGAGACGCCCGACGCCGACGAGGATGCCGACGTGCTGGAAGACGCCTCGGACCTCGAAGACGATGACGCGATCGGCGAGGACATCGACGTCAATCCGGCGGTGAACGACGAAGTTTGAGCTGGGGGCGGGCATGGGCAACGCTACCATGCGCTCTTTCTGGCTGATGGCGTTGCTCTGCCTGATGTCGTCGCTGCCGCCGCTCGCGATCGACATGGGCTTGCCCGCGATGGGTGCGATCCAGACCGGCCTGGGCGGTACCGCACGCGATCAGGAACTGATGCTGAGCGTGTTCATGGCGGGGTTCGCGCTCACCCCGCTGGCCTATGGCGCGCTGTCGGACCGCTATGGCCGCAAGCCGGCGATCTATATCGGCATGGTACTTTTCAGCTTGGCGGGGGTCGTGTGCGCGCTTGCGCCTTCGATCGGGATCCTGCTGGTCGGACGATTTTTTGCGGGCTCGGGCGCCGGCGCCGGCGTCAGCCTCGCGTTCGCGATCGTGCGCGATCTGTTCGAGGGGCCGAAGCTCGGCGGCCGGCTCGCCGTGCTCGCGATGGTGGTGAATGTGGCGCCGATGGTGGCGCCCAGCATGGGCGCCCTGATGCTGGGTTTCACCGGCTGGCGGGGGATTTTTGCGGTGCTCGCGGCGGTGGGCGGGATCGTGTTGTTGCTGGTGGTGGTGTTTTTGCCCGAGACCGGCCGCCGTCATCCGGCTGCGGCCGGCGGGGGTTCTCCGCTGGGCGAGGCGGTGCGGGCGCTGGGGCGCGATCCTAGTGCGCTCGGCTACGTCGCGGTCTATGGCCTGAGCTTCGGCTCGATGTTCGCCTACATCGCCAGTTCCTCGCTGCTGATCATCGGTTTTTTCCACGCATCGCCCTATCGTTTCGCCCTGCTGTTCGCCTTGAACGCGGCGGGGATCGTTGGCGGGGCGTATATTTCGGGGCGGCTCGGGCGAATGTTCAGCGGCCGCGCGATCGCTGCTGCCGGCCTCGCGATGAGCCTCGCCGGTCCGGGCTGGATCGCGCTGCTGCTCGCGCTGCACCGGGCCGACCTTAGTCTCACGATGGTGGGATTGCTGGTGGCGACCTTTGGCAACGGACTCGCCAATCCGGCGGCGACCAAGGGAGCGCTGTCGCACTTCCCGCAAATAGCGGGACTGGTCGGCGCGCTGCTGACAACTATCCAGATGAGTTGTGCTGCGCTCGCCAGCGGTGTCGCAGCACTATTCCTCCCCGATTGGGGCATCGTCGCGGTGCCCGCGGTCATGCTGCTGTTTGCCGCGGCTGCCCTTGGGATTCTGGTTTTCGCTACCACTTCTACCGCGGACACCTGAGGTCCGTGGCAACCAAAAGGGGCCTGCTGATGCGTGCTTTGGTGTTCGATCACTTCGGGCCGCCAGATGTACTGAGCTTTGACACCATCCCGGATCCGGTGTCGGACCTGCGCACCGCCGTGGTCGCGGTGAAGGCGGCGTCGATCAACCCGAGCGACGTGAAGAACGTCGCGGGTCGCATGAAGCAGACCACGCTGCCGCGAATTCCCGGCCGCGATTATTCCGGTGTCGTGGTGGAAGGACCCCCCGACTGGATCGGCGTCGAGGTCTGGGGCAGCGGCGGCGACGTCGGCTTTACCCGTGACGGGACCCACGCCGAAAAGATCGCGGTGCCGGTGGCGAGCCTGCGCCGCAAGCCGGCAAAGTTGAGCCACCCGGAAGCAGCGTCGATCGGCGTCAATTTCATCACCGCTTGGTGCGGCGTGGCCGAGGCGGCGCAGATCGAGGCCGGCGAGACGCTAGTGGTGATCGGCCTCGGCGGTGTCGGCGGCGCCGCGGCGCAGATCGCGAAGCGGCGCGGCGCCCGCGTGATCGGGATCGACCGGTATGCGCCGCAACCGGATGCGCCGGCGTTTGCGGCGGTAGACAGCATGGTTACACCTGAACAAGGCGACAGCGTCGTCCGCGTCCGCGAGCTGACGGATGGTTCGGGCGCCGCGGTGGTGTTCGACACCGTGGGCGGTTCGATGTTCGAGACCGCGCTTCACCTGCTCGCGATCGGCGGCCGCCTGATCGAGATCTCCGCCACCGACCGGCGGGTGGTGTCGTTCGACCTGGCAGATTTCTATCACAACCAAAGCCGGCTGTTCGGCGTCGACACCCTGAAGCGCGATCTTACCGCCTCGGCGGCGATCCTCGAGCAACTGTCGGCGGGGTTCGAAGACGGCAGTTTCCGCCCGCCGGTGATCGAGGCGACTTTTCCGCTGGATCAGGGGAAGGCGGCCTATCAGCGCGTGGCGGATGGCGCGCGCGGCCGCATCGTGCTTACGGCCGGATAGACTATCCTGCCGTGGGCCATTGATAATGACCAACGCCGCTTGGTATTGGTGTCATCGGGCGGCATGTTTGCCGGCCGCCTGAGCGCCGCGAGAAACCAACCATGCCCGGAACGAACCAAATTCCAGCCTACGCGGTGACCGCCGTCATCGTCGTGGCGCTGCTCGCCTTTCGCATGAGCCGGATGCAAAAATTGCGGCCGCTGCGGCTGGAGCGGCTGTGGATTTCCCCGGCATTGTTCTTGGGATTGTCGATTTTCATCCTGGTCGGGCATCCGCCGGAGGGCGCCGATTGGGCGTGGCTCGCTCTGGCGCTGCTGGTCGGCAGCGGGCTGGGCTGGATCCGCGGGCGTCTCGTCAATATCACCCTGGACCCGACAACCCGTGTGCTGAACATGCGAAGTTCACCTTTGGCGTTGGTGTTTCTGGTCGCGCTCTATTTTCTCCGGATCGGCGCGCGCACCTATTTCACTACTCAGGCCGCGGATTCGCACATCGATATCACATTGGTTTCCGAGGCTTCGGTCCTGCTCGCCACCGGACTGTTCGGAATCAGCTGCCTTGAGATGTGGCTGCGCGGCCGGCGCATACTCGCGGGTTATTGACTGGCAAGGAGAAGAGTCTTCTTTTTGTGAACAAAAAGAAGCAAAAAAACTTTGTCACTTTGGTTCCGTGCGTAGCGGATCGCAGCAGTGCGCTCCGAACCAATCGAATAAAAGTTTTTTGCTTCTTTTTTTCAAAAAAGAAGACTTTTCTACTTCACTTGTCCGCGCTCGACCATCGCGTACAACAAGCGTTCCACCGCATTCCCGGCTTCGATTTCGGCGCGATGGGCCTCGAACTCGGCCAGCCCATCATCGGCTGCCGCTGGCCCTGATACGTTGGTCATTTGCAAGCGCCCGTCGCACGGCGGGGTCCGGAGCAGCGCGCAGAGTCGCGACATCAGATCGTCCAGCTGCTCGACGGTCCGGAACAGCGAACGCGGATCACGGGCCCAGGCGACCGCCCGCCGATAAATCTCGTCTTCGACTCCCCCTGAATAATCCTCGCTCAGACCAAGCCCCAGCATGATGAGCTGTTGCCGCAATTCTGTCTGGCCGTCGAAGGACGCGAGGAATTGCGCAAACGGCGCTTCCCGCATTGCCCGCATCACCGGCGAGAAGGTGGCGGGATCCTCGCTTTGCCGCCGGCTGTGCAGGTAGGCGGAGCGGAACCGCGCGGTCGGTTCGCGCAGCACGGCCACAATGTGATCATCCGGGCCGATGAACGGCGCCATGATCGGCAGCGGCACGTGCCCGCCGACCAAATCGTACTCGCCGCGCTGCGGCGGGTTGTAAAGAAAACTCTCGAGCGTGTCGTAATAGATATGCGACGGCACGCGCTCGCTCAGGAAATTCCATACCGAGGTGCCGGCGGCCTTGGGCAGGTGCACGAAAAACAAGGTCTCGCGAATGCGCTTGCGGTTACGCGCGCGAAAATATTGCCTGATCCGGCCGAGATGTTCCTGGCCCGGGACCGCCTCGCCGGGGGCCTTGCCGCGCCCTTTCAGCAGGCAAACGAACACCTCGTTGGCGAAGACGCAGCGCCAGGCCACCATGATGTGGCGGAGCAGCGCCTTCCTGATACAGCCGATCTTGCCCTTGTGCAGGAACAGCACGCTGGCATCCTGCAACTCGATCCGATCGGTGTAAGTGCGCGATCGGCATCGCGTCGCCGGCCATTCGCCGGGCGGCACCAGCAGGCAGTCGTCCGGCGTGAGATACGGCGCAACCGCCGCCCAGGCCGCGCTCCAGTAAGGATCGCGCATCGACGCAGGCGCTCAGTCCGCGGTCCAGCCGCCGTCCACCACCATCGCACTGCCGGTCATCAGCGCGGACGCATCGGACGCGAGGAACAACACCGCGCCCATCACGTCTTCCACCTGTCCCAGCCGCCCCAGTTTGATTTTTTCCAGCACCGAGGCGCGGAACGCCGGATCGGCGAAGAACGGCGCGGTCATCGGGGTTTCGATGAAGGTCGGGCCAACGCTGTTGACCCGGATTTTATGCGGCGCGAGATCGACCGCCATCGCCTTGGTGAGCCCCTCGAGCGCGTGCTTGCTGGCGCAATAGATCGTGCGCCGCACCGCGCCGACGTGTCCCATTTGCGATGAGATGTTGATGATGCTACCGCCGCGGCCGGCGCCGACCATGCCGCGCGCCACCGCTTGGGCGACAAAATAGGCCGCGCGCAGGTTGAGATCGAGCACCGCGTCGAAATCCTCGACCGAGACCTCGAGAAACGGCTTGGGCCGATTGGTACCCGCGTTGTTCACCAGAATGTCGAAGCTCGGCAGTTCCGCGAGGGTCGCGGCGACTTGCGCGGGATCGAGCACGTCGAGCACCAGCGGCGATGCCGCGCCGCCCGCCGCAAAGATCGCTTCGGCGGCTTCGGTGATCTCGCCGGCGCCGCGCGCGACCAGCGTCACGTGCGCGCCGGCGTCGGCCAGTGCCGCGGCTGCGGCCAGGCCCAGGCCGCGTCCGGCACCGGTGACCAGAGCGCGCTTGCCGTCGAGGCGAAAACTGGGCGTGCGGGGGAGTTTCATGGCGGGATCTCGGTGCTGGAGGCGCGGATGACGAGCGCGCCCCTGAGGGCGAGCGGTTCGGCGGAGAGTTGTTCTCCTGCCAGGCCCTTCTGCAATATATCGATGGTGGCGGCAACCATCGCGGACAGCGGCTGGCGGATGGTGGTGAGCGCATAACCGGGCCAGGCGGCCATCGGGATGTCATCGAAGCCGGCGATGGCGACGTTGCGCCGGGTCTGGTGCCCGGGAGCCCGGCGCAGCGCATCGATCGCGCCGAACGCCAGTATGTCGTTGGCGCAGAACACCGCGTCGGGCTGCTTGTCCGCGAGCGCGCGTGCGGCCTGGAATCCGGCCTCGTAGCTGTATTCCTCCGCGCGCACGGTCGCGACCGGCGGATGGCCGTGTTGGTGCAGATATTGGCTGAAGCCGCGCTCGCGCGCGATGCTGGTCGCGGTGTTGCCGGGGCCGGCGATAAAGGCGAGGCGGCGCCTGCCTTGCGACCGGAAATGCGCGGCGATCTCGGCAGCGCCGGCTTCATTGTCGCAGATTACGCTGGGCACTTCGGTGTCGGGCACCAACCGGTTGAACAGCACCGCGCGTCGCCCGGCGTCGGTCCAGCGTCGGGCCATTTGCGACGAGATCGTGGCTGACGCGATCACCACCGCGTCGACGTGATATTGCCCGAGCAGGGTGAGTTTGCTGTCGAGTTCCTCACCGGGTGCCACGTTGAACAGCAGGGTTTGGAATCCCGCTGCCTGCAGCGCCGGAGAAAGCAAGTCGAGCAACATGGCGTAGAACGGATTCTGAAACCCGCCCATCACGATCCCGATCATGGCACTGCGCCGGGTTGAAAGCGCGCGCGCGATGACGTTGGGCGTATATCCAACCTGTCGCGCCGACTCGATCACGCGCGCGCGCATTTCCGGATGGATCGAAGCATGGTCGGAAAACGCGCGCGAGATGGTAGATTGGGAAACCCCCAATCGCTTCGCCAAATCACGCGCGGTCATCTGCGAGGTCATACAAGGTCCAAAGTTTTAAAAGTTTTTTGCTTCTTTTTTTCAAAAAGGAAGATTCTTCCTTACTTTAAGGCAGGCAAGGGGAAGAATCTTCTTTTTGTGAACAAAAAGAAGCAAAAAAACTTTGATAATTAGAGATTCTTGCCACCATAACGCCGGGCGCGCAAACGGCCCTGCTCGGCATGACCTGCGAAGTTTTCGATGTCACAGAGCCGGCCGCAAATCTCGCCGATGGCGGCGGTGGCACTCGCATCGACCTCTTGATACGTACAGGTCTTGATGAACTTGCCCACCCACAATCCACCAGTGTACCGCGCCGCCTTATTGGTCGGCAAAGTGTGGTTGGTGCCGATCACCTTGTCGCCATAAGCAACGTTGGTCTCGGGACCCAAAAACAGCGCGCCGTAGTTGCGCATGTTTTGCAGGAACCAGCGCGGGTTGCGAGTCAGCACCTGCACATGCTCGCTAGCAATGCGGTCGGCTTCCGACAGCAATTCCTCGTCGGTATCCACCAAAATCACCTCGCCGTGATCGCGCCACGATACCGAAGCAATGTCGGCAGTAGGCAGACGTGCCAGCTGGCGCTGCACTTCTTCCTCGATGCCGTAAGCGAGCTTCTCGTTGCTGGTAAGCAGCACCGCCGGCGTGGTCGGGCCATGCTCGGCCTGACCAAGCAGGTCAGTCGCACACATCTCGACGTCGGCAGTCTCATCGGCGATGATCAGGGTCTCGGTCGGACCGGCGAACAAATCAATGCCGACCTTGCCGTAGAGTTGGCGCTTGGCTTCGGCGACATAGGCATTGCCGGGACCCACGATCATGTCGACCGGCTTGATGGTCTCGGTGCCGAGCGCCATCGCGGCAACTGCCTGAACCCCGCCCAACAGATAAATCTCGTCAGCGCCGGCAAACGCCATCGCGCACACCGTGGCCGCGGGGGCCCTGCCGTGCAGCGGCGGCGTGCAGGCGATCACGCGCTTCACGCCCGCGACCTTGGCGGTGAGCACGCTCATATGGGCGCTCGCCACCATCGGATAGCGGCCGCCGGGAATGTAGCAGCCGACACTTTCGACCGGCAGATTGCGATGGCCGAGGCGGACGCCGGGGAGGGTCTCGATCTCGAGGTCATGAATGGTGCCGAGCTGCGCTTCGGCAAAACGGCGGATCTGTACTTGCGCGAAACGAATATCGGAGATGGTCTGCTCGTCGAGACTGTCGATGCAGGCGTCGATCTCGGCCTGGGATAGGCGGAAGCTCTCGGGGCTCCAGTTATCGAACTTGGCGGAGAGATCGCGCACCGCCGCATCGCCGCGCACGGCGACGTCGTCGAGGATCTTTTCGACCGTGATGCGCACTTGGCGATCATAGGCCGCGGTTTCTTGCTCGGGAGCGCCGTGTTTAAGGACGCGGATCATACCTGGTTCTCCTGTTTGGGTTGGCTGAGCCGGTGATAACCGCCATTGCATCCGGATGCAATGGCCATCTTGCATCCGGATGCAATCAGAATTAGGCCACGCAATCCAAAAAAGGCGGGCATCGCTGCCCGCCTTGCCGAGGTCGCCTTAAGCGGCGGTCAGGACCCGTAGGAGGTCGAAGGGTCCCAGGTGCAATACGGCACTGGGATCATCGGTCCCTGTTCGACGCTCTGGCCATCGTAGATCCAGTGCGACTTGCCGGGCGTGCTCCAGGTGCCCATGCCCGGCATACCGCCGCCCGGGGGACCACCGGCGGGGCGAGCCCCAGGGCCAGCGGCGGCGTCGGCGGCCGGGCGCGCATCGGGACCCGAGCCCGGCGGCGGCCCGTTGGGTGCGGCGCCGGAAGCGGCGCGCTCGCGGGCGCTTTCGGTGATGCTCTTGTTATAGGGCGTGGTGTAGATCGGATAGAATTGGAGGTGCCAGATCTTCCAGCCGTCGTCCTGCTTGACGAAATCGACCGCATATTTGCCTTGCAGCCAGCTGCCTTCGTCGCTGGCGCCCTGGATGTTGGGGCCGAAGCTGTCCCACACGCCTTTGGCGGTTTTGCCGTCGCCGGCGATTTCAATCACGGGCGTGAACATGGTGTGCATATGCAGCACGCCGGGGCGGAGGGTTTCCATCGGGTGGGCGAAACGTTCCTGCATCGCCTTGATACCGGTGGGACCATTCGGCGTCTTCCAGCTCACGCCCTCGGTCTTCATCGCGAACAGTTCTTCGAGCGTGTCTTCGCCGCGGAGCTGGCCGAGGTGCGAGTAGCGGCCGACCAGGTTCTGGATCGCGTTGAGCGCGATCACCTTGTCGAGCGCGCTGACTTTGTCGCAATAGGCCGGTGCCTGAGCGTAGGCGCCGCCGACCGATGCCAGCGCCAGTACCGTGCCGAGCGACGCGCCGCGTACGAGGCCGCCGAAACGAGTCAAATTCTTCGTGTTTTGATCCACGAGAGTCTCCCTCCAAAATTGAGATTCCTGGAGCTGCGTATGCGCTCCGATTTTTTGCCGAGCGGCGCCGTCGCAGGCAGCGGCGAACGCCAAACAGTGTGACCAAACCACGCGCGGAGGCGACGGTCAACTTGGTCAAGCGACCTGGATCTAGGGATAAGTGTGAACGAAGGTTACAGCCGCTGCGGCAGCCGCGGTGCAACGCGCCGCGGTTTTTTGCGTCTTCTTGTTCACAAAAAGAAGACTCTTCTGCTTGCCTTCCCGTTCTAAACTTTCCTCGGTTTCACTCTTGTCCCCGCCGGCCCGCGATGGCAGCCTGACGCCTGGACCGGGAGGGTATCGATGGCGGTTAGCAAGGTTTACAAATCCTCGGCCGAAGCGCTGGCAGGTCTGCTGCGCGACGGCATGGTGATCATGTCGGGCGGCTTCGGCTTGTGCGGGATTCCCTCGGCGCTGATCGAGGCGGTGCGCGAATCAGGGGTGCGCGATCTCACCATCGTCTCCAACAACGCCGGCATCGACGGCGTCGGGCTGGGCCGGCTGCTGGAAACCCGGCAAGTGAAGCGAATGGTCAGCTCCTACGTCGGCGAGAACAAGACCTTCGCGGCGCAGTTCCTCGCCGGCGAACTCGAGATCGAATTCAATCCCCAAGGCACCCTGGCCGAGCGCATCCGCGCCGGCGGCGCCGGGATACCGGCTTTCTTCACCCGTACCGGCGCCGGCACGCTGGTCGCCGAGGGCAAGGAAACCAGGCAGTTCAAGGGCGAGGATTACGTGATGGAGACCGGCCTGTTCGCCGATCTGGCGCTGGTCCACGCCTACAAGGCCGATACCGAGGGCAATCTGGTCTACCGGATGACGGCGCGGAATTTCAATCCGATGATGGCCACCGCCGCCGCGGTGACGGTGGTGGAGGTCGAGCACCTGGTCGAGCCGGGCGAGATCGACCCTGACCATATCGTGACGCCGGGCATTTTTGTGCAACGCCTGGTGCCGCTCGATGTCGTGGACAAGCGCATCGAACAGCGCACCACCCGCAAGCGCGCCTGAAGGAGACCGAACCATGGCTTGGACCCGCGACCAGATGGCGGCACGCGCCGCACGCGAATTGCACGACGGATTCTATGTCAACCTCGGCATCGGCATTCCCACGCTAGTGGCGAATTTCGTGCCGCCCGGCATGTCGATCCAGTTGCAGAGCGAGAACGGCATGCTCGGCATGGGGCCCTTCCCCTATGAAGGCGAGGAGGATCCCGACCTGATCAATGCCGGCAAGCAGACCGTGACCACGCTGCCGACCAGCAGCTTCTTCGACAGCGCGACGTCGTTTGCGATGATCCGCGGCGGCCACATCAATCTGTCGATCCTGGGCGCGCTGCAGGTGGCCGAGAACGGCGATCTGGCGAACTGGATGATCCCCGGCAAGATGGTGAAGGGGATGGGCGGCGCGATGGATCTGGTCGCCGGCGTGAAGCGGGTGGTGATCCTGATGGAGCACACCGCCAAGGGCGAGCCCAAGATCCTGCATCGCTGCAACCTGCCGCTCACCGGCGCCGGTGTGGTCGATCTGATCATCACCGATCTCGCGGTGTTCGAGGTCGGCGACGACGGACTGGTGCTCACGGAAATCGCCGACGGGGTCACGCTGGACGAGATCAAGGCCGGCACCGAGGCGAAATTTTCGTTGGCGCCGCACTTGGCCTGAACAGGAATTCGATTTATCTTCAGGCAGTTGGGCAAATGGCTGGTTTTCTTGCGGCGGTTTGCCCGGGGCCCCTTGATCGCCGGGTCAACTCGCGTCATATAGCCGCCTCCCAAA
>Ga0302311_10005123_pt1 | contig 13949 bp, 13 predicted proteins | sample III_Palsa_N1_3_FD_200449 | JGI IMG/M metagenome (GOLD analysis project Ga0302311, IMG submission 200449) | Peat permafrost microbial communities from Stordalen Mire near Abisko, Sweden - III_Palsa_N1_3 | ecosystem: Environmental > Terrestrial > Soil > Palsa > Peat permafrost | place: Sweden... | reverse complement strand
TCTGCGTCGCCACCATCATCAACGGCGGCGTCACCGCCTTCGACCCCGACGGCTCGACCGAGCACTTCCCCTTCCCCGACCTGATCACCACCAACATCTGCTTCGGCGGCGCCGACATGATGGACGCCTGGGTGACGTGCTCGTCGACGGGCAAGCTGTTCAAGTGCCGGTGGCCGCGGCCGGGGTTGAAGCTGAACTTCAACGCTTAGGCGCTCCGCCCCTCATTTCCGCTGAGGGGCGGTGTCGCATGGGAGCGTCGCGCCAGCCGGCGAAGAGCGAGGAAGCATTGCGCCCGTAGCCGCGCCTAGCTATCTCCCCGGCTCGCCCCCGTCCATCCGTCAGACCGTCCCGGAGCCCCTATGGCCGCGCAGTACATTTTTCAGATGCAAGGCCTCAGCAAAACCTGGCCCGGCGGCAAGAAGGTGTTCGAGAACATCTGGCTCAGCTTCTATCCCGACGCCAAGATCGGCGTGGTGGGCGTCAACGGCTCGGGCAAGTCGACGCTGCTGAAGATCATGGCCGGGATCGACACCGAGTTCACCGGCGAGGCCAAGGCGTTCGAGGGCACCAAGATGGGGTACCTCGAGCAGGAGCCGCACCTCGACGAGCAGCTCGACGTCTGGGGCAACGTCATCGCCTGGTGCGAGGAGAAGAAGATCGTCGACCGCTACAACGAGGTCGCGGCCAAGCTGGGCGAGGACTACACCGACGCGCTGATGGAGGAGATGACCAACCTCCAGGAAAAGATCGACGCCGGCGACCTCTGGGACATCGACAGCCGCATCGAGATGGCGATGGACGCGCTGCGCTGTCCGCCCAACGAGTGGGGCGTCGACAACCTCTCCGGCGGCGAGCGGCGGCGGATCGCGCTGGCGCGGCTGCTGCTCTCCAAGCCCGACATGCTGCTGCTCGACGAGCCCACCAACCACCTCGACGCCGAGAGCGTCGCCTGGCTGCAGCACCACCTGGAGAACTTCCCCGGCTGCGTGATCCTGGTCACCCACGACCGCTACTTCCTCGACCAGGTGACCAAGTGGACGCTGGAGCTCGATCGCGGCAAGGGCGTGCCCTACGAGGGCAACTACTCCGGCTGGTTGGAGCAGAAGGCCAAGCGGGTGATCCAGGAGCAGTCCGAGAGCGAGGCCCGCCAGCGCGCCATGACCAAGGAGCTGGAGTGGGTGCGCTCCAACGCCAGAGCCCGCCAGGCCAAGTCGAAAGCCCGCCTCGCCTCCTATGAGCGGATGGTGCAGGAGCAGGAGCAGGCCCGCGGCGCCCAGACCCACGCCACCATCCAGATCATGCCCGGCCCGCGGCTCGGCAACGTCGTGCTGGAGGTCGAGGGGCTGGAGAAGGAATACGGCGACAAGGTCCTGATCAAGGACCTGTCGTTCCGGCTGCCGCCCAACGGCATCGTCGGCGTGATCGGCCCCAACGGGGCCGGCAAATCGACCCTGTTCCGGATGATCACCGGTCAGGAGACGCCCGATTCAGGCTCGATCCGGCTCGGCGAGACCGTGAAGCTGTCCTACGTCGACCAGAGCCGCGACTCGCTCGATCCGGCCAAGACCGTCTGGCAGGAGATCTCCAGCGGCCTCGACGTGCTCCGGGTGGGCAACCGCGAGATCAACACCCGCTCCTACGTCGGCTCGTTCAACTTCAAGGGCGGCGACCAGCAGAAGAAGGTCGGCCAGCTCTCCGGCGGGGAGCGCAACCGCGTCCACCTGGCCAAGACCCTCACCGAGGGCGGCAACGTCATCCTGCTCGACGAGCCGACCAACGACCTCGACATCGAGACCTTGCAGAACCTCGAGGAGGCGCTGGAGGAGTTCGCCGGCTGCGCCGTGGTGATCAGCCACGATCGCTGGTTCCTCGACCGCCTCTGCACCCACATCCTCGCCTTCGAGGGCGACAGCCATGTCGAGTGGTTCGAGGGCAACTTCGAGGCCTATGAGGAAGACAAGAAGCGCCGCCTGGGCGCCGACAGCCTGATCCCCAAGCGCATCAAGTTCCAGAAGTTCGGGCGCTGAGTTATAGTGCGCCGATGAGCGAGATTCTGGACCGGATCACGATCGAAGAAGGCAAGTGTGGCGGCCAACCCTGCATCCGCGGCATGCGCATCCGTGTGCAAGACATACTGGAGATGCTGGCCGGCGGCATGTCGAACGAGACGATCCTGACCGATTTTGACTACCTGGAGCTGGACGACATTCGCGCGTCCTTGGCCTTCGTCGCCTAGGCAGAGATTCGCGGCTTCCCTCTACGCATTGGGTCTTGAAGCACCGCTCCCCCCAAACCGGTCATGGCCGGGCGTAAGTCCCGGCCACCCAGGAACACGATCGCCGCCGTGGCCGCGCCAGGGCGCGGCCACTCGTTGTCGACGCGGCAGCGACCACCGTGGCCCTGCTCTGGCAGGGCCACCACAAAGACCGAGTGCATGGGTCGCCGGGACTTACGCCCGGCGATGACCGAATTAGGGGATAGGGCCCGAGGCTCGTCCAGAGATCACACCCCGTCGAACAGCTCCACGTCCGGCCGCCCCGCCAGGCATCCGCCGAGCTTCGGGCCGAGCGCCTTGAAGTGGGCGCTCTCGCGGTGGGCGGCGATCGCGGCTTCGTCGGTGTAGCCTTCCAGCACCGTGTAGGTGTTCGGCTCGGCGCGGCTCTTCACCAGCGAGTAGAAGAGGTTGCCCGGCTCGTTGGCGCGCACCTCGGCCATGGCCTCGGTGAAGGCGGCTTCGAACTCGGCGTTCTTGCCGTCCTGGATCTTCAAGGTGGCGACGATGCCGATCATGTTTTCCTCCGCGCGTGTTTCCGCAGCCGATCTAGCGGGCGCGCGGCGGCGAGGGCAAGGCTGTCGCCGGGGAACCGAGGCCTAGCGGCGGCCGTCCCAGCCGTAGGCGACCCAGGAGTGGCCGCCGATGTGGCGCGCCTCGATCAGGTCCGGGTCGGTCGGCGCGCGCACCGTGCGGCGGGCGCGTACGGCGGCGCCGGCGAGAACGGCGAGCGCGGCGGCCATGACCAGGATCACCACCACCGTCGCGGCGAAGAACAGCGCCAGCACCGCGCCGATCACGGCCGCCGCGATCCAGGCGATCGCGCCGCCGATCCACGCGAGGCCGCGGAACGCGGAACGTCCCGGTCCCCAGTCCGAATAGGTCGCCGATCTCGGCATGGGTCCCCTTGGGGGCTCCTCTGGCGGTAGCTCGGACCAATAGTTCGGACCGAGAGGCGTGAACGTCAACTGAAGATGCGGTGGAAACGCGGCGGCGCCTGTTAGAAGGGCGCCTCGGCCGGGAAGGTTCATTGGCGATGTCTGGTTCGGCGCCCCAGCCGCGGGGCTGGGATTTCTGGATCGATCGCGGCGGCACCTTCACCGACGTGATCGGCCGCGATCCCGATGGCGTGGAGCGCAGCGCCAAGCTGCTCTCGGTCTCGGGGTCCTACGAGGACGCCGGCGTCGAGGCGATGCGGCGGATGCTGGGCGCGGCGCCGGGCGCGCCGTTCCCAGCCGAGCGCGTGGCCGCCATCAAGCTCGGCACCACCGTCGCCACCAACGCCCTCTTGGAGCGCAAGGGCGCGAGGACGCTGCTGGTGACCACGCGCGGCTTCGCCGACGCCCTGACGATCGGCGACCAGGCGCGCCCCGACCTGTTCGCGCTCGATATCGTCAAGCCTGGGCCGCTGCACGCCGGGGTGATCGAGGCGGACGAGCGGCTGGACGCGGCCGGCGCCGTGGTGCGGCCGTTGGACGAGGCGGCGCTCGCCGCGGCGTTGGCCCGCGCGGCGGCGGACGGCTTCGAGAGCCTCGCCATCGCCTTCCTGCACGCCGATCTCAACGCCGCCCACGAGCGCCGCGCCGGCGACCTGGCGCGGGCGGCGGGCTTCCGCTTCGTCTCGCTCAGTTCCGACGTCTCACCCCTGCCCCGCTTCATCCCCAGAGCCGAGACCACCGTCGTCGACGCCTATCTGACGCCGGTGCTGGCGGCCTATGTGGCGAGGCTGGAGGCCGCGCTCGCCGGCGCCCCGCTCTATTTCATGACCTCGGCCGGCGCCCTGGTCCGCGCCGGCGCATTCCGGGGCCGCGACGCGCTGGTCTCCGGGCCGGCGGGCGGCGTCGTCGGCGTGGCGGGCGTCGCGCCGGCGGCGGGCGGCAAGCCGGCGCTCGGCTTCGACATGGGCGGCACCTCCACCGACGTCTGCCGCTTCGCCGGCGCCCTGGAGCGGCGCGACACCGCCCGCATCGCCGGGGTAAAGGTGCGCGCACCGATGCTGGACGTGGAGACCGTCGCGGCCGGCGGCGGCTCGATCCTGGCCTTCGACGGCCTGCGCGCTCGCGTCGGACCAGCCAGCGCCGGCGCCGATCCGGGCCCAGCCTGCTACGGTCGCGGCGGACCCGCCACCGTCACCGACGCCAACCTGGTGCTGGGCCGGCTCGATCCGGCGCGATTTCCCGCCGTGTTCGGGCCGAACGGCGATGCGCCGCTCGACGTGGCGGCGGCCGAGACCAAGCTCGCCGAACTGGCGAGGGCGATGGGCGCGCCGAGCGCCAAGGCGGCGGCCGAGGGCTTTCTCGCCGTCGCCGTCGAGCAGATGGCCGGCGCGATCCGCCGCATCTCCACCGAGCGCGGCTTCGATCCGCGCGGCCATGCGCTGGTGGCGTTCGGCGGCGCGGCCGGCCAGGTCGCCTGTGACGTCGCCGAGGCGCTGGGCGTCACCGAAATGCTCTCGCCGCGCTACGCCAGCGTGCTCTCGGCCTGGGGCATCGGCCAGGCGCGGATGCGCTCGATCCGCTCGGCTGGTCTGGGCGCAGCGCTGGACGAGGCGGGGGTGGCCACGGCCGAGGCGCTGGCCGAACGGCTGGCGGGCGAGGCGACAACCGCCCTCGCCGAGCAAGGCGCGGCGGCGGGCGACGAAGAGCGCCGCCTCCACCTCAGCTACGCCGAAGCCGACGCCGCCCTCCCCGTCCCGCTTGGCGAAATTGGCGCGATGCGGACAGCGTTCGAGGCGGCGCACCGGCGGCTGTTCGGGTTCGTCGAGCGGGATCGGCCGATCCTGATCGCCAGCGCGGAAGTGGAAGTCTCAGAGTCCCCCTCCCCCTTGCGGGGAGGGGTTAGGGGTGGGGGTGCAAGCTCGATGGGCGGCGCTTTGCGCGACGGCGTGAAGTCACCAGAATTCCAGCCGACACCTCCACCCCCTGCCCCCTCCCCGCAAGGGGGAGGGGAGTTGATCACTCGCGCCGACACCCAGATATTCGTCGCGCCGGGCTGGACCGCGGCCGAGGAGTCCGACGGACTGGTGCGCCTGACACGCGTAGCCACCCGTACCCCGCCCCGCGCCGCCGCCGACCGCGCCGATCCGGTCACCCTCGAACTCTACAACCGCCGCTTCATGGGCATCGCCGAGGCCATGGGCGCGGCGCTGGAGCGCACCGCGCACTCGGTGAACATCAAGGAGCGGCTGGATTTCTCCTGCGCCCTCTTCGACACCGATGGCGGCCTGGTCGCCAACGCGCCGCATATGCCGGTGCACCTCGGCTCGATGGGCGCCAGCGTGCGCGCCGTCCGCGAGCGCCATCCCGTCCTGAAGCCGGGCCAGGCCTTCGCGCTCAACAGCCCCTACGCCGGCGGCACCCACCTGCCCGACATCACCGTGGTCACGCCGGTGTGGGGCGAAGGCGCCGCGCCCGCCTTCTTCGTCGCCGCGCGTGGCCACCATGCCGACGTCGGCGGCGTCCAGCCCGGCTCGATGCCGCCGTTCTCCCACACCATCGATGAGGAGGGCGTGCTGCTCGACGCCCTGCCGATCATGGCGGATGGCGTCTTCCTGGAAGCGGAGACCCGCGCGGCGCTGGCGACGGGCCAGTGGCCGGCTCGCGCGCCGGACCGCAACCTCGCCGATTTGAAGGCCCAGATCGCCGCCTGCCAGGCGGGCGCCGCGGCGGTGGCGGCGCTGATCGACCAGCATGGCGCGGCCGAGGTCGCCCACTACATGGGCTTCGTCCAGGCCAACGCCGAAGCGGCCGTGCGCCGGGCCATCGGCGTGCTCAAGGACGGGGCGGCGCGCGTGCCGATGGACGGCGGCGGCGAGATCGTGGTGCGGGCGAGCGTCGATGCAGCCGGCGGGACGGCGCGGCTCGACTTCACCGGCTCCAGCCCCCAGCTCGGCTCTAACTTCAACGCCCCGGCCTCGGTCGTCGACGCCGCCGCGCTCTACGTCTTCCGCTGCCTGGTCGACGACGACATCCCGCTGAACGCCGGCTGCCTGGCGCCTTTGGAGATCGTCGTACCGGCCGGCTCGATGCTCAATCCGCGCCCGCCGGCCGCCGTCGTCGCCGGCAATGTCGAGACCAGCCAGCATGTCGTCGACGCGCTCTTCATGGCGCTGGGCGTGATGGCCAACAGCCAGGGCTCGATGAACAACTTCACCTTTGGCGACGCCGAGCGGCAGTACTACGAGACCATCTGCGGCGGCGCGGGGGCGACGGCGCGCGCGGCCGGGGCCGACGCGGTCCACACCCACATGACCAACTCCCGCCTCACCGACCCCGAGATCCTCGAACGGCGCTTCCCGGTGCGGCTGGAGGCGTTCGAGACGCGGCGCGGATCGGGCGGCGCCGGCGACCACCCCGGCGGCGAAGGGGTGCGGCGCCGACTGCGGTTCCTGGCCCCCATGGAAGTCGCGCTGCTCTCCACCCGCCGACGGCATGCGCCGCAGGGCCTCGCCGGCGGCGGCGCGGGCCTACCGGGAAGTCAGAGGTTGATCGAGGCGTCTGGCGCGGTAAAGGAGCTTGAAGGTTGCTTTTCCATCGCCGTGCGGCCGGGCGACGTCATCGAGATCGAAACCCCGGGGGGCGGTGGTTACGGTCGCGCGGCGGCTGACTCGCCCCAACGCCGGCCCGTCCCCGGAGCCCCGCGCTTATGACGCCCGCCCTGATTCTCGCCGCCACCCTGCTGATGGGCCAGCCCGCCACCGACAGCAACGGCGGCGAACCGCTGCCGCCCGGCGCGCCCACCGACAGCTACGAGCTCGCCGCCTGGTGCTACGGCGCCCTCGACGAGTACCTGACCATCTATGAGCGGGTGATCCCGGACCTGAAGGACATGGACCGGCTGTTCGGCACCTCGGTGGTCGAGGCCAAGCCCTACACGTCCGACATGGCCGCCGCCCACGTCGAGCTGAAGCTGATCGCCGCCGCGGTGACCGACGCCGAGAAGGCGAGTCCCGAGACGATCGCCCCGCGCGGGCTTTCGGCGCTGCACCAGGGCCAGGCGATCTGGTCGGTGGCCGAGGGCAAGCCCGAGCGCGACCTCGCCCGCGCCTGGATGCTGTGGGCGCTGCCCGACCGCTGCGACTCCAACGCCCGCGAACTGGCCCAGCGTTCGCTGCTGCTGGGCAAGGCGCTGAACTACAATGCCGACGCCCCGGCCACGGCGCCGAAACAGCCGACGCCCGATGAGGCCGCCGCCTCCGACGCCATCGACGCGATCCTGGCCAAGGGCCAGCAGCCGGATGGCCAGGCGCCCGCGCCGGCCGATCAGCCACCGAAACCCTAGAGCGGCCCGGCCGCGAAGGTTTGTTCGAACGCGGCCAGGCCCGGCGCGCTGAACGCCAGCGCGCGGCCGCCTTCGAGCCGGTGCGCCCAGCCGCGCGCCTGGATCTGGCCCAGCAGCGCCGCGCCCAGCGCGCCGGCCAGGTGGCTGCGCCGCTCGCTCCAATCGAGGCACGCCTTGCAGACCGGCCGGCGGCGCTGCTCCAGCGTCTCCGGCGAGACGCCGAGCGCCTGCACGAAGCTTTTGCCGGCCTCGGTCAGGCTGAGCGCGCCGCCGTGGTCGGCGATCACGCCGCGGGCGATCAGGCCGTCCAGCATGGCGACGCCGAGCTCGCCGGCGAGGTGGTCGTAACAGATCCGCGCCCGGCGCAGCGCCGGATCGCGCGGTCCTGGCCGGGTGCGCCGATGGCCGGCGGCCGCGGCGAGGCCGGCCAGCTGCTCCATCAACCCCGCCACCGGCGCGCCGGCCAGGGCGTAGTAGACGCAGCGGCCCTGCCGGCGGGCCGTCACCAGGCCGCCGTCGGCGAGCTTGGCCAGATGCGAGGAGGCGGTCTGGGCGGTGACGCAGGCCTCGCGCGCCAGTTCGCCGGCCGTCAGCGCCTGGCCGCTCATCAGGGCGCTCAGCATGTGGGTGCGCGCCGGATCGCCCAGCAGGGCGCCGATGCGGGCGATGTCGGGACCGTTTCTCATAGTCCGGATGCTACCGCCGCGCCGCCGCCCGGCCCAGCCACGACGATACGACGCGGATCGAAGCTTCCCGGTCCGGCTCGCGGCTAGAAACGGCGCCCATCCACCTCAGGAGCCGCCCCATGAGCATCGTCTGCTGCATCCGCTATGTGATCGACCCGTTCCAGCGAGACGCCTTCGAGGCCTATGCCCGCAAGTGGCTGACCATCATCCCGGCCTGCGGCGGCGACTGTCTCGGCTACTTCCTGCCGCACGAGGGGACCAACAACATCGCCCTGGCCGTGATCGGCTTCGAAAGCCTCGCCGCCTACGAAACCTACCGCGCCCGCCTCCGCGCCGACCCGGCCGCCGTCGCCAACTTCCGGGAAGCGACAGAAAAGCGCTTCATCCTCTCGGAAGAGCGGACGTTCCTGGCGCCGGTCGGACCGTAATTTCCAACTCGGTATCCCTCGCCCCGCTTGCGGGGAGAGGTCGGCCGATCGCAAAGCGAGCGGACGGGTGAGGGGGCTCGTCGCGGAGCGCTAGAGGGTAGTTGACAGATGCAAGCCGCTATCGTTTGTTCCCCATAAGTTCCAATGGGGCGATCAATGCCCGAAGAAACCACCCTCCAACGCGCCCGCTCTCTGCGAGCCCACCAGACCGACGCCGAAGGCCGCCTCTGGAGCGAGTTGCGCGGGCGCAGACTCGGCGGCTGGAAGTGGCGGCGGCAGGCCCCGATCGGCCCATTCATCGCGGATTTCTACTGCCCGGCCGCCAATCTGGTCGTCGAACTCGATGGGAGCCAGCATCTCGATCAGGCGGACTATGACGCCCGGAGAACCCGTTTTCTCGCTCAGCGCGGACTACGGGTGGTGCGCTTCGACAGCGACAATATCTGGGGTGGCGGCCTCGATTTCGTGTGTCGGTCGATCCTCGCGGCGTGCGATGAGGCGGGGCGATAATCTCTTCGCGCTGGGGTCGCGGAGAGGCTGTTCCCCTCACCCGTCCGGCCGCTTCGCGACCGGCCGACCTCTCCCCTCTCTTCGGGGGGAGAGGGATACCGAAGGCGGAGTTGTCATAAGTATCCCTCGCCCCGCTTGCGGGGAGAGGTCGGCCGAAGGCGACAGCCTTCGGACGGGTGAGGGGGCTCGGCGCGGAGCGGCGAGCGCGCGAAGCGCAGTCCTATGCCTCGACCAGGCGGCCCATGAACTCTAACGTCCCCCGCCAAGCCGCCACCCCGTGTTCGACGTCAGGCGCTGGAAGAAGTCGGGTTCGTAGGCGTGTTCGGGGTCGGCGCGGACCATCTCGTCCATCCGGTGCGCGTCGTCGCCGACCAGGATGCGCCAAGTCTCGCTCTTCACCCCGTCAAGGATGATCTTCGCGGCCTGGGCGGCGGTGGTTGGGGCGTCGTCGCGGAAGCGGCGGCCCATCTCGTCGATCGCGGCCTGGATCTGGGCGTCGGAAAGCTGGTCCGCCGCGACGCCCATGGCGGTCATCCGCCGACGCGCCGCCGTCAGCGCCCCGGCGTCGAGCGTCGGCTCGTCGGAGCCCGCCAGCACCTTGCGCGAATTGATCGCGATGTCGGTGCCGATGTGGCCGGGCATCACCACCGAGCACTTGATGTGCGGGGCGTTGAGCCTAAGGTCGTTGAACAGCGCCTCGGTGAAGCCCTTCACCGCGAACTTGGCGGCGCTGTAGGCGGTGTGCGAGGTGTGCGGCCCCAGCGAGGCCCAGAAGCCGTTGACGCTGGAGGTGTTGACGATGTGGCCCTCGTCGGCCGCCATCAGCATCGGCAGGAAGGCGCGGCAGCCGTAGTAGACTCCGCCCCAGCAGACATTGAAGGTCTTCTCCCACTCCGCGCGGCTGGCCTCGACGAAGCTGCCGCCACCGCCGATGCCGGCGTTGTTGAACAGCAGGTGGATCTTGTCGGTCTCCTGGTCCCGCTTCACCTCGTCGCGGAACTTGTCGATCTGGTCCTCGATCGAGACGTCGGCGATGTGGGTCGTCACCTTGGCGCCCTGCCCGGCCTCCTGGGTGCAGATCCGCGCCGTCTCGGCCATGTTGGCCTCGGAGACGTCGCACATGGCGACGCTGCAGCCCTCGGCGACCAGTTGGCGGGCCAACTCGCGGCCCATGCCGGTGCCGCCGCCGGTGAGCACGGCGATCTTGCCGGAAAAATCCTTCATCGAACGCTTCCTCGTCTCTTGGTTTCTAGGCCCCCAGCGCCTGCCACATGGCCATCACCATGGCGAAGCCGCGCGCGTCGCCGAGCGTGCCGCTGCCCATCTTGTTCATCGCGTAACCGAAGGTGGTGCGGGCATCCATGTCGATGATGATCAGCGAGCCGCCGTAGCCGCCCCAGAAGAGGGTGTTCGGGTTCGGCGTCGGGATCATCGGGCCCGGCAGGCCGAAGCCCATGCCGAACTTGGCCGGCGCCTTGAAGATCAGGTCGTCGCCCTCGATCTGCACCTCCAGCGCCTTGCGGCAACCGGCCTCGGACAGGAACCGCTTGCCGTCGGCGACGCCGCCATTGGCGAGGATGGCGTGGATGCGGGCGATGGACCGGGCGTTGCCGGTCCCGCCGGCGGCCGGAATCTCGGCGCCCCGCCAGGCCCGCTTGCGGGTCTCGGAGACATCGACGCCCGGGTTGTTGAAGGTGATCTTGCCGATCTCGTCCAGCTCCATGTCGCCGATCGCGCCGCCCGGCGGGGGCGGGATCAGGTCCGCGACCCGATGATCCTCGGAGGCCGGCAGGCCGATCCAGAAATCGGCGTCCAGCGGCCCGGCGACCTCCTCGCGGAAGAAGGTCCCCAGCGACTTGCCGGTGATCCGCCGCACCACCTCGCCGACCAGATAGCCCTGGGTGATGGCGTGGTAGCCGGACTTCGTACCGGGCTCCCAGAGCGGGGCCTGGGCGGCCAGGAGCGTGGTCACCTTGTCCCAGTCGTAGAGATCGGTCGTGGTGATCGTCTCCCGCCAGCCCGAGAGGCCGGCCGAGTGCGCCATCAGGTGGCTGACCTTGATGTCGGCCTTCCCGTTCGCCGCGAACTCGGGCCAATAGCGGGCGACCGGCGCGTCGAAATCGAGTTCGCCGCGATCGGCGAGGATGAGGGCGCAGAGGAAGGTCATCGTCTTGGTGGTCGAATAGACGTTGACGATGGTGTCCTTCTCCCAGGGCCGCGTCCTGGCCTCGTCGGCCCAGCCGCCCCAGAGATCGACCACCACCTCGCCGTCCTTGGTGGCGCAGAACGACGCGCCGAGATCGGCCCCGCTCTTCAGGTTGGTCTCGAACGCATCCCGCACGGCGGCGAACCGGTCGTGGACGTAGCCTTCAGCGGTGTCGCGAGCCATGACGTCGTCTCCCTTGTCGTTGGCTCAACCCATAAGCCGAACGCCGGTCCTCGCGCCAGTTCACCCAACGGCGCCTGGCGGCCGAATTGCCAAGCTTGCGCCGAGACCGCATGAATAGGGCATGGGAACACCGCACCCCGCCATCCCGCTCGGCGCCTGCGCCCTGGCGCTGCTGTTCGCCGGCGGCGCCGGCGCCACGCCGTGTCAGCTTACCGACCTGCGCTGGATGACCGGCGTATGGCGAGACGAGTCCGCCGACACCCGGAGTGAGGAGCGTTGGGTCGCCGGACCCGCGGACCAGTTGATGGGCAGCTCCTGGGCGCTGCACACGGGCCGTCCGGGCGGCGTGGTCGAGGCGGAGACGATCCAGACCAACGCCGCGGGCGCCGTCACCCTCACCCTGCGCCACTTCACCGCCGACCTCGCCAGGTCATGGGAGGAGAAGACCGCGCCGATGGTCTTCGCGGCCGCCGACTGCGAGGCGGAGGTCGTGGTCTTCAACGGCCAGGGCGATCACCTTGGCGAGCGGATCACCTACCGCCGCGCCGGCGACGCCCTCACCTTCACCGGCGACTTCCTGCACGGCGGGACGCCGGTGCAGGTGGTGATCGATTTCAAGCGGGCGGGCGACTGAGGCTCAAGCCGCGCTGTGGTGCCTCCCGGCGACGCTACCCAAGGTGCTTTCCACTTGACAATCGGAACAAATCATGAACATATAAGCGGCTCGTCACCCTTCCTGGAGGCAGCTCCGAATGACATTCGAGCCGGCACGGACCTATCGGCTGGTTGAAAAGGGCGGGGCCGGCCTGGCCTGCGATGCTCAAGGCGTCGTCTTGGGCGGCGTACCGCTCGCCTGGACGCACGATGGCGCGGATGGCGCGCTGAAGTGGCAGGTGCGATCGCACGGCGAAGTGGCCGACATTCTCGGGACCGCCTACGGGCCTCAGCCGTCGGCGGACGTCGATCGCTGCCATCGCGGCCTGCGGCGCATCGTGGCGCAGTTCGAGACCGGCGACCTCGCCCTCGCCGGCATCGAAGCGCTGATGCTGCGGCTGCCGCCGATCGATCCCGATCGCATGGCGAAGCTGGCGGCGGCCGAGTTTCACCGCGGCGGGGACGCCTGGCAGAACGAACCGCGCTTGCCGGCAGGCCAGACAGGTGGCGGCCAGTGGACCACCGGGGGCGGAACGGCATCCAGCGGCCAGCCGGAACGTCCTTCGAAGCCGGCAGACCACCGCTCAGAGTCAGCCGACGACGGCTCGGGCGAAGTCGTTGTCACCTCGAGCGTTTCGCAATCGAGGCGACAGAGCGCCAACGGCTTTTATCCCAACAGCGCAGGCGGCGGCGTCTTCTACATCCCGACCGTGGTCAGCGGCCAACAGGTCAAGCCCACCGAAGTTCACGCCCTCGACGCCACCGCGTTCCAGGTCGGGTGGGGCGATGGGAAGATCGAATTGAAGGATGCGCAGGGGCGCGTCTATCAGACCGGCACGACACCGAGCGAACTCCAGAGTTTCAACGCCACGACGGGCCGAACGCTCGGCGTCAGCATCTACGCCCACCCCGACACCCCACTCGGCTCGCCAGACAGCCCGCCCACGACGGAGGAGCAGCGGCGACTGGCCGACGAGCGGGCGGCCTGGGAGGCGGGCGTACAAGCCTCTCTGAATTCGCCGTCGGGCCAGCTTACGACCTTCGTGGGCGAGAACCTAGTCACCCTGCCCTTCCTAGCGCTGACGCCGCTGGTGGCCGAGGCGGAGGCGGGACTGGAGCTCAACACCGTCCGAGGCGCCTGGCCCAGAACGGAGCCGGTCGCCGTGAGCGCTGGTCGAGCCATTGACAGCGCTAAGCCTTACGAAGATGCAGTTGTAGCGATATACCCTGAGGTAAGTAAATCATCGTTGAAATATACCGCGTTCATCGATGGAGAGTGGCTCATCCGAAAAGCCGACACGGTAGCCAACATATTTGACACTCGAACGGGGATAGAAGCGAAGTATGTTCGCAATTGGTCAAATTCGATCTACAATCCCGACAGCTCGATCGGTGACTATGAATTCGCCCTCAGGGAACAAGAAGATACTTTGTTGCAAGGGAGAACATATTCCGCTGGCTTCGATGGAGGCGGCGTATATCACACGAACAGCATCGAATTTGCGGAGCATTACTATAATATATTCAAGGGTGCTGGAATCGAAAATATAAGATTTGTGATAACGCCAGTCGCCCCATAGCGAGGAATTCTATCATGGCCAAATCAATCGAGGAAATTTTGGGCCCATTTGCGCGAGACCGACCCTTGCCAGGAACCAAGCCTGGAAGAGCGGACAAGGTCCGCTACGTGAGCTTCGACAGGTCGAAGCGGCCGGATGAACTGTTCAGCA
>Ga0302311_10005119_pt1 | contig 13953 bp, 13 predicted proteins | sample III_Palsa_N1_3_FD_200449 | JGI IMG/M metagenome (GOLD analysis project Ga0302311, IMG submission 200449) | Peat permafrost microbial communities from Stordalen Mire near Abisko, Sweden - III_Palsa_N1_3 | ecosystem: Environmental > Terrestrial > Soil > Palsa > Peat permafrost | place: Sweden... | reverse complement strand
CATCGATGTTCAGCAGCATCAGCCCGAACAGCGATGCGGCCGAGTCTTCCTCCAGCGGCGCCGGCTCCTCGGGCAGTTCGAGCGGTGCGAAGTCCGGCTCGGGCACTTCAGGTTCGAACGGACCCAGCGCGCCCACCGGCGGCTCGACCGGCGGTGGAAATACCCCGGCGAGCCCCACACCGCCATCCGACAGCGGCGACCGCGCCATGAGTGTGGTGGCGCAGCCGCCCGCCGTGCAGCCGGTCAACCACAGCCAGCCCTTGCCGCAGCACGTCACCAAGACCCTGTCGCCCGGCCTGGTCGACCAGTTCCAGCCCAGCACCCCGCCCTCCACGAACGGCACGCCGGGCGTCAACACCAACTTCTCGTCCTCGGGGAGTGGCAATTGATGGCAACCTTTCGCGCCGCCTCGCTGATCCTCGCCGGGTCCCTGTCGTGGGCCGGCGCCGCCTTCGCCGCCGATCCGGCGCCCATCACCTTCACCAATCTGGCGGGGGAAAGCTGCGGCCTGTCGCAGCGCAACGATGTGACGCCCGATCCCGGCGCGCCGCCGCCGGTCTTCCTGACCTGCGCCAATGGCAAGCGTGACAGCGGCGCCATCGCGCTGACGGCGTTGCCCTTGAACCTGCCCGCCGATCCGGCGCTGCGCCATGACCTGCTGGTCAAGAACGCCGCCGTCTCCTCGGCCCGGCGCGAGGCCAGCTCCCGCATGGCCTGCCGCGAAGGGCGCTGGCTCAGGAGCGGCGACCAGGACGTCTATGCGGAAACCTGCTCGCTGGTCGACGGCAGCTGGAACTATGTCCAGGTGACCACCGAGATCGGTGGCTATATGGCCCAAATCGAAGGGCTGCCGGTCAATCTGTCCGCCCTGGGGTCCGCCGCCGCCAAGCTGGCCGGCGCGAAAGAGCCGCCGCCCTTCGCCGATGCCGACAAGGCCAAGGCGCTGCTGGCCGATCTGTTCGGCGGCAAGGCGTCGCTGGCGGCCACCGCCGAACTCGAGCGTTTTGCCTCGCTCTCGGAAGAGGCGCGCATCGCCAACAGCCGTAACGATTACCGCGCCTCCGAGGATAATTACCGCCAGGCGATGCTGATCATCGAGAAGGCCCAGGCCACCGACTCGCCGGGCGTCGGCAAGATCCTGATGGAACTGGCGCTCGAGGTCAGCAATCAAGGCCGCACCGAAGAAGCCGCCGCCCTGTTCCGCCGCGCCGACCCGATCATCCAGCGCTCGGCCAATCCCGCCGACATGGCACGCCTCAACATCTATCTGTCCTATGACGCGGCCAATGGCGGACGCTATGCCGACGCGCTGAACTATGCCCGCTCGTCCTCCGGCCAGTGGCGCACCATGATCGAGGGCAATGGCGCCAATCTCGATGCGCTGGGCACCGATTCCCGCTCCGTCTGGCGCGCCGAACTCGCTCACAGCCTCAACGCCCAGGCCTCGATGGCGCTCCGCACCGGCGACCTGGCCGAGGCCGAGACCGCCGCCAAGGAAGCTCTCGAGATCATCGGCAACGAGAAGAACCTGCCGCCCTGGTGGAAGCCCGAAGTGCTGGCGACGCTGGGCCGCGTCTATGCCGCCACCGGCCGCCTCAACGAGGCCGAGACCGCCTTCCGCGGTGCCCTGGTGTTCCAGCAGCGCCTGTTCGGCCAGACCTCGCCGACCGCCACCACCCTGCTGGCCCTGTCCGGCGTCTATGCCGACGAAGAGCTGTATGGCGATGCCTTGCGCGCCTATGACGTGGCGATGAAGATCCTGGCCGAGGACGAGCTGGCCCGCTCCCGCGTCGTGTTCGACCAGGTAGCGCCGGTGCTGACCGCCGCCTCCGCCATCGCCGACCGCTCGCCCGACAAGCGCGCGGAAATGAATGCAAAGCTGTTCGAGGCCGTGCAGCTGCTGTCGGCCGGCGTCGCCGACCAGACCATCGCCCAGGCCTCGGCGCGCCTCGCCGCGCAGAATCCGGCGATGGAAAAGCTGGTGCACGATGTGCAGGAGAACGAGCGCCAGCGCGACGCGGCCCGCATCGAATTGGCGCACGAGACCTCGCTGCCCGACGAGCAGCGCGGCTCGGACAAGGAAAATACCCTGCTCGCCCAGATCAACGGCTTCAATGCCCGGCGCGATGGCGCGCTGAAGCAACTGGCCGTCGATTTCCCCGCCTATGCCGACCTGCAGCATCCCAAGCCGGTCGCGCTGGCCGACGCGCAAGCCCGCCTGCAGGCCGGCGAAGCGATGGTGATGTTCGAGATCGGACGCACCAAATCCTTCGTCGTGCTGGTCACCAAGGATCATCTGATCGCCAAGCCGATCGCCACCGACCAGGGTCAGATCGAGACCAATGTGCGCCTGTTGCGCAAGGCCTTCGCCGGAAAGAATGGGCGTCTCGGCGAGTTCGACCTCGCCCAGTCGCACGCGCTGTACAAGACCCTGTTCGGTCCGATCGAAGGCTCGCTGGACGGCATCGACCAGCTGGTGCTGGTGCAGACCGGGCCGCTGGCCAGTCTGCCCGCCGCCCTGCTGGTGACCGCGCCGCCCGGCACCGAGACCGATTATCGCAAGGCTGCCTGGCTGGCGCGCAAATACGCCACCTACGAAGTGCCCTCGATCCGCGCCTTCGCCAGCTTGCGCGACCGCGCCAGCAGCCATGTGGCGGCCGCCAAACCCTTCTTCGGCATCGGCAATCCGCCCTTCACCGGCGGCGCCGACGACGGCAAGGGCAAGAGCGGCCTGTCGGCCATGGGCAGCGCCTGCCGCGATGGCGGGCCCTTCCCGGCCGAACAGCTGCGCGCTCTCGCCCCGCTGCCCGACACCGCCACCGAATTGCGCACCGTCGCCAAATCGCTGGGCGCCGGCGACGAGTCGCTGCTGCTGGGCACTGCCGCGACCGAAACCAATCTGCGGGCCCGCTCGCTGAAGGATGTGCGTGTGCTCTATTTCGCCACCCACGCTCTGCTGCCCGGCGAGTTGTCCTGCCAGTCGGAGCCGGCCTTGGCGCTTGCGCCGCCCGCCACGCCCGCGACCGACCGCAGCGGCGACGGGCTGCTCGACGCCTCGGAAGTGGCCGGCCTGTCGCTCAATGCCGACCTCGTCGTGCTGTCGGCCTGCAACACCGGCCAGACCGAGACCCAGTTCGGCGGCGCCGCCCTGGCCGGTCTGGCGGAAAGCTTCTTCTATGCTGGCGCCCGCTCGCTGATCGCCAGCCATTGGCAGGTGCCCTCGGGCGCGACCGCCCACTTGATGGTCGGCATGTTCGAACGCCTCACCGCCGATCCCGGCGCCGGCACCGCGCGCGCCATCCGCGGCGCGCAGCTGGCGCTGATGGACAAGCCGGAAACCGCCCATCCCTTCTTCTGGGCCGCCTTCACCCTGATCGGCGACAGCGGCGCGCCCGCCAAGCCGGCGATTACCGCCGCGTCGGCTTTGCCGACAATGGTTACAGCGTCGGAGACTGCCAAATGAGGGCCCGCCTTCTCTCTGTTCTCGGCCTGATGGCCATTGCCCTGCCTGCCGCCGCCAAGATCGACATGGTGGTGATGGAAGCGCGCGGCGTGAAGCTGCAGCAGGGCCAGGTGATCGACGGCAGCGCCAATCTGACCCTGACCGAGGGCCAGCAAGTGTCGCTGATGACCCAGGACGGCAAGGTGGTCAAGCTGCGCGGCCCGTCCGACAAGGCGCCGGCCCCCGGCGACGGCGCCACCGCCGACGTCAAGACGGCGCTGCTCAGCCTGGTGGCCCAGGAATCCCAGCGTGAACGCGCCGGTGTGATCCGCGGCGGTCCGAACCAGGTGATCCCGCCCGAGCCCTGGGTCGTCGATGTCAGCGGTCCCGGCCTGCGCTGCCTGCAGGCTGATTCCACCATCACCCTGTGGCGGCCCGACGCCTCGGCCACCCAGTCGGTGGAAGTGGCGCCCAACGACCGCAGCTGGAAGGCCAATGTCGATTGGCAGGCCGGCTCCAACCGCCTGTCCCTGCCCCATAACGTGCCGTTGCGCCGGCGCTCGCCCTATGTGGTGAAGATCGGCGGCAAGGAAGTGACCATCACCCTGGTCAGCCTGCCGACCAGCCTGTCCAACGACGCCATGCGCGCCAGCTTCATGATGGAGAATGGCTGCGACGCCCAGGCCAAGGCTCTGTTCTCGAGCCAGGCGCCGGCGGCCGCTCAATGAAAATCCTCGGCCGCGAGGTCAAGGGCTGGCCGGTTCTGGTCGCCGTCGCGCTGTTGTCCACCGTCGCCGCGGTGGCCGCCGTCAACAAGCTGTCGTTCCTCAAGCTCGGCGAACTGGCGCTCGAGGATTTCCGCATCGCCAACCTGCTGAAGCCGGAGCCGCAGGATCCCAACATCGTGATCATCTCGATCACCGAGGATACGCTGCAGCTGTTCCCGTACCGCGAACCGGTGGATCGCGGCTTCCTGGCCGATCTGCTCGAAACCCTGCAGGCGCGCAAGCCGAAAGCCATCGGCATCGACGTGCTGTTCGACTCGCCGACCGAACCGGACAAGGACGACCGCCTCAAGGACGTCATCGCCCACGCCACCGTCCCGTTGGCCATCTCCTATACCGACAACCCCGCCGAAGTCAGCGACGACCAGCTCGATTACCTGAACGATTTCGTGCCGCAAAAAGATCGCGTGCGCGCCAACATTCCGGAAGATCTGATCGACGGCAAGGTCCGCTACATTTCCGGCAGCCAGGTGATGCGCAACGGCGACAAGATGCCGGGCTTCGCGCGCGGCCTTCTGAGCCAGATCGGCATCGCGGTGCCCGACACCGATACCCCGATCGTATGGCACGGCGCGCCGGACCGGGACACCCCGACCTTCCGCACCTATCCGGCCCATACCGTCAAGTTCCTGAAGCCGGAATTCGCCAATCTGCAAGACAAGATCCTGCTGATCGGCGGCTATTTCACCCTGCGCGACCGGCATCGCACGCCGCTGGCCAGCATCCTGACCGGGTCGCGCGGCGAATTGCCCGGCATCGAGGTCCATGCGCATGGCATCTCGCAATTCATCGATCATCGCGCCAAGCGCACGATGAGCCTGTGGCAGGAGACCCTGCTGGTGCTGGGCTTCGCCGCGCTCGGCACCCTGCTCGGCAAAATCACTATGAGCACGGTGCGGCGCTTCTCGATCGCCGGCGGCGTGCTATTGCTGCTGATCGTCACCGGCGGCGCGCTGACCTATTACACCGGCTTCCTGATCAAGATCCTCGAACCCGCCCTGGCGCTTTTCCTGGCCACCTGGGCGACCGACGCGGTGTTGGGCGCCGAAGCCAAGCGCCAGCGCGAATTCATCAATTCGGCCTTCGCCCGCTATCTGAATCCGCAGCTGGTCAAGCGCCTGGCCGACGATCCGTCCAAGCTGACGCTGGGCGGCGAATCGCGCGATATGACGCTCTTGTTCTGCGACATCCGCGGCTTCACCACCATTTCGGAAAAGTTCGACGCCCAGGGTCTGACGCGCTTCATCAACCGCTTCCTGACGCCGATGACCGACCTGATCATGGCCAATCGCGGCACCATCGACAAATATATGGGCGACGCCATCATGGCCTTCTGGAACGCGCCGCTCGACGATCCCGAGCACGCCGCCAATGGCTGCCGCGCCGCGCTCCGCATGCGATCCCGTCTGGCCGACCTGAACCAGCAGTGGCGCCTTGAGGCGGAGGCGCAAGCGCAGACCTTCATCCAGGTCAATATCGGCATCGGCCTGAATTCCGGCATGTGCTGCGTCGGCAATGTCGGATCCGACCAGCGCTTCGACTATTCTGTGCTGGGCGACGACGTCAATCTGGCCTCGCGCCTGGAAGGCCAGTCCAAGACCTATGGCGTCGACATCGTGATCGGCGAGAACACGGCGCGCGCCGCCGCCTCGCTGGCGATCCTCGAACTCGATTCGATCATGGTCAAGGGCAAGACCAAGCCGGTGCAGATCTACGCGCTGGTCGGCGACGACGAGCATGCCCAGGAGGCCGGCTTCCTGCAGCTGAAAGCCGAGCATGAGGCGATGATCATCGCCTATCGCCGCCAGGACTGGAAGAATGGCCTGCAGCATCTCGAACGCTGCCGGGACATCGCCCCGCCCTTGATGATGGGGCTCTATGAATTGTATGAGGAACGCATAGCCAGCTATCTTGAGGCGCCGCCTCCGGTCGGTTGGGATGGCGTCTATGTGGCATTGAGTAAGTGAGCGAGTTTGACAAAACTAGCGAAAGGCGTGCAAGCGCACGCCCGCGGAGCGACGACGAGGCGAAAGCCGAGGAGGGAAGTCGTAGCGAGAGCCCAGGGCGCAGGATGCGCCCCCCGGCGCCTGAGGGGCATATAAATTGAGCGATTTGTCCAATCACCCGTTTGCCGCCATCGCCGAGGCCGTCCCGGCCTTCGGCGCCGCCATCCGCCGCCATGATGCCGGTGATCTGCAAGGCGCCCGCGCCGCCTATCTCGATCTGATGGACCAGCCGCAGCTGACCTCGCTGTGCCTGCATCAGCTGGCCCTGATCGCCTCCGCCCGCGGCGAATATCCGCGCGCCGTCGAGCTGCTGCGCCGGGCCATCCGGCTCGACCCCAACCAGCCGCTGGCCTATCACAATCTGCGCACCGCGCTGGAGCGCTCCGGCGATTTCGCCGGTGCCACCGCGGCTTTGGTCGATCTCGGCTGCATCTTCTACAATCAGGGCGACTACATTCAGGCGTCCGATTTGTTCCGCCAGATCATCGCCCGCGATCCGATCAATTACGCGGCCCAGGTCAATCTCGGCACCGCCCTGGCCTGGCGCGGCGACTATCGCGACGCCGCCCGCCATCTGCTGCTGGGCGCCGAGCTGTATGGCCGCCTGGTCAAGGAAGTCGGCGTCTTCGCCCGCCTGATCGAGGAGCGCCTGTCCGATTGGCTGGGCTTCGGTCCCGGCCATTCCATGCTGCCGCCCGGCCTGCCCAACGGCGCCATCGAGAAGGTCGAGGATGCGCTGACCACGTTGGGCAAGCTGCTCAACGACGCCAACAAGCCCGCCGAGGCCATGCTGTGCCTGAGAAAATCGGTCGAGATGGCGCCCGGCTTCGCGCTGGGCCATTGGAATCTGTCGCTGGCCCTGCTGGGCTTCGGCGATTTCGCCCAGGGCTGGCACGAATATGAATGGCGCTGGCATTGGGACCGCTTCCCCGAGCCGCGCCGCTTGCTGCCACTGCCGCTGTGGCGCGGCGAGCCACTGGCCGGCAAGCGCATCCTGGTCTGGACCGAACAGGGTTTCGGCGACGCCATCCATATGGTGCCGCTGGCCGCCCGTCTGCTCGACCAGGGGGCCGAGGTCTATCTCGAGGCGCCCAAACCCTTGGTCCGCCTGCTCCGTACCAGCTTCCCCGCCATCAAGGTGGTCGAGCGTCCGGAAAATCCGCACGCTTTGACGCTGGATACGGCGCTGGATTACGTGGTGCCGCTGATGAGCCTGCCCGACCGGCTGAATTTGGCGAAGTCCGACCTGCCGCTGATGATCGATTATCTGCATGGCACCAGCGAGGACCAGGCCGCCTGGCGCGACCGCCTGCCCGCCGGCGGAAAGCCGCGCGTCGGTGTGATCTGGGCCGGCCGCCCGGCCCATGCCGAGGATGCTCGCCGGTCGATCCCGTTCGAGACGTTCCGCCGCCTGTTCGACTTCGACAAGGTCAGCTGGCATTCGCTGCAGGTCGGTCCGGCCGAGGCAGACCTGCAGGGACTCGAGGGGATCGAGAATCTGGCGCCGCATCTCAACGACTTCGCCGACACCGCCGCCGCTTTGGCGCAGTTGGATCTGGTGATCGCGGTGGATACCGGCGCCATGCATCTGGCCGCCGCCTGCGGGCGCCCGGTCTGGCACCTGGCCCGCACCCCGGGCGACTGGCGCTGGAGCCTGGAAGACGCGGCCTCGCCCTGGTATCCGACCATGCGCATCTTCCGCCAGCGCGGCGCCGGCGATTGGGACCAGGTGCTGGGCGATGTGATGAAGGCGCTGGGCGAGTGGACGGGAGCGACCGAGGTGGCGCCGGTTAAGGCGGCGCGGCGGAAGAGCGAGAAGGCTTAACCGCCGAAACTTGCGCTAACCACCGGAAAACATTACATTTGCCACTGGCGCTGTCGATTTTTGACGCTTCGGTGGCAATACCATGCAATTCAATGAGTTAAGCGATATTCAGGTTCGTCATCTGGTCGATCTTCGCCAGGTGTATGAAGCTTGGCATGCGACCGATAGAGATAGGGCGCACAAATTCGCCGGCTCCATGTTCTGGCGCGAAGTCGGCGGGAAGAGCTATCTCAAGCGCAAGGTCGGCCGAGTGGAAAAGAGCCTCGGACCGCGTTCTCCGGAGACCGAAGCCATTCACCGCGCCTTCACGGAGGGACGCGAAGCGGCGCGGGACAGACTTAACGGCCTGGCCGAGAGCGTCGATATTCAAGCCGCGCTGGCCCGGACGGTCGGCCTGGGCCGCGTCCCGCCCATCGTCGCCAGATTGTTGCGAAGGCTCGAAGACGTCGGACTCATGGGGCATGTCCGCGTAGTCGGTACGAATGCCATGTTCGCTTACGAGGCTCTCGCCGGCGTGATGTTCTCCCCCGAAGCGCTGGCGACCGGCGACATAGATCTGCTGGTCGACGCCCGGCATCGATTGAAAATCGTCGTCGATGAGGATGCGGAACGCACCGTCATGGGCATCCTCCAATCCGTCGATCACAGCTTTGAGATCGCGGGGGGGCGGCGCTACAGGGCGGTCAACAGGGACGGCTTCATGGTCGACCTCATCCGCCCCCAACCGCGACCCGCCTGGAAAACGGAACCGGGCGCGGGGCCGCTCGCCGAGAACGATCTCGATCCTTCGCCGATCGAGGGTCTTCAGTGGCTGGTCAACAGTCCGGCAGTCTCGGTCCTGGTGGTGGATGGCCGCGGCTTTCCCGCGCGTATCGTCGTGCCGGATCCGAGACTATGGCTTCTGCACAAGAAATGGCTGTCAAAACGCGCCACGCGAGATCCTGAAAAGAAGCAGCGCGACGAAGGCCAAGCCTCGATCCTGTGGGATCTGGTGTCCCGCAAGCTGGTGCAATATCCACTCGGCCCCGACTTCATCAAGGGCTTGCCCGCTCCTCTCAGAGCGGCCGCCGAGGAACTGGCCGGCACGGATATCGATCGGTCCGAAATAAGACGCCCCAGCTTCTGAATTCAGAGCGGCGGAAACAGATGCGCCCCGTCCGCCCCGAGCGGCAGGTCGCGGACGCTGACCACGGAGTCGAACGGCAAATCGCCGTAATGGTGCGGGAACAAAGCCCCGCCGCGCGAGACCTCCCATTTCAAGCCGGGTTCCATCGCCGCGTCATCGCACGCAACCAGCACCAGCCCGTCCTGGCCGGCGCGATGCTTGGCGACCGAGGCGATAACCTGATCCGGTCCGGAAAAATGAATGAAGCCGTCGGCCTGGTCCTGTGACGAACCGGCATAGCGGCCGGCGGCCACCGCCGCTTCCCATTCCGCCTTCTTGCAGACGTGATAAATCATGCGCGTTTCCCTTTCAGCCAGCGCGACACTTCATGTCCTTGCCAGATCAGCAGCCCGGCCGCGCCGATGACGATCTCGCGCAGACGTTTGAGCATCGACAGGGCCAGCGCCATTTCAGGCCCGATGCCGAACAGCCCGCAGACCAGGATGAAGCCGCCCTCCTGCACGCCGAGCGCGCCCGGCACCGCGAAGCCGGCGCTGCGCGCCGCCATGCCCAGGGCCTCGATGATGAAGGCCTCGCGCAGGGTGACTTCGTGGCCCATGGCCAACAGGCCGACAGAGATCTCGAAAGTGCCCCCCGCCCAGGAGATGAAATGGAAGGCCGAGGATTGGGCCAGCGCCCAGCGCTCCTTCTGCAGGCGCATCAGTTCCTGATGCAGTCCCTGCAGCATCTCGAGGGACAGGCCGGGGAAGAATTTGCGCAACCGGTTGAACAGCCCCTCGATCAGCCGCATCAGCCCGGCCCGCTGCGCGGTGACGAAGCCCAGCAGACCGACTGCCCCCAACGCCACCCCGCCCTCGACCCAATGGGCCCAGTCGGAATCGGCCCCCTCGGCCCCGAGCAGAGCCAGCCCGGCCAGGGTGAAGACCAGCTGCATCGCCGCCTCGATGGTGAGATCCAGCGTGGTGCCGGCCCCGGCCAGGGCGGCGCCGATCCCGGCCTTGACCATCAGCCGGATGCCTACCAGCGGGCCGCCGATCTGCGCGACCGGCAGCAGGGAATTGACGCCCTCGCGCACCAGGCGGAAGCGGAAGAAGGTCGCGGAGGAGAAACGCCGATCGCCCACCAGCAGCCGCCAGCCGCACCCGGCGCAGAACAATTGCGCCAGATGGATGACGATATTGATCGGGATCGCCCAGCCGGCGGCCCAGACATCGGCGCCGATCTCGCGGCCGCCGAACCACACCACCATCCCGACCAGGATCAGGCCGCCGATAGCGGCCACGACGGCCTTGATCATTTCGAGGTGGGAACGGGCGTCAGGCTGGGGCGTAACGCCTCGGCCTGCTCCTGCTCGCGTTGCATGGCTTCCACCCCGGTCTGGTAGATTTCGTCGCTCGTCCGGCCGCAGCCGATGCAGACGTCGTTTTCCAGGATGCAAATACCCACGCAGGGAGACTCGGTCATGATCTCTTCTTCACCACCTGCCAGCCGACCGCCATGGCGACGACCCAGACGGGCGTCACATAGAGGGCCAGACGGGTTTCCTCGTCGAAACCGAGCAATACCAGGATCAGCGCGAAGAAGGCCAGCGTCAGATAGCCCGTGTAAGGCGCACCAGGCATGCGATAAGGCGATGCCGACACCTTGCCGGCCGCCACCGCGCGCCGATAGCCCAGATGCGAGACGATGACGATCGACCAGGTCCACAGCTGGATCACCACCACCACGCTGATGACGTAGATGAAGGCTTCCTTGGGTGCTACGTAATTGATCAGCACGCCGGCCAGCATGCAGGTCACCGAGGCGACGATGCCGCGGGTCGGCACATGGGAGCTGTTGAGCGGCCCGAAGGAGGCCGGGCCCTGCTTGGCTTTGGCCAGGACATGCAGCATGCGGCCGCAGGAATAGATGCCGCTGTTGCAGGCCGAGGCGGCAGCCGTCAGCACCACGAAATTGATCAATCCGGCGGCGGCCGGAATGTGGAAATGCTCGAACACGGTGACGAACGGGCTGTAATCCGGCGAGATCTGGTCCCACGGCACCAGCGACATGATGACCACGATGGCTCCGATATAGAAGACCAGGATGCGCACCAGGGCGCCATTGATGGCCATCGGCATGGTCTTATCGGGATTCTCGGCCTCGCCCGCCGTGATACCGACCAGCTCGATGCCGCCGAAGGCGAACAGGGCGATCGGGAAGACCAGCAATGTGGCGTCGAATCCATTGGCGAAGACGCTGCCATGGGTCCACAGATTGGAAACGCTGCCCTCCATGCCGCCGGCGCCGAAGGCTATGACGGCGACGCCGAATACCAGCAGCGCCAGCACCGCCAGCACCTTGATCAGCGCGAACCAGAACTCGAACTCGCCGAACACTTTGACATGCAGCAGATTGGCGGTGAGCAACACGCCCAGCATCACCAGCACCGGCACCCATTGCGGCAGGTCCGGGAACCAGTAGCGCATATAGACGCCGACCGCGGTCAGTTCGGCGATGCCGACCATGATCCACAGGAACCAGTAGGACCAGCCGGTGACGAAACCGGCCCAGGGACCGACGAATTCCTCGGCATAGGTGGCGAAGGAGCCCGACACCGGACGGTAGAGCAGCAGCTCGCCCAAGGCGCGGGCCATGAAGAACACCGCCATGCCGCCCAGCGCGTAAGCCAGCAACAGACTGGGGCCGGCCTTGTGAATGGCCTGGGCCGACCCGAGGAACAGACCCGACCCGATCGCTCCGCCCAGCGCGATCATCTGCACATGGCGGTTTTTCAGGCCGCGAACCAGCCCGTCGGACGCACCGCTCACGCGGCACCCGTATAGAAAGCAAACTTCATGGAGGTTTTCCCACTCATCCCAAAATTTGCCGGACACTATGCAGCAGGAAATGGCCGGTCACAACTCGCGCTCGCTTTCTGATATCAAATGACTATAATGAATGCATCGCATGCATCTCGGGAGTTGACTATGGCCATGCTGACAGTCCGGAACCTGCCCGACGAAGTGCATCGCGCGCTGCGTGTAAGGGCGGCCACTCATGGCCGCAGCACCGAAGCCGAGGTCCGGGAGATATTGGAGGCGGCAGTCAAGCCGGAGGGGCGCGTCAAGCTGGGGTCGCTGCTCGCGGAAATCGGCCGTCAAACAGCCCTGTCGGATGAGGAGTTCGCCCTCTTCGAACAGGTTCGCGACAAGGAACCGGCCCGGACGGTCAGCTTCGAATGATCCTGCTGGACACCAATGTGATTTCCGAGTCGCTTCGCCCCGCGCCAGAAGCACGAGTCGTCCAATGGATAGACGTCCAGTCTCTCGAAACCTTGTATCTTTCGGCCATCACAGTCGCCGAGCTGCGCGCCGGAGTGGCGCGGCTGCCGGCTGGCGCACGCCGGGACGCGCTGCATGAGAGCATCGAGAAGCGGGTTCTTCCGCACTTCATCGGACGCATTCTGCCCTTCGACCTGGCGGCAACCCATGCCTATGCCGATCTGATGGCAAGAACTCGGGCCGCTGGATGTTCAATCGGTACGGCGGACGCCTTCATCGCCGCGATCGCCGCCGCCCAAGGCCTCATCGTGGCCACCCGCGACACGAGGCCATTCGAAGCCGCCGCGCTAACCGTCATCAATCCCTGGTTAAGCTGATCCCGAGGAAGGCCCGCCATGAAATATCTGCTCCCAGCCCTGCTTCTAACCCTGTGCGCCCTGCCCGCCGGCGCCGCCCAGAAGCCCTATCGCGGGCCCGATTACAGCGGCACATACGAGTGCAAGGGCGAGGACGGCCATGACGGTCCTTACAGCAGCACCGTCACGCTGAAGCTGGTCAAGGAACAGAGCACCGGCAAATATGCCGCTTACGCCTTCGAGATGAAGGTGCCCGGCTTCGGCACCTATCCCGGCCATGCCGCCGCGACCGGGACGAACGCCGCGATCTATTTCGCCAACACCGACCAGACGAACAAGGATTTCGGCACGGGCATCGTCCATTTCAGCAGGGCGATGTCCGGCAAGTGGCAGTTCAGCAAGTATTATTACGAGCCGGACTATAAGGGCGGCAATTACGGCACCGAGACCTGCGTCCAGGACTGAGGCGACCATGAGCAATCCCAAGGCCGAGTCTTACGTGAAGAACGCCAAGCAGTGGCAGGCCGAATTCGCGAAGCTACGCGACCTGGCGCTCGATTGCCCGCTGACCGAAGAGTTCAAATGGGGCCATCCCTGCTACGCGCTGGAGGGCCAGAACGTCTTCCTGATGCATGGCTTCAAGGAGTATTGCGCGCTGCTGTTCATGAAGGGCGCCTTGATGAAGGATCCCGCCGGCATCCTGGTCCAGCAGACCGACACTGTGCAGTCGGCCCGCCAGATCCGTTTCACCAGCGCCGATCAGATCGCCGGGATGGCGACTATGCTGAAGGCTTATATGCATGAGGCCATCGAGATCGGGAAGTCGGGCGCGAAGGTCGATTTCAAGAAGGCCGAGGACTTCGCCATTCCTGAGGAGTTCAAAGCCAAGCTGGCGGAAGTGCCGGATCTGAAGACGGCTTTCGACGCCCTGACGCCGGGACGGCAGAAGGGCTATCTGCTGCATTTCGCCGGAGCGAAGCAGGCCAAGACCCGGGAAGCGCGGATCGAGAAATACGTGCCGAAGATTCTGCAGGGAAAGGGATTGGATGATTAGGCCGCCTCCAGCTCGCGCGCGTCGAGCCACCCCGCGAAATCCGTCGCGCGCATTGGCCGGCCGAAATGATAACCCTGCGCCGAGCCGCATCCGAGG
>Ga0302311_10005115_pt1 | contig 13961 bp, 15 predicted proteins | sample III_Palsa_N1_3_FD_200449 | JGI IMG/M metagenome (GOLD analysis project Ga0302311, IMG submission 200449) | Peat permafrost microbial communities from Stordalen Mire near Abisko, Sweden - III_Palsa_N1_3 | ecosystem: Environmental > Terrestrial > Soil > Palsa > Peat permafrost | place: Sweden... | reverse complement strand
CGGCCTTCGAAAAATTCCGAGCGGTTACGCCAGCGGCTGTCCTCGGTATAGGCCAGCGACACGCGCTCGGGATCGCGTGAATTCCAGGCGTCCTCGGCCATGCGGGCCTTCTGGGCGGCGGTCTCTCGGGTGAACGGCGGAAGCGGGGGACGTGCCATCGGAACCTCGTCGGGTTGATCTGCGGCGAATGTACTGCCGCCGCTCGGGGAGTCGAGTGGGCTTCGCCTATCGGCCGATAGCCGGATCAGATCACATCGGCCTTCAACAACACCCGCAACGCTTTCGGGATCGGCTGCGCCCGCCCCTCGCTGATGAAGGCGACGCGCACCTGCGCCTTGACCAGCACATGCTCAGCCCGCCGGATTTCCTGACCCAGCATGATCGAGGCGCCCTTCACCGCGACCGGCCAGGTCACCACGTCGAGCAAATCATCCATCCGCGCGGGCTTGAGAAAATCAAGCTGCATCGAACGCACCACAAAGGCGAAGCCCGGGGTTTCCTGCTCGGCTTCCGCGAACAGCGCATGCTGCTCGGCACCCATCAGCCGCAGATGGTTGGTGCGGCCGCGCTCCATGAAGCGCAGATAATTGGCGTGATAGACGATGCCGGAAAAATCGGTGTCCTCGTAATAGACCCGAATTTGCATGTGATGCTGGCCGTCGCGCATCGCGCCGTCGAGATGGGCAGTCATCGGATTGACTGTCATTTAAAGCGGCGGCGCGGAGGCGCTTTGGCGTTCGGGATCGCACCTCCCAAGCGGGCAAGCCGACGGGCGGCCTCGCGCTCGACGAATGCCTTGAGTGCTTCCCTCACCACGGCAGACTTCGCTGTAACCCCGGCAAACGCCTGGGCCTTGGAAAACAATTCGTCGTCGATAGCGATCGTGGTTCTCATTCGATGCACTCCATGGCATCAAATGTAGCGTCACTTTATGCGTATTTCCATGCCTACGAGGTCGCCGGACCCGAACCGCCCAAGGTCACCAGCACGATTTCCGGGGGCATGCCGAGGCGGAACGGCATGATGCTGCAGCCGAGGCCGCCGGAGACGATGACGTCGCAATTGGTGCGCGAGTGGCCATAGACGAATTTATTGTAGCGCGTCGGCGCGACCGGCGACCATCCTAACAGGCGGACCTGGCCGCCATGGGTATGTCCGGAAAGCTGCAGTGACACCCGCGCCGGCACGCGCCTCGCAACATCCGGCTCATGCGCCATCAGGATCACCGGCGCGTCGTCGGTTATTTTTGCAAGCGTCGCGTTGAGATCGTCGACGCCGATACGCCGGACCGGCCGGAAGCGCCGCGCCGGCACATAGGCCAGTTGATCGCCGAGACCGGCCAGCCAGAACGGGCGGCCGTCCTTGGAAAGACGCCGGGCGTCGTTCTCGTAGACCGGAATGCCGGCGGCCTCTAACCCGCGTCGCGCATTGGTCAGGCCCTGCCCTTCCTGCTGCACCTTCTTGTCTTCCCACCAATCGTGATTGCCGAGGATTGCATGCACGCCGAGCGGCGCTTTCAGGCCGGTGAGCACGGCCGCCCATTCGTCGGCGGGAATGAAGCGGGTGACGTGGCGATGGCCGGCGACATAGTCGCCGAGCAGCACGATGATATCGGCGTTGAGCGCGTTGGTGCGTTCGACGATGGTCTGGATATGAGCCAGCGACATCCAGGGATCGCAGGCATGGATGTCGGCGACGGCGGCGATCTTGAGCTGGAAATCGGCCGGCCATTGCGGCGGCTGGATATCATACCGCGTGACGCCAAGCCGCGTGACCGGCTCGGCGAAACCATAGGCCGTGGTCGAGGCACCGAAGACGCCCAACCCGCCGAGAAACCGCAAGAACTGACGCCGTGAAAACATGTATGGTTAATCGTGATGCTGCCCGCGCATTATAGCGTACGGATTGAAGCGCAATTGGGACGCCTCTGTGCAGATTATCAGCAGGAGCGGCGTCAGTCTTCGCTATCTTGGTTACCAAACAACCCGAATTGCGCCGGGTCGCGCGCGGGCTCGGCGAGGCCGAGATGCCGGAAGGCATGCGAGGTCAGGAGCCGCCCGCGCGGCGTACGCTGCAGATAGCCGCATTGAATCAGGAACGGCTCGATGATGTCTTCGATGGCGTCGCGCGGCTCGGACAATGCCGCGGCCATGGTTTCGACGCCGACCGGGCCGCCGCCATAGTTCATCGCGATGGTGGTGAGATAACGCCGGTCCATCGCGTCGAGGCCGGCGGCATCGACCTCGAGCGCGCTCAGCGCATGATCGGCGATGGCGCGGTCGATCGAGGCGGCGTCCGCAGCCGACGCAAAATCCCGCACCCGCCGCAACAGCCGGCCTGCGATACGCGGGGTGCCACGGGCGCGGCGGGCGATCTCGTTGGCGCCGTCCGGCGTCATGCCGATGTTGAGCACGCGGGCGCCACGGCTGACGATCCTTTCCAGTTCCTCCACGGTGTAGAAGTTCAGCCGCACCGGAATGCCGAAACGGTCGCGCAGCGGATTGGTCAGCAGTCCCGCGCGCGTGGTGGCGCCGACCAGCGTGAATTTGGCCAGTTCGATCTTGACCGAACGCGCCGCCGGCCCCTCGCCGATGATGAGATCGAGCTGGAAATCCTCCATCGCCGGATACAGCACTTCCTCGACCGCGGGGCTGAGCCGGTGGATTTCGTCGATGAACAGCACGTCGCGCTCTTCGAGATTGGTCAATAAAGCCGCGAGGTCGCCCGCCTTGGCGATGACGGGACCGGAGGTGGCGCGAAAGCCGACGCCGAGTTCGCGCGCCACGATCTGCGCCAGCGTGGTCTTGCCGAGGCCCGGCGGTCCCACGAACAGCACGTGGTCCAGCGCCTCGTTGCGCTTGCGCGCGGCCTCGATGAAGATCGACAAATTGGCGCGCGCCTGCGCCTGGCCGACGAATTCCGACAGCACTTGCGGGCGCAGCGCGGTGTCGCCGACATCGTCGGAACGGCGCTCGGGGGTCACGATGCGGGACGGCGTGTTCATGCGGCGATGCTAGCACGGTGCAATGGCTTTGAGAGCCACCAGCACAGCGTGGCCGGTAGAATCGCAAGCACGGCGAGAATGGCAAACAATCGGAGCGACTGATCCGCCGATTGGACGCTCGGCAGGATCACGGCGGAGGATTCACCGGGAATGACGAAATGGCCGAGCAGAATCACCCCGGCGATGCCCGCCGCCACGGCAAGCCACGCCATCCAGATCCGGTCGAGGCCGGCACACACCGCAGCGAATGCGAAGATCAATCCGGCCATCGCCGATGGCGGGATCGCGGCCAGCCACGCCGCGATGGTGAGCACCCATAGCGCCACCGACACGATGGTGCTGAAGAGGTCGTGCCCGGCGAAGGTGGCGAATAGCTGCGCCAAAGGCGCGCCGAAGCTTGCGACGATCGCGAGCAGCAATGCGGCGAAGGCGAGCGGACCGACAATCGAAAAGATGATGGATATCGCGATCATGCGCGCGAGACCGCGCAATATCGTGCCCAGGCTCACTTCGCCAGTTCCTTCAGGCCGAGCCGAATGAGCTGCGCGGTCTCGGCGTTCTCGCCGGCGGCGCGCGAGGCCTGCGCGATGGCAGCGGCGGCCTGCGGCTGGCCGTAGCCGAGATTGACCAAGGCGGAGATCGCATCGCTGACCGGACGCGGCGCGCGCTGGTCGTCGATTGCGCCGGACAGATGAACCAGCGCCGGATCGACATTGGCGAAGGCCGGCGCCTTGTCCTTGAGTTCGGTGACGATGCGCTCGGCGACTTTGGGGCCGACGCCCGGCGTGCGCGCCACCGCGGCCTTGTCGCGCAGCGCGATCGCATTGGCGAGTTCGGCCGGCGGCAAGGTCGAGAGCACCGCCAGCGCCACCTTTGCGCCGACGCCCTGCACGGTCTGTAGCAAGCGAAACCATTCGCGTTCGACATCGCTGCGAAAGCCGAACAGTTTGATCTGGTCCTCGCGCACATAGGTTTCGATCGACAGCACCGCGGCCTCGCCCGGCGACGGCAGCGCCTGCAAGGTCCGCGACGAACAATGCACCTGATAGCCGACCCCGCCGACATCGAGGATCACGTAATCCTCGCCATAGCTGTCGATCAGGCCCTTGAGCTTGCCGATCATGTGGATGCCCTGGAAGCAATTTGATCGCAGTGCCTGGAGCTACCCCCCACCCCGACCCTCCCCCGCAAGGAGGGAGGGATTAAAGAAGGCCCGCACTTATACTCCCCTCCCCCTTGCGGGGAGGGGTCGGGGGTGGGGGTCCGACAAGAAAGAACGCCGATCATAACCCCACCACCTTGAGCCGCAGCGCGGCGCTGGCGCGGTGGTGGGCGTGGGTGATGGCGATGGCGAGTGCGTCGGCGGCGTCAGCTGATTTCGGCTCGGCCTTCGGCAGCAGGATCTTCAGCATCATCAGGATCTGGTTCTTGTCGGCATGGCCGGCGCCGACCACGGTTTTCTTGACCTGGTTCGGGGCGTATTCCGAAACCGCGATGCCGAACATCGCCGGCGCCAGCATGGCGACGCCGCGCGCCTGTCCGAGTTTCAGGGTGGCGACGCCGTCCTTGTTGACAAAAGTCTGTTCGACCGCGGCTTCCGCGGGCTGGTAGTTGCCGAGCACGGCGGCCAACCCCTCATGGATTCCCAGAAGGCGGCTCGCCAGCGGCAGCGTGTCCGGCGGTTCCACCGAACCGCAGCCGACAAATATCAGCCGGTTGCCGTCGATATCGATCACCCCCCAACCGGTGCGGCGCAGGCCCGGATCAATGCCAAGGATACGGACGGGGACGCGAATCGGCTGAGGTGTCATGGCATAGTGATAACGTTGGCGCGGCGGGAACGAAACACAAACGAAGTGTCTTCAACCGCGAAAGCGCGACGTCGGTACCCGTGAAAACGAGGTGAATCGACACCGCCCCGTCGTCGTCCCTGCGAACGCAGGGACCCCAGCGTGAGCGCAATTGCGCTCATCGCGGCGCCGAGGAGTCTCGATGGGAGGATGGAGCCGGCGTCCCAATCAACAGCGAGCGCTGGCGGTTATGGGTCCCTGCGTGCGCAGGGACGACAGAACCTACCCGCCCAGTCTGCTCATCAGCGCGTCGGAAATCTCGAAATTGGCGTAGACGTTCTGCACGTCGTCATGCTCGTTGAGCAGGTCGATCAGCTTCAGGAGCTTTTCACCGGCCTCGTCGTCGACCGGCACCGTGTTCTGCGGCTTCCAGGTCAACGCCGCCTTGCGGGCTTCGCCGAATTTCGCTTCGAGCGCCTTGGCGACCTCGCGAAAAGTCTCCTGCGAGGCATAGACCTCGTGGCCGCTTTCGCTGGAAGAGACGTCGTCGGCGCCGGCCTCGATCGCGGCGTCCAGCATCGCGTCGTCGGAGGCGACCTTGGCGTCGTATTCGACGATGCCGGTGCGGTCGAACATGAAGGCGACCGAGCCGGTCTCGCCGAGATTGCCGCCGGATTTGGTGAAGTAGGAGCGGATGTCGGAGGCCGCGCGGTTGCGGTTGTCGGTCAGCGCCTCGACGATCACGGCGACGCCGCCCGGGCCATAACCCTCGTAGCGAATTTCGTCGTAATTCTCGCCGTCGCCACCGCTGGCCTTCTTGATCGCGCGTTCGATCGAGTCCTTCGACATGTTTTCCTGGCGGGCGGAAATGATCGCGGCGCGCAGCCGCGCATTCATCGCGGGGTCGGGCTGGCCGAGCTTGGCCGCGACGGTGATTTCACGCGCCAGCTTGCCGAACAGCTTCGACTTCTGGGCGTCCTGCCGCCCCTTGCGGTGCATGATGTTCTTGAATTGGGAATGGCCGGCCATGCGGGATCTCTTGGAGTAGTCGGGGAATCTGCGGTGGGAAGCGCGGCGTTATAGGCCGCGAGTAAGCTAAAATCAAAGGCTTACCGGCGTTTTTGGTATCTTGGTAGTGGTTTCTGCCTGCCAATGAGGCAATTGTTAACCATGATTTCACGCCGAACGGCCAAGATACCACCCGCCTAGCGAACACCAAAAGGGATGCCGTGATGCCGGTTGTGCAGCCCATCAAGCGCGAAAGTGCCGCCGCTCTCCCGTCGGAGAGCGAGCGCCTGGTCGATCAGCTTGCCAGCCGGATCGGCGGCCTTGGCGTCGAACTGGCGGATGTCGCGGGAAACCTGAAAGAGGTCGCCGGCCGCGTCGCCAACCAGTCCGACCGGTTCGGGCATCTGCAACAAACCGCGGAGACCATGGTCGCCGCCAATCACGACATCGCCAGCGCGTCGCGCGCGGTGCAATCGGCAAGCTCGGCCGCGGTCGGCGAGATCACGCAGTCGCGCGCCGCGGTCGAAACCGCGGTCGGGCATATCGCCGAATTGATCGAGGCCGTCAGCCGCATCGAGCGCCGTCTGGCTTCGGTCGGAACCGCGCTGACCCAGGTGGCCAAGGTGTCCGGCACCATCGAAGCGATCGCCAAGCAGACCAATTTGCTGGCGCTGAACGCCACCATCGAGGCCGCCCGCGCCGGCGCCGCGGGACGAGGGTTTGCGGTGGTCGCCAACGAAGTCAAAAGCCTCGCGGAGGCGACCCGGCAGGCGACCCGTCTGATCGGCGACACCGTGCGCGATCTCGACGGCCAGGTCCGCAATTTGATCAGCGAGAGCGGCGACGCCTCGGTCCGCGCCAAAAGCGCCGGCGATGGCGCCGCCCAGATCCAGGACATCATCGTCCGGGTGCAGAGCGGCTTCACATCGGTCGGCCAGGAGATCGACAGCGTCGCCAAAGCGGCCACGTCCAACCTGTCCCACTGCGACATGGTGATCTCCGAACTCGGCGACCTCGCCAAGGGCGTCGATCTGTCGTCGACCGACCTCAAGCAGGCCGACGACCGCGTCGCCTCGCTGCTGGACGTTTCGGAAGGCCTGATCGCGCTGATCGCCGACAGCGGCGTGGAGACCTCGGATGCGCCGATGATCCGCATGACGGTGGAAACCGCAAAGCAGATTTCCCAGGCTTTCGAGCGCGCGATCGAGCGCGGCGAGATCAGCCTCGAGCACATGATGGACGAGAATTACCGCGAGATTCCCGGCACCAATCCGAAGCAATATCTCGCCAATTATGTCGCGCTCACCGACCGTATCCTGCCGCCGATCCAGGATCCGATTCAGAAGTCCGATTCCAGAATCGCCTTTTGCGTCGCGTGGGCGAAAAGCGGCTATCTCCCGACGCATAATGCGAACTACAGCCTGCCCCAGGGCCCCGACCCGGTCTGGAACAACGCCCATTGCCGCAACCGGCGGATCTTCGATGACCGCACGGTCAGCAAGATCGCTCAAAGCACCAAGCCGTTTCTGTTGCAGACCTACCGGCGGGACATGGGCGGCGGCAAGTTCGTGCTGATGAAATCCCTCTCCTCGCCGATCTACGTGCGCGGCCGCCATTGGGGCGCATTCCGGATCGGCTTCAGCCAGTCTTAAAGTGCGGGACGGCATCGTGAAACGGGCTCTGGTTCATGAACAATCGCATCGCCTGGTTGCGCGAACATTATAGCGATCCGCTGCTGACCGCGCTGACCGTGCTGGTCATCGTGATGCTGTTCGTGATCGCGCCGCTACAGGCGTCCGGGCTGTTCTTGTTTCAGGTATTCGAACTCGCGTTCGCGATCGTGCTGGTCGCCGGCGTGTTCGTGATGTCGGGAAGCCGGATCGCGGTGTTTGCCATGCTGGCCTCGCTGGTGATGGCCACGATCGGCGGCATTCACCGCATCACGGCGCCGTCGGCGATCGACATCAATCTGTTCGCGGGCTCGTGGCTGATCATGAGCCTGACGCTCGGATGGGCGGTGGCGGGCGTGGTGTTTGCGCCGGGGCGGGTCACCTATCACCACGTGATGGGCGCTATTTTGCTGTACCTCGTCATCGCCGTCAGCTTCGTGCCGTTGCTGGCCTTTACCGGATCGCTGATCCCTAACGCGTTTTCGGGAATCTCGATGCAGGACAACCCGGCGCTCGCCAGCGGCCTGATCTATTTCAGCTTCGTGACCTTGACGACCACCGGCTATGGCGACGTATTTCCGCTGCATCCGATCGCGCGCAGCCTGTGCAATCTGGAAGCCGTGATCGGCCAGCTCTACCCCGCGACGCTGCTGGCGCGGCTGGTCACGCTGGAGATGGCGCAGCGGCGCTGACATGGGCTGGGCATTTCGTGATGACGCCCCGGTGCCGCGCCTCTTGTTCCCGCTGCCTTGCTATGTTCTAAACCCGCCGTCACTCTTGCGACACCACATCCACCAGAATTCGAATTTTCTGCCGCGCCCCAGGCGAGGGTCAAAGGCAAAAGGAACCCGACATGAGGATCAAGCTGCTGATCGCAGTATTGTCGTTGGCGACAGCCGTTGACTTGGTAGCTTTGGTCCCGGCGGCTTTGGCGCAACCTACGACGCCGGCAGCCGCGGAAAAGCCGGCAGCGCCCGCGAAGCCGAGCGCCGCGCAAGCTGACGAGGTCGCGTCGAAAACTGTCTCGATCGCCGAAAAGGCTCAGAAGTGTCTCAAGATCGAAGATAAGCCCGACGAGCGGCTGCATTGCTACGACGACGCCGTCAGGCCGCAACCCAACCCGAATCCGCCGCCCGTCAAGGGCATCCGGGATTGCCGCCACATCGTCGACGTCGACCAACGACTGGGTTGCTTCGACGGCTTCGCCGTACAAATTCCAAAGTTCACGCATTAGGGCGCGCCGAAGCAACTGCATCTCGGTTGGTTTTTCGGCGGTCTTGCGGGCGGCGGCAATAGACATGGCTCCTCAATTCGCATCGACTTCAATGACGGCTTTAGCGAACGCCGCTGGTGCTTCCTGAGGCAAATTGTGACCGATACCTCCAGAGAAGATACGATGCTCGTATCTGCCTGAGAATTTTTTGGCGTAAGAGCTTGCCTCGGGGTGGGGCGCGCCATTGGCGTCGCCTTCGAGCGTGATGGTCGGCACGATAATGTCTGGGCTTGCCGCGAGCCGCTTGTCGAGATCGTCATACTTCCGCTCGCCATCGGCGAGGCCGAGCCGCCAGCGATAATTGTCGACCACAATGGCGACATGGTCTGGATTGTCGAAGGCTGCCGCGCTGCGATCGAACGTGGCGTCATCGAAATTCCACTGCGGCGAAGCGAGCTGCCAGATCAGCTTTGCGAAATCATGCCGATATTTCTCGTAGCCGGCGCGGCCGCGCTCGGTCGCGAAATAGAACTGATACCACCATTGCAACTCGGCCTTCGGTGGTAGCGCCATCTTGCCGACTTCCTGGCCGGCGATCAGATAGCCGCTTACAGAGACCATGCCCTTGCAGCGTTCCGGCCAGAGCGCCGCCACGATATTCGCGGTGCGCGCGCCCCAATCGAAACCGGCTAGTATCGCCTTCTCGATGCCGAGCACATCCATCAACGCCATGATATCGACGGCTAGGGCAGTTGGCTGTCCGTTGCGCATCGTTTCATTGGAAAGAAACCGCGTCGTGCCATATCCGCGCAGATACGGGACGATCACGCGATAACCGGCCCGCGCCAATATAGGCGCTACATCGACGAAGCTGTGGATATCGTAAGGCCAGCCGTGCAGAAGGATGACTGCCGGACCGTTGATCGGACCAGCCTCGACATATCCGACATTCAATAGTCCAGCTTCGATCTGCTTCAAGGAGCCGAACGACGTATTGTTGCCGGGCCTTATCGTAGCGGTCTTGCCCGGATTTATGTTAGCGGTCTGTGCGCTGGCTGAAACGGTTGCGCCGAGCCCGGCAACGAGGGTTGCTGCCGCAACGCCGAAGAAATGGCGTCTATGGTGATCGACCTCCTGAAGCATCTTGATTTCTCCCGTCTTTCGCACGGCCTCCCGACAGACGGCAGGCCAGATAGATGACAGCCGCGGTTAAATGAGGTTGATGACGACGTCGACGTTGCCGCGAATGGCCTTCGAATACGGGCAAGTCTGGTGCGCTTCGTTAAGCAGGGCCTGCGCCACCTCGCGATCCATGCCCGGAACGCTGACATTGAGGCGAGCACGGAGGAAAAAAGCGCCTTCGTCCAGATTCAAGTCCACCTCGGCATCGATAGCGAGATCTTCGGGAAGCCTGAGCTTCCGCTTGCGGGCTGCGATACCCATCGCGCCTTCGAAGCAGGCGGACCATCCGGCCGCGAAGAGCTGCTCCGGATTGGTGCCGATGCCTGCAACTCCCGGCGTCGAAAGCCTTATGTCGAGATGGCCATCGGAGCTGCGAGAAACGCCGTGCTCCCTACCACCCGTGGTGTGTGTCTTGGCTGTGTAAAGTAGTTTTTCTGTCTGGGTCATGATGTTTTCCTTCTGAAGTTGGGACGTGGTTCGAGTCTGTTGTTTGGAAATTATGCGTTGAACGATGCGCGTACGGACTTGAAGGGCCTCTGGAGTGCTTCCGCGGTTAGCGATCCAGGAACGTTGTTGCCTCTCGCACGAATCGCGCGGGGAACTGGAAAATGCCGCCGTGTCCGGAGTCCGGGTAGATGATCAACTCAGCGTTCGGCAAATGCTGTTGCAGGATGAAGGAGTTCACGGTCGGGACCATGAGGTCGGTCTTCCCGTTCACGACCAGAACGGGCAACGCAATCTGCTTCAATTTGGCGTAACGGCTTTGCGTTGGAACAGCGCCCCACGCGGCAATGGCCTTTACTTGAGCCATCATCGCCGCTTTGGACGAAGGCGTGTCCTGATCTTCGCGTTCATGGCGACGTGTCCAGTAAACGCGTCCGGCAGCCTGACTGGAATCGCTCGGATAGAAGAAGAGATAGAGGAAGTTTTCCTCTGTTGGCATTTCCTGGGTCGCGTGTCGGGTGGCAAGTTCGGGATATCCGATCATGCCTTCGCCACCTTCCGGGCCGGTCCCGGCCAAGATGAGCCGGCGGACGAGCTTGGGGCGATCGAGGACGACATTCTGGGCAACGAAGCCGCCCATGGAGAAGCCGAAAAGGTCGATTTTTTCCAGCCCCAACGCATCGACAAAGGCGATCACATGCCTGGCCATGCCGTCGATAGTGTCGGCCGGATCCCCTTCGGAACTCGCAATCCCGGCGTTGTTGAACAGGATCACACTGCGGTTCTGGGCGAGGCCGTCCGTCACCAGACGATCCCAGTTGTCGAGACCGCCCCGAAAGTGTTGCAGGCAGACCAGCGGCAATTGGTCGCCAGCACCGAACCTCCGATAAGCGTAGCGGACGCCGTTTGCTTCAACGTGCCGGGTCGGAGCGGTGTTGTGGGTATAGGACATGGGATTAAGCTCTCACGTTGCGCTGACAAAGGTCGGCAGGAGTATCAGGAAGGCGCAGGAGGGACGGCGGCGCACGGTGGTTGTGCGACGCCGTGTGCGGGTCAGCGCAAAGATCGAAACGCAGCTCGCATCTCGCTGGCGAAGAGTTGCGGCTGTTCCCACGCGGCGAAGTGACCGCCTTTGTCGAGCTTGTTGTAGTGGATGAGCTTGGGATACGCCCGTTCTGCCCAGCTTCTCGGAGCAGCATAGATTTCGTCGGGGAAGGCGCTCACGGCGACCGGAATCTTCACGTTTCTGACGTCGAAGAAACCTCCGCCTGTCGAAACCTGCGTGGTGTCCCAGTAAAGACGCGCCGAGGAGATCGCCGTGTTCGTCAACCAGTAGAGCGTGACGTTGTCGAGGACGTCGTCCCGAGTCAGCCCTTCCATCTTTCCATCGAAGGCGCGTGAGATCATGCCGTAACTGCGGATGTCGTGATCCAGCATCCACGCGGCAAGGCCTACCGGTGAGTCCACGATTCCGTAAAGCGTTTGCGGCCGGTTCGACATTTCCTGGGCATAGGCCAGGCCGTGTCGGTAGAAATCATCGAGTTGGTCCCAAGCATGTTTTTCATCGGCAGAGAGGCCGGTGGGCGGCGGACCGCCGACTGAAAGAGCCTTTGAAACATCGGCCGGAACGGTGGCCGCCATATTGGTGTGAATGCCGAGCAATCCAGGCGGCTGCTGCAGCGCCATCACCTCCGAGACGGCATTCCCCCAATCCCCGCCCTGCGCCACATAGCGTGTGTAGCCGAGACGTTGCATGAGCGTCGCCCACGCACGAGCGATGGTGACGGGAGTCCACCCTGGCGCAGTCGGCTTGCCCGAAAAGCCGTACCCCGGTAGCGACGGAATCACCAGATGGAATGCGTCGGATGCGCTGCCGCCATGGGACGTCGGGTTGGTCAATGGATCGATGATCTTCAACTGCTCGATGATCGAGCCGGGCCAGCCGTGGGTCACCATCATCGGCAGGGCATTTTCATGTTTCGAGCGAACATGAATAAAATGAATGTCGAGGCCGTCGATCTCCGTAATGAACTGCGGCAAGGCGTTCAGTTTCGCCTCGATCCTGCGCCAATCGTGTTCCGTCGCCCAATAGCGCGCGAGCGCCTGCATTGTCGCAAGCTGCGCGCCCTGGGACGGATCCTTGACCGTTTCGCGATCGGGCCACCTGGTCGCTTTGACACGCCTGCGCAGATCAATCAGATCGGCTTCCGGAAAATTGACCGTGAATGGCCGAATGGCATCGCCTTCGGTCGTCGCGCGCAAACTTGCGGGAAGTAGACTGATTGCTCCCGCGGTAGCCGCCAGGGTGAGAAGGCTGCGCCGGGTGGGCGAGGAAACTACGGACATGAGGGCTTTTCCTTCGTGGGGTGGGGCTCGGAATGTCCCTTCCACCTATCAGCCGTCGTGGTATGACGCCCGTTAGGAGTTATGAGGAGTTGTGAGCAGATGCCCGCGATCAGAACTCTCGGTAGAGGTCGGATCACGGCGCAAAGTGCTGTCGCCGTGATAGAATTCTACCCCGGCCGCTCAATTCTTGTGTTTGGCCGGCGATCTTTCGAAGGCCCGCCGGAGCCGTCGGGTCCGCGTTAGCAGACCAACACCCGGAGCGTGGCTGTGAAACAGCAGCCGTGAGAGATGACGTGATGATGGAGCCGGCTGCGTCGATTAAGGTGGTCATATCGTTTGGCCCGTTCAGCTTGGTGCCGAACGAGAGACTGCTTTCGCGACACGGCGTAGCTGTGCCGTTGGGTGCCAGAACCCTCGATACCCTGATAGCGCTCGTGTCGGTGCCGAACGAGGTTGTCAGTAAGCGAGACCTGATGGCTCGGGTCTGGCCTGACGTCGTTGTCGAAGAAGGCAGCTTGCGGTTTCACATCGCTGAATTGCGCAAGGCGCTGGGCGATGGCAAAGGGGGTGCTCGATACATCACGACCTTGGCCGGGCGAGGTTATTGCTTCGTCGCGCCGATCACGCGATCGTCGCAACCGGGCACCGAAACCCCGCCAGGTCCTTCCAACTTTCCCAGCGTCAATCTGCCAAATCGCTTGCCCCGAATGGTTGGGCGGGCAGACGGCGTCCGCGCCCTTTCGGCGCAATTGCTTGCATCACGTTTCGTCACCGTGACGGGGCCGGGCGGCGTCGGCAAGACCACCGTCGCAGTGGCCGTCGCCCATGACTTGCTCGAGGCTTTCGCTGAAGCCGTACTCTTTATCGACCTTGGATCCCTTAGCGATCCTAATCTCGTCACCACGTCACTCGCGCTGATGCTGGGTTTGCCCGTCCAATCCGACGATCCGGGCCCTGGAGTCATTGCGCATTTGCGCGATAAACGCATGCTCTTGATCCTCGACAATTGTGAGCATGTCATTGAGCCCGTCGCAGCTTTCGCGACGCGTGTCTTGCTAGAAGCGCCGCAAGTCCATCTTCTCGCAACCAGTCGCGAGGCTCTGAGGGTTGAGGGCGAACACGTCTACAAGCTGGCCCCGCTAGCCTTCCCGCCGGACGTTTCTGGCCTGACGGCGGCGGCTGCCCTGAGCTATCCCGCGACCCAGCTGTTCCTGGAACGGGCGATGGCAAGCGGCGCCCGATTCGAACTTGACGATGCCAATGCCGCGATCATCGCTAACATTTGCCAGAAGCTGGATGGTGTA
>Ga0302311_10005111_pt1 | contig 13971 bp, 15 predicted proteins | sample III_Palsa_N1_3_FD_200449 | JGI IMG/M metagenome (GOLD analysis project Ga0302311, IMG submission 200449) | Peat permafrost microbial communities from Stordalen Mire near Abisko, Sweden - III_Palsa_N1_3 | ecosystem: Environmental > Terrestrial > Soil > Palsa > Peat permafrost | place: Sweden... | reverse complement strand
CAAGACGAGCAAGGAGGTAGAGTTATCCACAGCCGGCAGACAACGCGCCGGCCCCATCCCTGGGTCACTTTTCGATCGGCAGGGTGGGTCACTTTTCAATCGGCGCCGACAATGAACCCTTTGAAAGTAGCGCTGACCGTCGCGCTGGTCATCCTCGCGACGGCGGCCGGCGCCCAATCGAGCAGCGCGTGCGGGGGCTCAGCCACTAATGCCTGCGAGTGCGACGAGCGATACGTGTGCGACGCCGGCGGAAGCTGCGCATGCCAAGCGGACGCTGATTGCACGGGGACTGGAACCTGCTCGTCTCGCTCCCATTCGAACAAGCTTCGGGACGGCCTTTTGAAGCCCGAGGGCCATGGCGGCGGGGCTGGCGCAGCGCCTCCGCAAGGCGTCACGCTCCTGCTTCCGCTTCCCGCGGCAAGATTGCCCGCGTCCGCGGGAAGCTTCAACCAGCAGGCGCCCCAGCTCGCCTGCATCTCCTCTTATGCCACGGGCAGCCCGTCGATCGGCCTCAACAACAGCTGCGCGAAATGCATGGTCGGAAAGATCAACTGGCGGAGCATTGGGGTTAAAGGCTACGCGGTCGCGCCGTACGGGGATGTGGAAATCCCGATCGAATCCGACTTCGGCGACCTCGTCGGGGAAATGCCTTGCTCGGCTTTGCCGCATCCACTCGCTCAGCCAAAGCCCAAGCCAAGCGACTGAGGCCACACAGTGTGGGCGCCGAGTTCGATCTGAGCCATTTCTGCGGGGTATGCCGACGATCGAGTGAGCCGGGCGAATCGTCCCGGCACCCACATGTGCGCATGAGTTTCTGCTCGGCCAGGTGGCGCAGTCGAACGTCGGCACGGTGGCTCAGATCGGCGTCGGCGCCAACAAGCCGTCGGCTAGAACGAGAATCTGACCGTTCGCCCCGATCGCGGAACGCAGTTGGTGTGATGGTTGCAACGGTACTACACGGTTGAATGCCTCGATCAATCTCGAACACCGTGTCGGCGCTTCCAGTCGTCGTCCGAAAACGGCTTCACATCCGCATACCGGCGCGGCTGCAGCTCCGCGGATGATGGTGGCCAGAGCCGTTCGATTGTTGCGTCCAGTGCGCCGGAATCGAGCAAATCTACCAGCCGCTCGACGAGCTCAGGAGGTACCGGTGCGTTCTCCGCTGCGCGCCCGAACGCTAGTTCCGCCGCCACGTGCAGTTGGACATCGACTGTGGCCGCACGTGCACGCTGCCACTTGCGAAAAACTCCGATCATTTCGGCTCCGTCACAGAGTACCAGGGCGATGCACGCCGATGTTCGCTTCAGCCGTCTTCAGCCTCGAGCCAGGGCGAAAATACTCGTTTTCGCAAGCGAAAAGCAGCACCAACTGCTGAGCCCAACAACGGGAAGTGGCGAAGGGTGAACATCGCATCCCGTTGAGTCTGCAGCTTCCCATTGGAACCAAACTGTACTTCCTGGAAGAGCAATCGTGCTGTGTCCAGCGTCTCGCCGAAATCGGCTGGCAACGATGGATTGTCCGATTTCAGCAGTTCGATGAGCGCCGAGGGCGTCGGGTAGCGCAGCGCAATTTCCTCGGCACGCCGGGCCAACGCAGGCGAGATCAACTCGTCATGTCGCAGTGTGCCCAGAAGCTCCCATCCCCAACGCAGGGCACGCATCCGTTCGCTAGGTGTTGTCATCGCTCTGCGCGAAGAGTGAAGAAGTCCGCAACACCGCGCTCTTTGCAAGCATTCGCGATGCAGCTTCGACGATTTGCTTCAAATTCGCCTTGGAGATGGGCCCGTCATCGCGTTCGTAGGCTGGCCGTTGGCGCCGGGCAGCCCGACGCATTGATCGCTTCCTGTACCTGATCTTCATTCGCAATCCCCAGCGTTCTCGACCATGTTGAGCCAGGCGCGCCGGCGTTTCCACAGATTGATGCATGTGCGATCGGCCGTGACCTTGCGATGTTGGATCACGGCTCGTTCACGTCGCTTGCGCTCAAGCAGCCTGCTACGAAGGAGTTCGTATTCCAGCCGTCTTCGGCAGCGCTCCGATTCCTCTTGGGAGGCCGTGCCACGCCTGGCCGTCATCCTGAGCGACTCGAAGACAAGAGCCGAGGGCCAATTTCGAGATGGAAGACCTCGGATTGTTCGCAACACCGACCTGCGTTTTCCCGCCTTCAAATATCGATGGTGGCGAAGTTTGACCGGGCGATCGAAGTGCCGGATCCGCTGTTCCCAGACGATGCTCATGGCTGCTTTCTTCCCCGGCCTAGACGCATGCGGGTTTGGTGGGGACGGTCGCAATCAATGCCACCTGGGTCACCGAGTGCGGCACGGAAATGGCGTCTTGACCGCAAAACTCGAAGTCCGTCGTGGTCTTGAAGATGATGACCTCGCAGTTGTCGGCATCGCGGTCCACGCCTCGCCAGATCTGACGCACGGCGCGCGTTTCGAACGGCTTTTCGCGGCCGTCAGATGGGCATACGTAGTGCAGCGAATGCAACACCGCCTCGATCCTTGGGCTTTCGATCATGTGGACGAGGTCCGAGTCCCAGTTGAAGAACATCGTTCGAATGGCGGCGTGATCGTCTCCTGGGAAGGAGAGCGTCGCCACGAAGAAGCCTGGCCCCACCATGTCCATGACGCGCCAGCGAATCTCCCCCGGCTGTTTCACCTCGATGGGAACGACATACTCGTAGCTTGGGAACGTAAAGAACATGATGTGGTCGAGGTGACGCGGCCGGTCAGCTGCGCGGCCCGACTGCGTCGTTGGCGGCGGCGCGGCTCGGATTGACACGAGCGACCAACTGCGTCTTCACCAGGCCAGTCTTCGCCTCAGCGAAGAGCCCGGTGTGCTCTCGACCATCGTCGGAGACGAAAACCACGCACGGGTTGTCATCTTCGTGCGGATCGGTCGCCCGCCACACCTCAGCGACGGAAAACGAGCTCCACCCGTCGCTCTCACCGTTGTAGGTCGGCGGTGCGATGCAAAGCAGCGACGCGAGATCCACTGGCGAGGCTTCGAGGCTGTCGGCGACGTCGACGTCCCACTGGATCAGCATCGTGGTTTGGAGATGCTCCTCCGTGGGTGGACGGACCGTGAGGACGTACCAGGCCGCGTTCGTTGCGAGTGCAAGCGATCGCCAGTAGTCGGCATCGGGCTCAGCGAGGCCGCGGGGCAAGGGATATCGGTCGTTCGGACGGGTCACAAACATATTGGGTGGATCACGAAGGCGAACTGTTGAGTCGGGAGCCGGATTATTCGGCGCAAGCCGCGCTATGCAAAGGCATCACGCACCAGTTCGCCCGGCTACAGATTCGCTTTCCGAATACGCGAAACTTGCGGCTAGGCTGGAAGGTTCGAAAGGCCCCCATGCTCAAGTCGCTCCATTCCAAACACAACGACGTCTTCCTGGCCCTACTGCGAGACAGCCGGCAGGCGGTGCCCTTGCGGCAGGCTGATCTCGCCCTGCGGCTCGGACATGCCCAGGCGACCGTCAGCAAGGTGGAGCGCGGTGAACGACGGCTCGACGTGATCGAACTGCGCGCCTGGCTGAGCGCTCTGGAAGTCGATTTCCTCACGTTCATGCACCGGCTCGACGACGGGCTCAAGGGCATGCCAAGTCCCGACGGACGGTTCCGCCGGCGCGCGACGGTGCCACGCCGGCGCTCGGAGACACGCGATGGCTAGGAGGCGCCCGGGATAGCCTTCAGCTCAGGCGTCAGGGGCCCAGTCGACGCGATGACCCGCCGTCGTCGCGTCGTGGCGCACGTTGTCCTCGGAGTGCACGTAGATGCTGGTGGTCGCCAGATTGGCGTGACCCAGGTTGTCGCGCACGGCCTTCAGATCCATGCGGTCGCTCGAATGCGTCCCCGCGGTGTGTCGCATCCAATGCGGCGATGCCCGCTCGATGTGCGCGGCGGTCGCTTCGTGCTCCGGCCCCAACTTTCGGACGTGATCAGCCGCCAGGCGCATGACCGCCTTGACCACCTCATAGACGGCCGTTCGAACCATGAAGGTGGGCGGCCCCACGAGAGGTAGAACCGCGGGCATGTCGTCGCCGTGTGACGGCAGCGGCTTCAGGTCGTTGGAGACGCGGTAGCGCATCAACTCCGCCATGAGTTCGTCGGTTGCCGGCACGAGGCGCGTCTTGCTGCCTTTGCCGGTGACTTCGATCCACCATCGCTGCCGGCCGTCCGCGTCGAGGATGGCGTAGAAGCTGCCCATCGTCAGCGAACAGACCTCGGAGACCCGAACTCCGCCGACGTACAGCAACGAGAACAGCCAGCGAGCACGATCGGCATGGGCTGCCTCGCGCGGTGTGCCGCGGTCCATCGCCTGGATGGCTGCGCGCACCGCCTTCCAGTGCTCCTGAGGCAGAAATCGCCCAAGTTGCCTGGGGCGGGCTGCCACCTTCGTGCGCCGTCGCAGCGCGAGCGGGTTGCCGGTGAAGTAGCCGGCCTCGACGAGCCAATTGAAGAGCCCGTTGAGGATGGACATGGCCTGGCGCTGGCTGGAGGGACTTAGAGGCCCGGCGAACGGTCGCCACTGGGGAGAACTGCGGCTGGGCTTCAGTCCCGGCTTCATGACCCACCGCTCAGCGGGCTGGGGGTCGGCCAGGAACCGCTGGTAGGCCAGCAGGTCTTCGTGCGCTAGATCCGACAGCGCTCGGCCGCGCTGGAGGATGCACCACAGGAGCAGCCGTTCAGATTCCTTGCGATAGCTCGAGAGCGTCGCCGGCGAATCGGCGTAGCGCGCAAGCCAGGCCAAAACCGCCGATCGATCGTCATTCGCGTCGATTTGCCGTAGGCCCGGCGCGCGATTTCGGCCGTTCTCGCCCGTCAGGGTCGGCGGCGGAACGAGGTTTTCGAGCGGAACGAGGTCTGCCATGGCGATTTCAGCGTGACGAGCTAGGTTACAGGACATTATAGGAGTTATGTCCTGCAATTAATCTACTTCGTTTGTTATCTAACGTATTACGTTGTATAACCAGTTCATGACTATGGAAACTGAGATCCAGGCCGAAGTCGACGCACTTCGCGACCGTTTTCCCGAGACGAAAGCGCTTTATCGCGAGGTCTGCGCGTTGCTGTTCTTCCGCTACGGGATTACCCCAACCGCGAACAAGCTGTACCAGTTCGTTCGCAAGGGCTCGATGAGCGCGCCGGCGGATGCGCTGACCAAGTTTTGGGGCGAATTGCGATCGAAGTCACGCGTGGAAATAGACCACCCAGATCTGCCGCCCGAGCTCAAAGCCACTGCGGCGGAGGCGATCGCAAGCCTCTGGCAGCAGGCCACCGCCGTGGCGCGCCAAGAGTTGTCGGAACTCCGCATCGAAGTGGGCGCGGATCTCGAGCGCGCCAAAACCGAAGTCGCTGAGGCCCGCGCGAGCGTCTCGACGGCTCTCGACAGGACGTTGGATCTGGATCGTCAGCTGAGTCTGGCTCTGGAGGCCAAACACGCCCTCACCACCGAGCTTGAGGCGGAGCGCCGGGCTCACACCGGCTCTGTTGCGCGCCTCCAGGAACTTCAGCGCCAGGTCGAAGACTTGCGGTCACAGCTAGAGCGGCAGCGCGAGAGATTCAGCGCAGATCTGGCCAAGTCCCGCGATGCAGTCGACGCTGCCAACGCTCGCGCCGACGCCGCGGATCGTCGAGCCCTCCTCGAAATTGATCAGGAGCGACAAGCCAGGGCGCGCGCAGAAAAGAGCCTGGAAACCTTTCGGTTGCAATCTGCACAGGCCGAGGACCGTCTACGGTCAGAAACGCAGACCATGACGGAGACGAACGCCAAGCTGTCGGCCAAAGTCGATGCGTTCGAAGCTGCGAACCGCGATCTCAGGTCACAGGCAGACCGTGCCGCGGAGACGACTGACGCGCTTCGTGGTCAACTGCGGACGGCCGAAAACGACGCGGCACGGGCCAAAACCGAGGCCGAAACGTTGCAAGGCGTCCTGAGTCGGCTTTCAACGTCGTCGGCATCCACCGGCGCCAGTCGATCGCCGAAGTCGCGTAAGGGCTGACGTTGGCCCGATCGCGTGACACTAGGAGCAGTGCGTGAAGTCAGGCAGACAGATCTGGTATCTCATCAAGTTCTTCTCGAAGAAGGAACACGCAGAGATGTTCATGGACGGCGAGCTCCATATGAACAGGCTCTCCTATTTCAAGCCGCTGGAGACCTCCAGCGGTGACGGGCGCGGTGATCAATACGAGGCCGTGTCCCATTGGTGGCAGCCTCACGACACGATCATCAAGCTCAATTTTCCGGGATTCCCCGAACTGACGATTACGAAGGAGGATTTGGCGGCGCCTACCTCGATGGCGTACGAATCGCACGAACATCTCCACATTTACTGCATGTACGCGATGGGCACGGTGGGCTTCGAGTGCATTGGCGGGAAGATCGACTACGCTCCCGACCAGGCTGATGAATTGAAGAGGCAACTGTCGATAGACGACAGGTGTGTGAACTTCGGTCAACACGCGGTCATAGTGCCCGCAGTGCTGTTCATCGAGCGCGCTAAAACCGCGCTGAGCGCAACAAAAATGAAGGCGCGCATCAAAGCTGTCGAATACTTTGATGGCGCGACGTTTCATGGTCCGGCGGAGGAAATCGACATCCCGTTCCGAAAGCTCAAGGAATTCTCCTATCAGAACGAGTTCCGGATCTGTCTCGACACCCGGACGCGCGGCGACGATCCCTTCACTCTCCAGTTGGGGAGCTTGCGCGACTGCTCCGCGCTGGTGCAGTCATCTGAGTTGAACAAGCTCTTTCGGATCGACTCGATTGCCGTTTGATCGGTCGCGGCTCGAAGTCGTCCTCGCGAACGCGACCTGTAGCGTCAGCGGATTGGCACAGAATGGATTCACACTCGTTCGCTGAACACGTCAAGCCAGCCTTGCAGCTGCGCCAAACACATGGCACTTCATCTACTCACTTCAGATCAGATCGCATCGTCGTGTCGGCAACGAATCGAGGCTTGCGAACTGTGGTTGAGGAGGTTGATCCACGATGAGTTCTTGCAGGAATTCGGAGCGGACTATCTCAACACCGCCTTGATCAATGGCGACGCGATCTTCTCGGTCAGCGCCAAGAGGAATGCCGCGTCAAGATCAGCAAGCTTGGCGCAACCCGCTTCCCGTCCCGTCGATGCACTGCTGTTCGATGATCTCGGTGCGGTACTCGGCAAGACCGAGGTGTACAAGAAGTACTTCAAGATCGCCCTCGACCATGAATTCAAGTTCGGATCTGACCATGTGCGCTACATGATCTCGCTGCTCATCCCGATTCGAAACAAGCTCTCCCACGCCAACGGCGCGGCGCTGTCGCTGCATGAGGCAGAGCGCGCACTCTGCTACAGCAACGACATCATCTCGTCGATCAGAAAACACTATTCGACTAAGAGCATGACAGACAAGTTCCCTGCGCCCTTGTTTACTCGAATTTCCGACTCTCTTGGGGGGCGTGCCGGGATACGGGTAAAAATGATACTTAAGCGTTTGAAGCATAAGAGAGTGAGTCGTTATTCCGAATCCGCCTCTTCTGCCAGCAACCCTTGCAGCGGGATGCGTCCGGCCTGGATGGAGATCGCAATCTGCATCAGGTCCTTCCAATGGTCCCGGATCAAATCCCAGTCGATCACATCGGTGAAGATGCGGTCGATGTGCTGGTAGCTGGTGCGCTTGTCCGGCCGATAGAACTTCAGTTCCTTCCAGCCGCGAATGCGCGGCATCAGTTGGATGCCGCACAGGTGCGTGAACGCGAAGACTGTCTCGGACTGGCCGTGCGTGTCCGAGTAGACCGTGTCGGCCTCGACCGACAACCCAGCCTTCTGCAGCCCCTCGATCACGTACAGCGCTTCGAGCATGCCCGGCGGAATGAAATGATGGAACACCGCGATGTAGTTGTCGGCCACGTGGCGGTACGCCACCGCGCCCATCTTGCGGTACCGGAAATGCATACCCACCAGAAGGTTCTGGTCATAGAAGTCGTACTGCGTGCCGTCGGCCGCGACCTTGGTGCCGTCGCCCCACTTCTGCGGCAGCGGCAGGCGCAGGTACAACTCGCCCATGTCACGGTAGGCAGCGTCGAGCTGGTCTAGCCCCATGTGGCGCCGGTCGACGTAGGACAACTGGTGCGCGCTGATCCCGTTGGCCAGGTGCCGGGCCGCCTGGTTGACACCCAGGCCGGTGCCCATCGCAAACACCGTCAGCAGGTGGCGAGAGCGCGCATTGCGCAGCCGCGAGTCGTCGCCCGAGCGCGGCCCGAAGTGCCGCGTGAAGTCCGTCCAGTGGTCGATGTTCTGCAGCACGTCCAGCAGGTTGCGCGGAGCGATCCGCTGGCTGATCGTGGCCTGCAGCGCGATCGCCGAGGCCGGGATCTCCCTCGCTGTGGTTCGCTTGACTGTGGGCTCGCCCATGGGACTGATCGTCACGTCCGCCGAATGGTGCGGGAATTCCCGGTCGACCTCGGCCGCCGTGTCGGAAAGCCGCTGCTTGAGCGCGTCGCAAAAGGCGTCGGCCGTCGACTCGATGCCCGCCCGTTCGCAGTACACCTCCAGTTGCTCGAGGCACTCCTGCCAGGACAGCAACTGCTTGCGGTCGTCGGCGAAGGCCTCGGAACCGTCGATGCACACGTCACCGTTGCGCAGTTCCTTGCTGAGGTGGCTGAACACGCACACCTCCAGGTAGCGCCGGTTCGTCGGATGGCCGTGCCCGTGCGAACGGCGCACGAGCTTGTGCCAACGCTCCGATGCGAACGACAGGTTCACCTCATCGGCGATCCACTCGGCCTTGCGCTGCTCGTTGGCCAGCACGATCTCCAGGGCATTGATCAAGTGCCGGTCCTGCGAGGTCGAATCGAAGCGCAGCGCGCGCGCCATGCGAAATAGCGGTGCGCGCCAGCTATTGAACGGTTTGCGCATCAGCGGCAGGTAGTTCTTGCCGCTCCACACGCGGATGGCTTCACAGTCGGCGCGCAACTGTTCCAGGCTGCCGTGCGGGGCCAGCAACTCGCGGACGCGTTTGCCGGTTTCGGCGTCGTCGAGTTCCTGCGCCAACAGCTCCAACACCGCTTCCAGCTTGGCGACCAGCTCCTCACTGAGTTCCCGCTGCCGGGCCTGGATCTGCTGCAGTTCCTCGCGGGCGCTGTGGTGGCACGCACCCATGCGACGGATGAACATCTCGGCGATGTCGTCGCGGGCGCGCACGCGCATCTGTCGGATCAGCGCCAGCGTCAGCGTGTGGCGCTTGCCCTGGCCCAGATCCTTCATCTCGCCGGCGTCGAGCAGAACTGCCATCTCGGACAGGTGCTTCAGTCGGGTCGCGGGGATGCCGGCGAGCAACGCGTCGCTGTCTGGCAGCGATTCGAGCCAGGTCAGCTGTTCCAGGAGTTGGTCAAGGTGTTGCCGGGAGGCCTTCTTGGCGGAACGCTTCAGATCGTTGTAGCGAGTCTGGCGCACCGGCAGGTCGCCGATGAGCAGTTCGTCGAGCCAGCGGCGCTGGTCATTCGACAGTGAATTTTCGACCTGCTGGTACAGCGCCTGCTCGCTCGCCTCGTGTTCGCGCTCTGCGATCTTGAGCAGGGGCTGTACATCGGCAGCTCGTAGCCCAGCCGCACCAGCTCGGCGATCAGGATGTTGATGACGTCGATGCGCGTGTTGACGACGCGGCAGACCTCGCGCGCGATACGCTGGGCGTCGGCGCGGGCGCGTGGCCCGGTGAAGGGTTTCACGCCCAGGTGCTGGCGCACCGCTTCGTGATGGCGGTACAGCGATCGGTGGGCGTCCGGGTAGGCGATTTCGCGCTGTGGCGGCAGTCCCATAGAGGCCGAGACGTGCTCGACCACTTCGGGCGAGATGTGCTCGATGGCGATGAAGTAGTGCAGGTACTGGAAGCACTTGAGCTGCACCATCAAGGGCAGTCGCCGATCGCCACGCGCGGCAGCGTTGACCCAGTCGATCTCCGCAAGCGCCGGCGTGAACAGACGCCGCAGATCTTGCGGCGTGAGCAGTCGCGGGAAGCGAGGGTAGGCAGTGCGCTCGATGCTGGCCATTGACGATTCGGCTCGGCGTCGCGCCGCCCGGTATGCGAAGCTGGATTCGTTGGTGGGGTTCGTTCTCGGACGTGTCGCACCCGAGAAGGATTGGCAGTGTATTGCGCTGCGATGGCCTTGAAACCGCACGAGCAGTCACATGGGATTTCGGCGCGCAATTTGCACCGAACTTCATGCATGCCAAGATAACAAATATTATCCTGGCAGCATTGAGTGGCATGTAAACTGCCGACCATGGGAAACGCGCTGTCGGTAACCTCTAACACCATTGCGGACGCAGACTGGCCCAACGAGGCCGCGCTGGCAGCATTTCGAGCCTGGCTTCAGGGTGTCCCCAGTCGTGGGGCCGTGGATCGATACCTGCCGGATCAACGGGCAGCAGGAACCTCGTCCCGATCGCTAATCGGTCAGGTGAAGCGGCAGCTCGTCGCTTTCGCTGCCAGCCGCGCGAGCGGCGACCTGGCGACCGTGTTGGCCGCAGCCAACCCGTCCGACAAAAAGCTCGTCCGCGCCGCGGTGGCCGCCATTGAGACGCTGCGCGCGACGCCATGCCCCGAACCGCTGATCGGCGACGACGTCGAGCGCTGGTTGCCGCCGAAACTCGTAGGGGCGCTTCACGTCGCAGGGATCCGTACTCTGGCCGACCTGACACTGCGCGTACCCCGGCGCCGACGGTGGTGGTTCGGCATTGCCGGCCTCGGGCCCGCCGGTGCACGCCACATTGAGGCGTTCTTCTCCCGGCATCCGGTACTCACCGAACGTGCCCGCGCCCTGGTGACCGCGCGTCAGGCGCAAGAACTCGCCCCATGGGAGCGCCTCGTCGTACCCGATGAAGTCGATGGCACGCATGGCACCTTCCGGGCCCCGCGTGCCACCTGCGCCCTCGACTCGAACAACGACTACGAGGCTGTGCAAGCCTGGTTGTCGCTGCACGAGTCGGCCGCGACGCAAAGGGCGTATCGCAAGGAAGCCGAGCGGCTGATCCTATGGGCCGTCGTCGAGCGCGGGCGAGCCTTGTCATCGCTGACGACCGAAGACGCCATCGCCTATCGCGGCTTCCTGCGCCGGCCGAGCCCACGTGTGCGATGGGTGGGCCCGCCGCAGCACCGATCGTCCCCCGAGTGGCGACCCTTCGCGGGCGACTTGTCGTCGCGTTCGGTGGCGTATGCGCTTTCCGTGCTCAACGCCCTGTACCGCTGGCTCATCGAGCAACGCTATGTGCTCGCCAACCCATTTGCCGGCGTGAAGGTGCGCGAGAGCCGGTCGGCCCAGATCGACACGGCGCACGCATTCACCGAGCACGAGTGGAAGCTCATGCGCGTCGTCGCCGACGGCCTTGAATGGTCGTACGGATGGAGTGAGCCAGCCGCGCGGCGGCTGCGCTTCATGCTGGATTTCGCCTATGCGACGGGCCTACGAATCAGCGAACTCGTCAATGCGCAACTTGGCGCGATCGAGTCCGACGCGCACGGCGACACGTGGATCCGGGTCGTCGGCAAAAGGCGCAAGACCGGCAAGGTGGTGCTGCCACCGCTGGCTCGCGCCGCCCTCGATCGATACCTCGTTCAACGGGGGTTGCCGGTGACGCCATCGAAGTGGCGCCCGTCGACCCCGCTGATTGGCAGCCTTGGCGAGGATGGCAGTGGCATCTCCTCTTGGCGATTGTGGCGAGTGATGAGACGGTTCTTCACCACGGCGGCCGATGTCCTGGAGGAAGGTTGCCCTGCCCTCGCCGAGAAGTTGCGGCGCGCCACTCCGCATTGGACAAGGCACACGCATGCCACCCATCTGCTCGAGGGCGGCGCAGAGCTGACTACGGTGCGCGACAACCTGCGGCACGCCTCGATCGCCACGACCTCAATGTACTTGCATGCCGACGATGCCCGTCGAGCCAAGCAGGTCGCCGATCGATTCGCGGCACCTCGTTCGTGACAGCGTGCGTAGCGCCATGCCCCATCCTCGATCATGAGCTTGCGCAAGCATATCGGGTCGCTACTCGCTCGTAGTCACTTCGATGTCGTCACTGCTGCAGGCAACAGCATCGAATTTGTTGGCACAGAAATATAAGGGTTTCTACTAGATGGTTTCGAGGCGACGAAAAGCTAACCTCTGATTCAAAGGGCACGAGCGCATCCGCCGAACCCTAAAAAGAAGACAGTTCAGGGGAAAACATGGAACCCATTCCGCAACGGCCGGGAGGCTTGACTCTGTTTGTCAGGACCGAATCGACCGCTGATTCGAGATGAGCGTGCACGCCGAATCCAGCGCATTGAAGCTGGAGATGCTTCCTCTGCTCGATACCGCGACGAGATGCTTCGAGGCCTACAGATCCGCCATCGGTGAAGCCGAATGGTCTGATGCCACGAACAGTGCGCTCGTAGAAACCGAGATCCTTTCGCACTACATTTACCTGGCGTTGCCGGCGATGCTGGCCGAGCATCGTGGTGCCGACGAATGGACGATTCGGTTCACGGTTGGCTACTACGCGCATGTGAAGTCCGTCGTTCTATTCGACCGCATCCTGGACAACCACGATCTGAGTCTGCTGTCCCTGGCCTTGCGGCACCATCAGCTCGCCATTCAGACCTACACGCAGATGTTTTCCGCTGCGTCACCGTTCTGGCACGAACTGCACAGATTGAACGGCCTGACCGAGGACGGGCTAAGGGCTGAGCGCGCTCGCTTTATCGACCAGCCATTGGCCTATGTCGATGACGCCCGCACAGCGGCGGACCGCTGTTCCATGGCCGTGCTTCCCATCTTTGCGTTCGACGGACGTATGCCTGAGCAACGCTGCCGCGAACTCGAGCAAGCCATTCGTCATCTGCACGTCGCCATGCAGTGGATGGACGACCTTGCCGACTTCGAGAAGGACGTTGCGAGCAGGCAAGTGACGCCGCTGCGAACTGCATTTCACGATTGGAAAGAGCGCGCGCGTGTCAGCCATCTCGACGGATCGATTGCGTTCCAGAAAAAGCTTCTGTTCGCCTCGGGCGTCTGGGAACAATTCGGCCGGCATGCGGAGCGCGAATACGATGCCGGAAGGTCGCTGGCCTGCGCGAACGGCTTTGCCGCGCTCGCCCACTATTGTGAGATGGGGGCCCGCGATGCTCGGGCGCGCTGCGAAGTCGTTGCCGAGATGAAGGCTCGGCACCAGGCCACATTGGCCGCGAAGGCGAACGCATGACCGCAGCCGCCTTGGCTGCATGGCAACTGCAGACATGGCCAGGCGGGCAACTGCGCCTTTGTCGCGGAGGTGAAGCATTCATCCTCAGCCCCCAGACCGCTGCCCTGTTCGTGGCCCTGAAGAATGCCGACAGCCTTGTTGATGCTCATGCACTCTATCTTGAGGACGGCCTGTCGCCACCGATCGACCTGGCGACGTTTCTGGAACTCAGCGGGCGGCTGAAGTCTACGCTGGCTCGCGCGCCGCGCGACGATCGCGGTCCGACCTCCCTGCATTGGGAGTTTATTGAAGGTGCCGCAATCGAACGCTGGCTGCGGCCCGTTGCTGCTGTGTGCTCAGACTCGGTCCTGACCGTTCTCGCGATAGCCGCCGTCATTTCCTTCGCCGTCTGCGCGCCGCCAAGCGCGCTGGGCTGGCTGTCAAGCGCTCAGGAACAGAGCGGCATCTGGCTGCTATCGGCGCTCGTTGTCAACCTCCTGGTGCATGAAGGCGCCCACGCCATTGCCGCTCTTCGACAAGGAGTTCGACTTCAGGGGGCGGGCGTTGGCCTGTCATTCATCTTTCCAGTCGCCTTCATTCGGTTCGAGTACCGCGCCAGCATGCCGCGAAAAGATAAGCGGCTCTCTGAAAATACGAGTGGGTAAGATCTCGGCTGGTTGAACGCTGAAACGGGAACAGGAATGACGGCCAAGGTGTTTGAAGCGGCGCTGGGGATCAGCGCTCCGTGGTCGGTGGGCGCAGTCG
>Ga0302311_10005109_pt1 | contig 13972 bp, 9 predicted proteins | sample III_Palsa_N1_3_FD_200449 | JGI IMG/M metagenome (GOLD analysis project Ga0302311, IMG submission 200449) | Peat permafrost microbial communities from Stordalen Mire near Abisko, Sweden - III_Palsa_N1_3 | ecosystem: Environmental > Terrestrial > Soil > Palsa > Peat permafrost | place: Sweden... | reverse complement strand
CCTCGATGGCGATTCCTGGGCGCATTCCCGAGACTCGCACATCCGGGGGAGCAGGGGAATCCGTCGCGGGCGATATCTGTTAGATTTTATCCACTAGCGTTGCCGAACGATCTCCAGCGGCGATAGGCCCAAGACCCGCCGCGTCGCCCGGGCCAGGTGGCTCTGATGGGCGAAGCCGGATTCGAAGGCCGCTTGGCTGATCGAGCTGCCGCGCCGGATCAGCATCCGGGCGCGCTCGACCCGGCGCAGGATCACATATTGATGGACCGGCATGCCCATCGAACGGCGGAATTGCGTCTTCAGATGCGAGACGCCGATGCCGACGACGGCCGCGATGTCGCTCAGCGACAGGGCTTTGTCGATGTTGTCTTCGACATAGTCGATAATGCTGAGCAGCCGTCGCTTGGACAGGCCGCCCTTGACCAGCGCCGGCGCGTCCGTCGTGAACTGATGCAGCAGACGGGCGACGAAGGCCGTGCCGAGACTCTCCGCGAACAGCCGCTCGATGGGTGCGCCTTGCGTGAGCGCGCTGTGAAGCGCCGAGGCGATATATTCGATCTGCGGATCACGCGCCTGCAATTGCGGGACGAGGCCGATGCCGGCCGGGTTCATGTCCATGTCTTCAGCCGTGCTGAGCAGCAGGGCCGGCGAGACGCGAAAATACAGGATGGTCGCCGGACCGTCATCCTCCCAGCAACCTGCCGCACCGGCCGGGACAAGATCGATGTCGCCGCGGACCTGAACTCTGTCCTGGTGGACGCCGTCGATGCGGCAGTTCGCGCGCACCGGCGCGCCCACATGGATGATCAGGCGATGATCGGTCGTCGGCGGCGAGTTGAACAGACCGCCGCCGGCCTGATAGAGGCCGACCGAGAGGCCGGGGCAGAGTGCCGTGGCAGGTGCCGCGACAAGGTTCATTGCTCCGAGGGGGGCCGTCAGCCGCGCCCTCACGTCCTGGCTTAAAGACATGATTGCTCCCGCCGATTTCTCGGCATTCCAATTCGCGGCTGGAATGAACTGAGGATGATGAGATTACGCGGCAAACTCAAGAGGCGATGCGCTCCATTTCCCGCGACCGGGGGGCCGGGCGATAGCCGGCGACCGAGCGTGCGAAGCGGAAGGAATTGCGCTTGCCGACGCGCGGACCGCGCTCGACGACGCCGCCGTCGATCAAGTTCCTGAGCGCACGGCTGACCGCCTGGGATTTCAGGCCCAGATCCCAGGATACCTCGCTGATATTGATGATCGAGAATTCGTTGAACGTGAGACGCGCCGTCAGATACCACAGCACCTTGTGCGCCTCGCCGCCCAGCGACGATGATCGTGCAATCAGTACGCCGTTCAACTGGTCCAGTTCCATATCACGCCTCCATGATCGAAGAGACTGAAACGCGGATGCGGAAATGACGCCTGCCCGGTCCGGGCAGGCGTCATCCTCGCCCCGGGCTTAGAACTTCACCGTCGTCTTCATGTAGATGAAGCGGCCGGTGAAGTCGTAACCGCCATCGCTGATCGCCGGGATCGACGTCTGCAGGAACGGCGGATCCTTATCGAACAGATTGTCGACGCCGACCGTCAGGCTGATGTTCCTGAAGCGGTAGGAGGCGCTGACATCGCTGTAGAACACGCCCGCCGCTTCGTTGCCGGGATAGTCGCCCGGGCTCTGCGCCGAACTCACTTCATGCACGCCGCCGTAGTAGCGTTCGGTGAAGTCGGCCGACCAGGTATCCTGGGCGTAGGTCACCCCCATCAACGCCTTCCAGCGCGGTTCGCCGGTGCCGCCGTTCAGGTTGGGGTTGAACGTGCCGGCGTTCTTCACCGTGGTGCCCTCGGCCACGGTGTTGTCCTGCAGCAGGTAATTCACCGAGCCGGTCAGGTTGATATGTCCCGGTACCGGCAGGTAGAGCTTGGCCGCATCGATGCCGTAGTTGGCGGTGAAATCGATGCCGGAGGTGCTCTCGTCGCCGACGTTGGTGTTGAGAACGCTGATGAGCGGCAGGCTGCCGTCGGCCGCGCGATGGCCGAAGTTGACGAATTTGCACGCCTGCGCCTGCGACACGATGTAGGGCACGCCGCCGTAACAGGCAGCGAGCAAGGCCACGGGATCGTAGGTACCGATCTCGTTGCGGACCAGGACGGTATAATAGTCGGTCGTCACCGTCAGGCCCGGAACCCAATGCGGGGTCGCGACCGCGCCGAAGGTCCATTCGGTCGAGGTCTCAGGCTTCAGGTTCGGATTGCCGCCGAGGATGCCCGGCAGCTGGGTGATCGACGGCGGCACCGTGCCGGCCGACAGCCCGGACTTCTGGAAATCCAGCTGGCACTGGGCATTACCGGTGAAATTGCCGTTGGCGGCGCAGGGATCGGTGCCGGTCGGCGACGTGCTCGCGGCACCGGCATAGAGCTCCTTGACCTGCGGGGCCCGGAAGCCGGTCGAATGATTGCCGCGCAGGCGGAAATCATCGTCGACCGCATAGTCGAGCCCGGCCTTGTAGGTCAGCGACCGACCGAAGGTGGTGTTGTAGTCGTAGCGCGACGAAACATTGCCGGTCAGAGCCTTGACGAACGGCAGGTTCGACAGGATCGGCACGTTCAATTCGCCATAGACCGAGGCCGTGGCGTAGGAACCCTGCGTCGGGGCTTCGAACGTGGCGGAGTCGCCTTGGGTCACCACCGCGTTCGGCACGTTGTTGATGCCGTCGGTGCGGTATTCGAAGCCGAAGGCCGCATTCAACGGTCCGGCCGGCAATTGATAGACCGGGCCGGAGATGTTGCCGTAGGCGTCCTGCAGTGAGAGCGTGCTCTGCGAGGTATTGTCGAACACGCTGTATTTGGCCTGCGCCGGCGTCAGGGACTGGTAGCCGAAATAATTGGCGATCGAGCAGCCCTGGGCCACGGCCGTGCCGCAGGGGTTGATGCCGAGCTGCTGCGAGATGTGATAGAAATTGGCTTCGTTCGCGACGTTATATTGCGCGTCCGACTTGCCGTAGAAATAGCCGACCTGCCAGTCGTAGCTGCTCCACAGCGTGCCCTCGAGCCCGGCGCGCAGACGATAGGTATTGATGTCGTCAGTGTAGATGCGATCGCCGTTTTCGAAGCGGCGGGTGCTGAGCGCCACCGGCGTGTCGACGTTGGCCGCACCGAACAGGGCCGCGGCATTGGCCGCCGTCGTCGGGTTCGCCGGGTTGAGCGCGCCGTTGGACAGGAAGGCCGGAATGAGGAACGCGCTCGGGAACTGCGGCGTCGGCGTGCCGGCGCCAAGCGGTTCGGGGTTGAGCAACTGCCGCGACTGACGGTCGGTGTAGAACGCTTCGAACAGAGCCGTGACGTCGGGCGCCAGATCATAGTGGGAGGTGAAATTGATCTGGGTCCGGTCGATGCCCGAGGTCAGCTGCTCCGTCGGCAGATAGTCGAAGAACACCTCCGGCACGCCCGGAATGGCGAGATCGCCCGGCGGCAGTTTGCCGCCGGCATAGGCCCCGCCGGCGATCGGGTTGCCGAGCGTATAGGCGTTGGAGGCGAGGATCGGGTTGGTCGACGCCGCCGACGCGCCGGTGCCGTACCAGAAATACCGGGCGGCCGAGGCGGTGCCCGGATTGACGATACCCTGGGCACCGGCGACGCGGCCCGAAACGCTGTCGAACGAATCGATGCCGGCCAGATTATGCTCGTCGACCGCCCAAGCGCGGGCCGCGCTGTCGATGCCGTCCTGATGGTCATGGCTGACATTGATCAGGATGTTGCCGCGATCGAAATCGGCACCGACGGTCGAATAGACGTTGTAGCGCAGGCCGTCGCCATAGCTGGTCTCGCCGACGCCGCCGCCCGCCTCGACGCCGTTGTAATGCTGCTTGGTGATGATGTTGATGACGCCGCCGACCGCGTCGGCACCGTAGGCGGACGAGGCGCCGTCGCGCAGGATCTCGATGCGGTCGATCATCGAGGTCGGGATGTTGTTGAGATCGACCGCGGTGGCCGACGCGTTGGAGTCGGTATTCACGAAGCGCTGGCCGTTGACCAGGATCAACGTGCGCTGGGGACCCAGATTGCGCAGCCCGAGGTTGGAGGCGCCGTAGCCACCATTATTGTCGTTCTGGCTGAGACCACCGGTGAAATCGACGTCCGGCAGCTTGCGCAGGAATTGTTCGACCGTGACCGCCTCGGTCTTGGCGATATCCTCGCTCGTCACCACCGTGATCGGGTTGGCGCTCGCCGCGTCGGCATTCTTGATGCGGGAGCCGGTTACCTCGATCGTCTCGGTCTCCGGCGCGGTCTGCGCCAGCGCCGAAACGGCCGGCAACAGCCCGAGCAAGACGGCCGCAACCGATCCCCTAAGTCGATAATCAAGCGCCCACCGGCGCACTCCCCTGTCCGCAATGATCATGAAAACCCCCAGTTTGCATCGAGCGCGGCGGCGGGTCGTCAGATCGACCCGTCTCTTCCGCGTCATTTCCATGACGATGCCTGTTCAGGGTTCCCAGCGTCGCGCCGGAAGGGCCACTAATGCGCAAAAGGAGGCAGTGACGTTTGTGCGAGATACCGGTAGTTCATCGATGATGCAAAATGGCAACATTTTGAAACAAACAAGTAATATTTTAATTATTTACTCAGTTAACTCCCTCACATCGCGGATATTTTACGAACTTATTTGAGTAAGAATTAAATGTTATTGAAATCGAATTTCAAATATTCGATTCATTCATAGAAAAATAAAAAGACATGCACAATATAATGCGGCCGCACTGGCCGGGCAGCACGCAGATGGAGCAGGAACGGACAGCGCCTGCGTGCGCCCCGATCGGCGCCACAGGCAGGCTCGGCGCTAGGCGCCGGTACCCTGGAAGAAGATATCGAGCCCGCGGCCCACGCGTTTGTCGATCATCGCCCAGGTCGGCGGCTCGTCCTGGCCGTAGAGCAGGCGCAGCTTCGGCTCGGCGATGACGAAGCCGCACAGCATGCTGGCCGCCTCCTCCGCATCCTCGATCTTGAGCAGGCCGCGTTCGCGCTGACGCTCGAACCAGGCGATCAGCGTCGACTGCCCGGTATCCATCGCCTCGCGCAGGAATGCCTGCGCCAGTTCCGGGGTCCGCATCGCCTCGGAGATCACCAACCGATGCATCGCGATCTGGCGCGGCGACAGCACGAAGCGGGCGAGCTGGCGCAGGAAATCCTCGAGCACGATCCGGGGGCCGCGCGTACCGTCGTCGGTCTTGATCGGCATCATCAGATGTTCGGTATATTGCGCGATCAACGCGGCGAACAGCGCCTGCTTGGTCGAGAACAGCTGATAGATCGTCTTCTTCGACATGCCGGCGCGCCGGGACACGTCGTCCATGGTCGCCAGCACATAGCCGCGTTCCAGAAACACGTCCTCGGCCGCCTGAATCAACCGGCCCCGGCGCTCATCCTCGGAAATGAGTTTGGGTCGGCCACGCATCCGCGGGCCGCAGCACATCGCGGCTATATCGACCATATCGCTCCTCCGCCTATCCGCGCGTCGGTGGTCGCGCATCGCCGCAGGTCGTGCGGATAGGAAACTCCTTGGTTTCTTACTTAAGCCCGCGTGTCAGGAACAGCAAGCGCAGATCAGCTCCGCGCAAGGATTTCTGCCGGAGCGCCGTCACTATGTTGCGGCTGCTCACTTGACACTTGCCGGTTGCGTCCCTAGCTTCCAGGCGCGAAGAAACGCCCTAGTTTCTAAAATCTGAGCGCAAGCCTGCCCGCACCTTCCCGCGGGCATTTCCATTGATAGACCGGCTTCCAGGAGCATCAAGACGTGACGAGCTCAAGGCGCATTATCGCCCGGGCGGCCTCATCGGCGACATTGGCACTCGTTGCCGGTTGCACCGTAGGACCGGATTTCAAGGCGCCAGACGCGCCGATCGATGCCGGGTACAGCGCCGACCAACTGCCCAAGCAGACGACATCCGCCAAAGTCGCCGGTGGCGACGCCCAGCATCTGATCGATGGCCGGGACATTCCCGGCGATTGGTGGTCGCTCTATCATTCCGAGCCGCTCAACAAGCTGGTCGAGGTCGCCCTCAAGGCCAATCCCGATCTCGACGCCGCCCAGGCGGCGCTGCGCCAGGCGCAGGAAGCGGCGCTGGCCGAAAACGGCGCACTCTATCCGACCATCACCGGCAGCGCGGGCGGCTCGCGCCAGAAGGCGCTGCAGGGCGGCTTCGGCTCGTCGATCTACAGCCTTTATAATGTCGGTCCGAACCTGTCCTACACGATCGACATCTGGGGGGCGACGCGCCGGAACATCGAAGAGCTGGAGGCCAAGGCCGAGTACCAGCGTTTCGAGCTGGAGGCGAGCTATCTCAGCCTGACCTCGAACGTGGTCACGGCGGCGATCGCCGAGGCCTCGCTGCGCGGCCAGATCCAGGCGACCCAGGAAGTGATCAGCGCCGAGACCAAGAGCCTCGACACGGTCCGCAAGCAGGTCTCGCTCGGCGGTGCCGCGCGGGCCGACTTGCTGAACCAGCAATCGACCCTGGCCGCGACCCAGGCGACCCTGCCGCCGCTGCAGAAGCAGCTGGCCCAGGAGCGCAACCAGATCCAGGCCTATCTCGGCCGGTTCCCGAACCAGGATACCGGCGAGCAGTTCGACCTCGCGGCCCTGGTGCTGCCCGGCGAGCTGCCGGTCTCGCTGCCGTCCAAACTGGTCGAACAGCGGCCGGACGTCCAGGCGGCGGAAGCGAACCTGCATGCGGCCAGTGCGGCCATCGGCGTCGCCCTCGCGAACGAGCTGCCGCAGCTGACCCTCTCTGCCAATGTCGGGCTCGAGGCGCTGACGCTCGCCAAGACGTTCGAGGGCAAGAGCCTCGTCTGGGGCATCGGCTCCAGCGCCACCGGCACGATCTTCGACGGCGGCAAGCTGCTCCATACCAAGCGGGCGGCCGATGCCGCCTTCGACCAGGCGGCGGCACAATATCGCTCGACCGTGATCCAGGCCTTCCTCGACGTAGCGAACGCGTTGCGCGCGCTGACCTCGGACGCCGACGCGCTCCAGGCCGAGTTCGCGGCCGAGACCGCCGCGGCCGACAGCCTGACCTTGGCCCAAGCACAATTGGAAGCGGGCGGGATCAATGTCCTGACGCTGTTGACCGCCCAGCAGAACTATCAGCAGGCGCGCATCGGGCTCGTGAAAGCCCAGGCCGCCCGTTACGCCGACACTGCCGCCCTGTTCCAGGCGCTCGGTGGCGGCTGGTGGAATCGTAGCGATGTCGTCGCGAAGGATCGCGGCGCCGCCCAACAGACCGACGCAGCCCTTTAAGCGGCGCGTTCAAGAACGGAGAGTTTTCGATGGCCAAACGCATGATCATCATGCTGGTGCTGATCGCAGTGGTGCTGGGCTTGATCTTCGGCTTCGAGGCCTTCCGGGCCAAGATGATCAAACAATTCCTGGCCGGCTTCGGCAATCAGCCCCAGACCGTGGCGACGACCGTCGCCGCGACCCAACCCTGGCAGCCGCAGCTGAAGGCTGTGGGCTCGCTGCGCGCGGTCAACGGCGCCGACCTGTCGCTGGAAGTGTCCGGTATCGTCGACCAGATCCAGTTCAAGTCGGGTGACGACGTCAAGGCCGGCGCCCCGCTGGTGACGCTGCGCGACGACGACGACGTCGCCAAGCTCGCCTCGCTCGAAGCCCAGGCCGACCTCGCCCGCATCACGCTGGAACGCGACCAGAAGCAGTTCAAGGTCCAGGCGGTCAGCCAGCAGGTGCTGGATACCGACGCGGCCAACCTGAAGAACGACAAGGCGCTGGCCGATCAGCAGCGCGCGATCGTGGCGAAGAAGGTCGTCAAGGCGCCGTTCGCTGGCCATCTGGGCATCCGCCAGGTCGATATCGGCCAATATCTGAACGCCGGCACGACCATCGTGACCTTGCAGGCGCTGGATCCGATCTTCGTCGATTTCACCCTGCCGCAGCAGGCGCTGGCCCAGCTTCAGGTCGGCCAGAAGGTGACGGCTCTGGTCGACACCTATCCGGGCGTGAGCTTCACCGGCGAACTGGTGGCGATCGACCCGAAGGTGGATAGCGCCACCCGTAACCTTTCGATCCGGGCCGCCTTCAAGAACCCGGACCACAAGCTGCTGCCCGGCATGTACGCCACGGCCCAGATCGATACCGGCACGCCGCAGCAGTTCATCACGCTGCCGCAGACTGCCATCACCTACAACGCCTATGGCAGCACCGCCTTCCTGATCGAAGACAAGGGCAAGGACGACAAGGGGCAGCCGATCCTCAACGCCCGCCAGATCTTCGTCACCACCGGCGACACGCGTGGCGATCAGGTCTCGATCCTGAAGGGCATCAATGCCGGCGACCAGGTCGTGACCGCGGGGCAGGTCAAGCTGCGTAACGGCAGCCCGGTCATCGTCAACAACTCTGTCGTGCCCTCGAATGACGCAGATCCCGTCATCAAGGACAACAAGTAACAGGCGGTCCGGACGATGAATTTCACCGATCTCTTTATCCGCCGCCCGGTCCTGGCCACGGTCGTCAGCTTGATGATCCTGGTCCTGGGCCTGCGCGCGGCGTTCTCCCTGCCGATCCTGCAATATCCCCGCACCGAAAACGCGATCGTCACCGTCGCCACGACCTATTACGGCGCCGATCCGGACGTGATCGCAGGCTTCATCACGACCCCGCTCGAGACTGCCATCGCCCAGGCGAACGGCATCGACTACATGACATCGACCAGCCAGAGCGGCACCAGCACGATCACGGTCAATCTCAGGCTCAACTATGATTCCGACAAGGCCCTGACCGAAATCTCGGCCAAGGTCAGCTCGGTCTTGAACCAATTGCCGTCCGGCTCGCAACAGCCGACCCTGTCGGTCAAGGTCGGCCAGACCATCGATGCCATGTATATCGGCTTCAACAGCGACGTGCTGGCGTCCAACCAGATCACCGACTATCTGGTCCGCGTCGTCCAGCCGAAACTGCAGGCCGTCGATGGCGTGCAGACGGCCGAAATCCTGGGGTCGCAGAATTTCGCGCTCCGGGCCTGGCTCGACCCGGTCAAGCTCGCGGCCTACAGCCTGACCGCGGCCGACGTGTCGACCGCCATGTCGCAGAACGACTTCATTTCGGGCGTCGGCAATACCAAAGGCCAGATGATCCAGGTCAATCTGAACGCGTCCACCAATCTGCATACGGTCGACGAGTTCAAGAACCTGGTGCTGAAGCAGTCGGGCGGCGCCATCGTCCGGCTGCGGGACGTGGCCCAGGTCGAACTGGGCGCCGACAGCTACGAGGCGACCGTCGGGTTCGACGGCAAGAAAGCGGTCTATATCGGCATCCAGGTGGCGCCCGCAGCCAATCTGCTGCAGGTGATCCAGGGCGTGCGCGCGGTCTTCCCCGACATCATCTCGCAGCTGCCCGCCGGCCTCCACGGCGAGATCGTCTATGATTCGACCGCCTTCGTGAACAGCTCGATCAGCGAGGTCGAGAGCACGCTGATCGAAGCGCTGCTGATCGTGACCGTCGTCGTGTTCCTGTTCCTGGGCTCGCCGCGTTCGGTCCTGATCCCGACCATCGCCATTCCTTTGTCGCTGGTCGGTACCTTCGTGCTGATGGCGGCCTTCGGCTTCTCGATCAACCTCCTGACCCTGCTGGCGCTCGTGCTGGCCATCGGCCTCGTGGTCGATGACGCCATCATCGTGGTCGAGAACGTCAACCGTCATCTGGAAGAGGGCATGAAGCCCATGGGGGCCGCGATCCAGGCGGCGCGCGAGCTGGCCGGACCGATCGTCGCCATGACCGTGGTGCTGATCGCGGTCTATGTCCCGATCGGCTTCCAGGGCGGATTAACCGGCGCGCTGTTCACCGAGTTCGCCTTCACGCTGGTCGGCGCCGTCACGGTCTCGGCCGTGGTGGCGCTGACGCTGACGCCGATGATGTCGTCGCGCATTCTCAAAGCACACAGCCACGATCGCAGCGGCTGGGAAGAGCGGATCGTCGATTTCATCGACCGACGCTTCGACGCGCTGCGCCGCGGCTATCAGCGCTGGCTGCACGGCAGCCTGAACTATCGCCCGGTGACCTATCTGTTCGGCATCATCATCCTCGCGGCGCTGGCGCCGCTGTGGATGGGGGCCAAGCAGGAGCTGGCACCGCAGGAGGATCAGGGCGTGGTCGTGGCGCTGTCGACCTCGTCGCCGACCGCGACGCTGCAGCAGCGCCAGCTTTATAATCGCCAGGTCTACGAGACCTTCGCCAAGCATTCCGAAACCGACCACGTGTTCCAGATCGATGCGCCCGGCCAGTCGATCGCGGGCATGGTGCTGAAGCCGTGGGACGAGCGGGTCAAGACCTCGAACCAGCTGCAGCCGCAGATGCAGCAAGAGCTGAACGTCATCGCCGGCTCGCAGATCGTGGCGTTCCAGCTGCCGTCCCTGCCGGGTTCCAACGGCCTGCCGATCCAGTTCGTGCTGAATTCAACCGACTCGTTCGACCGCTTGAACCCGATCGCCCAGCAGTTCCTGGGTGCAGCGCTCAAGACCGGCCTGTTCATGTTCCTCAATACCGATCTCAAGATCGATCAGCCCCAGGCGACGATCGACATCGATCGGGACAAGGCAGCCGAACTCGGCCTCAAGATGAGCGACATCGGCAGCGCCATGGCGTCGATGCTGGGTGGCGGATACGTCAATTACTTCAGCCTGGACGGCCGCTCCTACAAGGTCATCCCCCAGGTCGCCCAGCAGTCGCGCCAGACGACCCAGCAACTGCTCGACTATTACATCCGGAACTCGGCGGGCACCGCGATCCCGCTCTCGACCGTCGCCAAGATCACGACCAAGACGGTGCCGGAATCGCTCAACCACTTTCAGCAGCTGAACAGCGCCACGATCCAGGGCGTCACCGCCCCCGGCGTGTCGATGGGCCAGGCGCTGGATCAGCTGAGGCAGGTCGCCAAGGACACCCTGCCGGCCGGCTATACGGTCGACTATGGCGGGCTGTCGCGCCAGACGGTGCAGGAGTCGGGCGGCTTCTTCGTCACCATGGCGTTCGCGCTGATCATCATCTTCCTGTCGCTCTCGGCCCTGTTCGAGAGCTTCCGGGACCCGATCATCATCCTGGTCTCGGTGCCGATGGCGGTGGCCGGCGCGCTGGTGTTCCTCAGCCTCGGCATCGGCGGCTCGACCATCAACATCTATACCCAGGTGGGTTTGGTGACGCTGGTCGGCCTGATCAGCAAGCACGGCATCCTGATCGTCGAGGTCGCCAACGAACTGCAGGCGGCGGGCAAGTCGAAGCGGGAGGCGATCGAGGGCGCCGCCAGCATCCGTCTTCGCCCGATCCTGATGACGACGGCGGCGATGGTGCTGGGCGTCGCCCCGCTCATCCTGTCGAGCGGTGCTGGCGCGGTGTCTCGTTTCAACATGGGCCTGGTCATCGCGACCGGCCTCACCATCGGCACCTTGTTCACGCTGTTCGTCGTGCCGGCGGTCTACATGCTGATCGCGGGCGACCACCATGTCGCCCACGAAGAGGAACCCGAAGCGCCGACACCCCACCCCGCGGTGGTGTAAGAACAAAGGGCGGTGCTTCGGCACCGCCCTTTTTCTTGGTGACGATGCGGTTTCCGATCGCCGCCGAATTGCCTTGGGCGTCCGTGCGCTATAGAACCTCGGAAGATCGAAGGATCCGACCGTCGTGCTACGCCTTCTCGTCCCTGCCCTCCTCCTGACCCTTCTCACCAGTACAGCCGTCGCCGCTGAGGCGCCGCAATCCGCCGGCGACTACCGCCGGCTCTGCACCGGCAAGGCGGCGGAGACGAACCGGTCGCTGTGCGTCGGCTTCATCACCGGCGCCGATCAGGCCTATGCGCTGGAGCAGAAGACCGCGGGCTTTCACAAGGATTTCTGCATCCCGGCCGGCATCGCGCCCGAGCAGCTGAATCGCGTCTGGATGAGCTTTCTCAACCAGCATCCGGAAATGGCCCATGACCCGGCCGTCGCGAGTTATTTCCGCGCACTTGCCCGGACTTATCCCTGCGCCGACTGACGGCACGCAGGCGACGAGCGGTCGATTTCAAAGCCCGCACCGGTTGTCGAAACTTCGATTCTCGGCTTTTGATTTATTAGTGCCGATTCCAAGGGCGAGATTAAACCATAATTAAGACAGGCGGGGCAGATTCCACCAGAACAGCCAAAGTGAACATCAAGCACATCAGAGAGTTTAAATTGAAATCGATGCTCGGAAATTCAATTTTATTTACTCTCTTGTGCGGTATCATTTTCCTCGGAGGGCTGGTTTCACCCACAGCGAGCGCGCAGACGGCTGGCGTCTCGCTGGCCGGCACGCCGAGCTATACCTATGATCCGATTGCACAAACGGTTCAGTTCAGCGGCGTGACCATCCAGAATTCGTCGGCCACGCAGACGACGGGAACGCTTCGCGTCGAGTTTTGGCTGACGACGACACCTTACACGGGCGCGACGACCAACGGTTCCCGCATCGCGGCCGACGTGCTCGCCCCGTCGCTATCGGACACCGGTCAACTGGCGCCCGGCCAATCCTTCACCAACATCACCGCGACGGTCCCGGCGACGGCCCTGCCGGCGGAGGGGACCTATTCCGTCTCCGTCGTCGTGTCCGAATTCGATTTCGGCTGCGCATCGCTCGATCAATTCTGCGTCGATACCTACCAAAATCTGCCGAACCCGCTGACGCTCTCGAACACTGGTTCGAACGCGGCGGTGCAGGTGTTCGGCTTCGCCTACTACAATTACACGCCCGCGACCGGCCTCGACATGGGAACCGTGACGCTACAAAACGCGTCCGACACGAACGTCACGGCACCGCTGCGCCTGGATGTTTGGCTGACCACCGCGCCCTACGCAGGTGGTGCTATTTCCGGCTACCACATCGCAAACGTGCCCGTCTCCGGCGTGATCGGGACGGACGGCACGGTGGAAATCGACGCGAATACGGTCGCGCTGTCCAACCTTCCACCGGCTGGCAACTACTACGTCACGCAGATCGTCTCGGAACAGACCAACGCCTGCGGCTCCGCCGACGGCTATTGCATGGACTCGTATTTCGATCTTTCGGAACAGCTGGCCTTCGACAGCCCGACCAGCGCCACCGCTTTGGTCGCCGCGGTTCTGCCCGGCAGCCGATCCATCCAATTGGGCGATACGGCAACGGTGTTCGGAACGATCATCAATGCCGGAACCGTACCGGCGATCGGCTGTGGCGTGGCGTTGGATGCCTCGACGACGGCGCCCGTCGGTATCGCCTATCAGAGCAGCGATGCCGCGACCAACAAGGTGACCGGCGCGCAGAACGTGCCCGTCACGCTTGCACCGGGTGCCGCACAGGCCTTCGTGCTCAGTCTGACGCCGACGACGGCGTTCGACCCGTCGATCATCGATCTCAGCTTCGCTTGTCAGAACGCGCCGGCCGCCTCGATCGTGAACGGCGTCAACACGATCGCGCTCTCGTCCTCCACGACACCGGTGCCCGACGTCATCTCCCTCATCGCCACCGCGTCTGGCGATGGCATCGTCGATATCCCGGGCACGACCGGCACCGGCGCCTTCGCCGTCGCCTCCGCCAACCTCGGGGCGAGCGACACCATCACGGTTTCGGCCGACACCGGCGGCGCCCCGTTGCCGGTCACGATCTATCTCTGCCAGACCAACCCGACGACCGGCGCCTGCATCTCGGCCGTCGGAGCCACGGCGGTCACGACGATCAACACCGGCGACACGCCGACTTTCGCCATCTTCGTCACCGCCAAGGCGGCGGTTGCCTTCGACCCGGCGAACAGCCGCATCTTCATCCGCTTCTCCGACTCGAATGGCATCGTCAGAGGGGCTTCCAGTGGCGCGGTCAGAACGCAATAAATGCTGAAGGCCGACGAGCCGCCCGCGGACGCGCTGGACGGGTTTTCCAAAGCTTGCTACCTATCCGATAAGCTGAAGGCGATCGGCGTCATGGTGGTTGGTGCAG
>Ga0302311_10005103_pt1 | contig 13980 bp, 15 predicted proteins | sample III_Palsa_N1_3_FD_200449 | JGI IMG/M metagenome (GOLD analysis project Ga0302311, IMG submission 200449) | Peat permafrost microbial communities from Stordalen Mire near Abisko, Sweden - III_Palsa_N1_3 | ecosystem: Environmental > Terrestrial > Soil > Palsa > Peat permafrost | place: Sweden... | reverse complement strand
GGAGCCCAGCGCGGCAACGATCATTCCCATCACTGGCCTCCCAGCACATGACGCGACACCGCCACGACAACCGCGGCGGTGACCATGAAGGTGACGGTCGCGGCCAGCGAACGCGGCGACAGACGCGCGATGCCGCAGACACCGTGTCCCGAGGTGCAGCCGCTGCCGAGCCGGGTGCCGAATCCGACCAGCAGTCCGCCGGCAATGACAACGACCCATGCCGGCATGTCCGGCGCCGGCACAGCCCGTCCGGTGACTGCGACCAGCAGCGGCGCGGCAATGAGCCCAACGATGAAGGCCATGCGCCAGGCCCTGCCGGTCTGGCGCGGCTCCAATGCGTCGGCAAAGATGCCGCTGATGCCGGCGATACGGCCGCTGAACAACATCAGCAACAGCGCGCCCGCTCCGATCAGCAAGCCGCCCAGCGCCGCGGAAACGGGGTCAAAGGATGTCATCTCGATTGTCCTTGTGTCGGGGCGTGTTCGGGATATTAAGGCCGATTTCGCCGCCGGGACAATGTTGCGAAACTGAAAAGCTTGCGCGCCGGCGTCGTCAGGCGATGGCAATCCATCGTGTGAGCAAGCCTGCCGCACCGCCGCGCCATGGCCGCGAGAGCCAACGCTTCGGACTGGATATAAATTTTAAAATCGATCATATACATAGACTAAATGCCTCTCGAGGCGCGACCCGCGAGGTCGTGCTTTTTCAAATCCGGAATCCAATCCCGATATGCTCACCGCCAAAGGCAAATATGGTCTCAAGGCTGTGGCGCATCTGGCGGGACTGAAACCGGACGCGATGGCGCAGGCCGCTGATATTTCCGAGACCAACAATATCCCGAAGAAATTCCTCGACGCCATCCTCGGCGAATTGCGCAATGCCGGCGTCGTATACAGCCGCAAGGGTCCCGGCGGCGGCTACCGGCTGGCGCACCCGGCTGCCGAGATCAGGCTGGGCCAGCTGGTCCGCGCGCTCGACGGTCCGATCGCCCCGATCGCCTGCGCGCGGCGAACCGCCTACCAGCCCTGCCATGATTGCGACGACGTCAAACGCTGCAAGGTGCGCCTCGCCATGACGAGGGTGCGCGATGCGATGTCTGATATTCTCGACACCATGACCGTCGCAGACATGCTCCTGCTCGGCGATGCAAAAAAAGCCAAGGCGGGACGCGGGCGTGTAGCGGCGGCGGTTCGGTAGGTTGTCGCCGGCGATTCGTGCTGCCGGGGTCGCGCGCTGGCGACACCGCGCCGAAAAGCCGCCAGCGCCGACACTTCCCGGTTGCAAAACCTGACCGGCACGGCATGCTGATGCCGATGCCCGCGAAGCCTGCCAAACCAGACGAGCCGTCCAGCGAGACGCCGCATTATCACGGCCATCGGATGCGGCTGCGCGAACGCTTTCGCGGCGCCGGCGCGGACGCCCTGAGCGATTATGAATTGCTTGAAATGGTGCTGTTTCGCGCGCTGCCGCGGGGCGATGTCAAGCCGCTGGCCAAAGCCCTGCTCAAGAAATTCGGTTCGTTCGCCGAAGTCATCCACGCCCCGGCGACGCGGCTGCGCGAGGTCGAAGGCGTCGGCGAAGCGACGATCACCGAATTCAAACTGATCGCCGCGGCGGCAAGCCGGATCGCCAAGGGCCAGTTGCAGGCGCGCACCCTGCTGTCGTCGTGGAATGACGTGATCGACTATTGCCGCACCAGCATGGCGTTCGCCGACAGGGAACAGTTTCGCATCCTGTTTCTCGACAAGCGCAACCAGCTGATCTCGGACGAGGTGCAGCAGACCGGCACCGTGGACCACACCCCGGTCTATCCGCGCGAAGTGATCAAGCGGGCACTGGAATTATCCGCCACCGCCATCATCCTGGTGCACAACCACCCCTCCGGCGATCCGACGCCGTCAAGTGCGGATATCCAGATGACAAAGGCGATCATCGACATCGCCGCTCCGCTCGGCATATCCGTGCACGACCACATCATCGTCGGCAAGAACGGCCATGCCAGCTTGAAGGGGCTGCGGCTGATCTAGGACAAGCCGTCGGATCAAAGGCACATTTTTTGAACGGACAGAGCCCATGCCCAGGTACTTCGGTGCGCTAACAATTGTGTTGCTGCTCGGAATGGTATTGATCCGGGCCGCGCTGATGAGAAGAAGAGGAATAAAGGCGATACATTTCGGCGAAATAGACAAAACAGATTTTCTGATTCCGCCGTTTGCGTTGTTTTATTTTTATATCGTGTTTGCCGCCGCATTTGATTTTCCAACCGTAAGCCGGCAGGAATTCTTTCACTCCACAACGCTGTCCTGGGCCGGAGTGCTTCTTTGCGTGGCGGGATTGTTGCTGATATTTCTCAGCCTTGTTTCATTCGGGAAGAGCTTTCGCGTTGGCATTGACCAGGACCATCCGGACCAGCTTGTGACGACCGGCATTTTTGCCTTTAGCCGCAATCCCATTTATGCGGCATTTGCGCTTGTGCTGCTGGGTCAATTCCTGCTGTTTTCGAACTGGATTCTTTTGGTCTACATGGTTGCCGCGATATGGCTGTTCCACCGTCAGGTATTGCGTGAAGAAGAATACCTGCGAGGCCATTACGGCCAGCCATATCTGGAGTATTGCGATCGGGTAAGACGGTATCTTTAAAGCCCAAGGCTTGCGGCTGATCTAGGACGACTTCACCGCGTCGGCCGCCTCGGCAGCCCGCCGCTTCAGAAAATCCTGTTCGCGCTTGTTGCCCGCCAGCCCCGCCGCTGCCTCGAAGGCGGCGCGGGCTTCGTCGTAGCGGCCGAGCTTGTAGAGCAAATCGCCCCGGACGTTCGGCAGCAGATGATAATCTTTGAGCGCGGGCTCATTCACCAGGCGGTCCACGATGGCCAGACCCGCCTCGGGCCCCTCGACCATGCTGACGGCGACGGCCCGGTTGAGTTCGATGATCGGCGACGGCATGACCGTCATCAACTCCGCATAGAGTGCCGCGATGCCCGGCCAGTCGGTATCAGCTGCCGTCCCCGCCTCTGCGTGGCAGGCAATGATCGCCGCCTGAAGGGCATAAAAGCCACCCGCGCCGTCCAGCTTGCGTGCGCGGTCGAGCGCCTGCATCCCTCGGCGGATCTGAAGCTGGTCCCACAACGCCCGGTTCTGGTCCAGCAGCAGGATAGGCTCGCCCGCAGCATCGGTACGCGCCGCCGTGCGCGAGGCGTTGAGCTCCATCAGCGCGAGCAGTCCATGGGTTTCGGGCTCGAACGGCGCGATCGTGGTGAGCACGCGGCCGATGCGCAGCGCTTCGTTGCAGAGCTGGGGCCGCAACCATTCCTCGCCGCGCGCCGCGGTATAGCCTTCATTGAAGATGAGGTAGACGACTTCCAGCACCGAAGACAGCCGCTCCGACAGCTCTGCGCCGCTTGGGGTCTCGTAAGCCAGTCCCGATTCCGACAACGTCCGCTTCGCCCGCACGATGCGCTGGGCGATGGTCGCATCCGCAACCAGAAAGGCCCTCGCGATCTCCTCGGTCGTCAGGCCGCAGATCATCCGCAACGCCAGCGCGACGCGGCCCTCGCGCGACAGCAGCGGATGACAGGCGGTGAAGATCAACCGCAGCAGCTCGTCGCCAATGTCATCGTCAAGCGCTGCGTCCAGATCGGGCATGGCCTGCTGCTCCGCCTCCAGCTCGAGAGCGACCATCTCGTGCTTGCGCGCCAGCATTCGGGCGCGGCGCAGATGGTCCAGCGCCCGGCGCTTGGCGGTTGCCATCAGCCATGCGCCGGGTTTTTCGGGAACGCCGGCCGTGGGCCAATGCTCGAGTGCCGCCACCAGCGCGTCCTGCGTCAGCTCTTCGGCCAGCGGCACGTCGCGCAGCATCCGCGAAAGATTCGTGATCAGCCGCGGCTGCTCGATCCGCCAGACCGCCAAAATCGAGCGATGCATCGCGTGATCGCGGTCGTCGGACGTCATGGCCGATGGCTGCGCATAACGAACCCCTGTCCGTAGAAACCTCGCCTCAAGGGCCGGCAAACGCGCGAACCTCGCACGTCCCTTCCCATCCCGGCATGAAGTCCAGGTGCAGTTGCATGAATTCCCTGGCCATCGCCACGGCCTCTTCCTTGTCGCGCAGCTCGAAGACCGCGTAGCCGCCGATAACCTCCTTGGCTTCCACGAAGGGGCCGTCAATCACGCTGAGCTTGCCGTCGGCGATCCGCACCTGTGCACCGGTCGCGACCGGCATCAATCCGCCATTGTCGAGCATCCGGCCCGCCTTGATCTCGCGGTCGGCAAGTTTGTGCATGGCCTCCATCATTTCCGGGGGTGGCTGTGTCGAGGGTCCGGGATGTTTGACGATGTACATGAAGCGCATCAGAGAGCTCCTTCCAGGGGCGAGCCGCCGGCGTCATGCCCCGCGGAACTGTCTCGCTATCCAGGACGACGAACCGGCCTGTGGTGAATCGACAGGCGTCTTGAAAAAAATACCAGGTTCCAGCGGACCATATCGGCCAGCCTACTGCCGCTGCATGATCAGCGGATCGGCGGCGTCGGGCACCCGCCGCCACTGCGCGTTGTCATCGGCCTCGAAATGCCAGACATCGCCGTTGGCCGACAGCAGCAGCAATTCGCCGCGCTCGAGCCGCCACTGGGTCGGCGCGAACGCGGTCACCGCCGGGTCGCAGCGCGGCTTGAGAAAGACCTGGAAATTGTCCGCCGAGGCCTCGGTGTTGGTCAGGGTCAGGCCGCAGATCGATTGGCCGTTGCCGCGCACCATCGCCCAGTCGCCGATCATCTGATCCATCGATTTGGCCAGCGAACGCGCCGCGGCGAGATTCTGCAGGATGTAAATGCCCTCGCCCTGGCGCAGGCCTTCGAAGATTCCGCTCTCGACCTCGGTGAAGTCGATCACCGCCTGCCCTGCGGCGTCCTGCAGCCGCACGATATCCAGTCCCCTGATATTCCAGGCCGTGATCTCCCGGGTGAAGGGCAGCGCCGCCGCGCAGGCCGGCTCCAGTTCCAGCTTGAGGCCCTGCGGCGTCGCATCGCCCTTGAGCGTCACCACGCAGGTCTTGCTGCGTTCGGTGGTCGAAAGCTCCCACTGACCGATCATGTCCTTTTTCAGGGTCGCGGCATCCTGCGACAAGGCCTGCGGCGCGCACACCAGCAGCGCCGCAACCGCAACGCCAAGCCGGATGCCAAGCCGGATGCCAAGCCGACCTCGCATCAGCGGCCCGTCACCGGGGTTTCGGCGATCGGCGACAGCGGCGGCTTGCCGGCGAACCAGGCCTTCAGATTATCGACCACCATCTGATCCATCGCGTTGCGGGTCACCACCGAAGCGGAGCCGATATGCGGCAGCAGCACCACATTCTGCATGGCGCGCAATTCGTCCGGCACCGTCGGCTCGTTGGCGAACACGTCGAGCCCCGCGGCCAGGATGGCTCCCGACTTCAGCGCGGCGATCATCGCCACTTCATCGACCACCGAGCCGCGCGCGACATTGATGATCACGCCGCGCGGCCCCAGCGCCTTCATGACCTCGGCGTTGACCATCTTCGCGGTCGAGGGACCGCCGGGGACGATCACCACCAGCGTGTCGACCGCCTTGGCCATCTCGATCAGATCGGGATAGTGCTTGTAGGACACCCCGGGCGCCGGATTGCGCGAGTGATAGACCACGGGCACCTTGGACGCCTCCAGCCGGCGTCCGATCGCCTGGCCGATCCGGCCCATGCCGACCATCCCGACCTTGCGATCCCGCAGTGAACCGACGCTTAAGGGAAATTGCTGCGTCATCCAGAGGCCGGAACGCAGATAGCGATCGGCCTTGATGAACTCCCGCAAGGTCGCGATCAAGAGCCCGAGCGCGATATCCGCGACCTCTTCGGTCAGGACATCCGGCGTGTTGGTGACGACGATCTTGTGGTCGCGGGCGTAATTGGCATCGACGTGATCGTAGCCGACGCCGAAAGAGGCAACGATCTCCAGCTTCGGGAGCAGCGCCATCACGGCGCTGTCGCAGCGGGCCGTGCTGTAGGTGACCGCGGCGCCGCGAATCTTCGCCGCCACCGCCGGACTGAGCCGGTCGAGGTCGCCCCTGGTTTCAAAGGGATGCAGGATGAACTGATCGGAAAAGCCGTTATCGACGATCGGCTTGGTCGGCCCGTAGACCAGCAAATCGATCTTCTCCGAAGAAATATTTCCGCTCATCAGTTTTCCTTTCCAAGCGCACTCTCGTGCCAGCGCCGTAACACCAAATGCGAGGTTAGCGCCAGCAGCCCATAAATGACAATCCCGGCGGCGGAGAGCAACAGCAACGCGGCGAACATTCTGGGAATGTTGAGACGGTATCCGGATTCGGCAATTCGATAGGCCAGGCCGGAACCCGCACCGGCGGAGCCTGCGGCGATCTCGGCGACCACCGCGCCTATCAACGACAGGCCGCCCGCGATCCGCAATCCGCCGAGGATGAACGGCAGCGCCGCCGGCAATTTGAGATAACACAGCGTCTGCAGCCGCGACGCGCCGTAAAGCCTGAACAGGCCCGCCAGATTGCGATCCACCGAATTCAGTCCGAGCGTGGTGTTGGACAGCACCGGAAAGAACCCGACGATCCAGGCGCAGACGATGACCGCGGTTTGCTGCGGAAGGTAAATCAGCAGCAGCGGGGCGACGGCGATGACCGGGGTCACCTGCAGGATCACCGCATAGGGAAACAGCGAATATTCCAGCCATTTCGACTGATTGAACAGCAGCGCCAGACCGATACCACCGAGCGCGGCTGCAGCGAACCCCTCGAGCGTGGTCACAAGCGTGGTCAGCAGCGATTGCGACAGCACCGGCCAGTCCGCGATGAGGGTGCGGAATACCGCTGACGGTCCCGGCAGCACATAGGGCGGAATATCGTTGAGCCGCACCACCAGCTCCCATGCCGCGATGCCGAGCGCCAGCACGGCGACCGGAAGCAGGATCCGAACCAGCCGCAGCGCGCGGCTGTCAGGCATTGCGGGACCGGCAGAGAGTGGCGGGGCCTGTAATGGCGAGTCTTGTCGTCGCGAGTCTTGTGGCGGCGAGTCTTGCAAGGAACTCATGCGCCGGGCTGCCCGGCATAGGACGGCACCAGCGCGTTCGAAACCCGGCGGCAGTAGCCGGCGTAATCGGCCGAGGTGCGAAACTCCTCGCCGCGCGGCTCGGGAACGTCGATGCGGATCTCGGCGCCGAGGCGTCCGGGCCGCGATGTCATCACCACCACCCGCTGCGACAAATACACCGACTCGAACACCGAATGGGTCACGAAGATGACGGTCTTGCGCAGATTGCGCCACAGCGCCAGCAGATCGTTGTTGAGCCGGAAACGGGTGATCTCGTCGAGCGCGGCGAACGGTTCATCCATCAGGAGAATATCCGGATCGGTGACCAGGGCGCGCGCCAGCGAGACCCGCATCTTCATGCCGCCGGACAATTCGCGGGGGTAAGCGTCGGCAAACTCGGAAAGCCCCATTTGCGCCAGCGCCGCGTCGATGCGGGCATTGGCCGGCGCGGCCGGGACATGCGCGAGTTTCAGCGGCAGCCGCACATTCTCCCGCACATTGGTCCACGGCATCAAGGTCGGCTCCTGGAACACAAAGCCGATCGAATGGCCTCCGCTCACCTCGACCGCCGGCCGAGACACCCGGACGGTGCCCGATGTCGGCGCGTTCAGTCCCGCGATCAGGCGCAGCGCCGTCGACTTTCCGCAGCCCGAGGGCCCCAGCAGCGACACGAACTCGCCCTTGCGCACGTCGAGGTCGAACGGCCCGAGCGCGCTCACCCCGCTGTCGTAGACCTTGGTGACACCGCGCAGGCTGACCGCAAGGCCGGCAGAATCGGCCTCTGTTCCGGATTCCGTTTCGGACAAGGCCGCGGGCTCGGACATGGTCGCGTCCTATTTCTTGGGCCGCAGGTCGAGGCCGACACCCTTGTTGATGAAGCGAAGCGTATAGGCCTTGCGATAATCGATGTCGGAGCGCACCACATGGGCCCGCACCATCTTGTCGAAGAAGCTCGCCATCCGCTCGTCGGTCATGGCGCCGATGCCGTCGCGCAGGGAATCGCCGGAATCGACGATGCCATATTCCTTCATCCGGGCGACCGAATAGGCCAGCAGTTCGTCGGTCATTTCCGGATTGAGCTTCTTGATCATCGCGTTGGCGGCCGCGTTGTCACCGTACAGATAATGGTACCAGCCAACGATCGAGGCGTCGACGAAACGCTGAACCAGGTCCGGCTTCTTGTCGATCAGATCGCCGCGTGTCTCGATCAGGGTAGAGTAGGTGTTGAAACCATAATCCGCGAGCAGGATGATCCCCGGCTTGAATTTGGCGCTCTGTTCGATCGCGAACGGCTCCGAGGTCACGTAACCCTGCATCGCGCTTTGCTTGTCGGCGATAAACGGCTGCGAGTTGAACGTGTAGGGCCTGACCTTTTCTTCGCTGAAGCCATATTCGGACTTCAGCCATTGAAAATAGCTTGAAACGCCTTCCTTGGACACCAACAGCGTCAGTGGCTTGAGTTCCTCGAGCCTGGTGATCTTCGACTCCGGATGCGTCAGCAGGACCTGCGGATCTTTCTGGAAGATGGCGGCGACCGAGATCACCGGCACATTGTTGGCGACCGCATCGAACGACATCAGGGTGTTCGCAGCCATGAAGAAGTCGAGCTTGCCCGATATCAGCAGCATGCGGTTATTGTTGTTCGGGCCGCCCGGCACGATGGTGACGTCGAGCCCGTAAGCCTGGTAGGTGCCGTCGGCCACGGCCTGGAAAAATCCGCCGTGCTCGGCCTCGGCGACCCAGTTGGTTCCGAACGAGACCTTGTCCAGCGCGGTCTGGGCGCGCCCGGGCGACAGGGACATCACAATGGCCACCAGACCGGCCGTTAACGCTCGCGGCAAAAGAGCCGGGTTCATGTTGGACTCCGTCGATCATTCTGGCCCATGATGGGGCACCGATGGCGTCCAATACAACTACCTTGCCATCGGGCCAAGGAAACGTTTCAGGCAAACGTTTCCAGCCAACTTCTAAGGAAACCTTTGGTTCGATGATTTCAACCGTTCCTCCCCGCGATTGGACCGACATCCACTGGCCTGATTTTGCCGGGGACGCCGCGGCGCGATGGATTGCGGTGTTGCCGCTGGCGGCCACCGAGCAGCATGGTCCGCATTTGCCTGTCGGCACCGACGTCATGATCGCGCAGGCCTATCTGGCGCGGGTGCGCGAGCTTTTGTCCGGCAGTCTTCCCGCGACCTTCCTTCCGATCCAGCCGGTCGGGATTTCCACCGAGCATACCGACTACCCCGGCACGCTGACGCTGCCGACCGAAGCTGCGCTGAAGGCCTGGATGGCGCTCGGCGAAGGCGTCGCGCGTGCCGGCATCAGGAAGCTGGTCATGGTCACCAGCCACGGCGGTAACAGCGCGGCCATGGGCCTTGTCGCGCAGGATCTGCGCGCGCAGCATGGGCTTCTCGTCGTCACCACCGGCTGGTCCCGGCTCAGCGCGCCGGAGGGATTTTTCTCCGCGCCGGAATTGCAGCATGGCATCCATGGCGGCGCGGTCGAGACCTCGATCATGCTGGCGCGATACCGGCAGCATGTGCGTCTTGAGGCGATCGCGAATTTTCGCCCGGCGGGGATCGCGATGGAGAAGGACTATCGCTGGCTATCTCCGCACCGGCCGGCGCCGTTCGCATGGCAGGCCCAGGACCTTCACCCGAGCGGTGCTGTTGGCGATGCGACACAGGCCTCCGCCGAGAAAGGCGAACGCCTGCTCGATCACGGCGCGCGCGCGTTTTGCGAATTGCTCGCCGATGTCGACAGGTTTGATCTGCAAGCCCTGGCGAACGTCCCGAAGATCTGACGGTCGCCCCCTGACCGGCTGTATTATCGATCGAACCATCATTACCCGGAATTAATCGAACGCGCCTCGAACCGGATTCGAAGACGCTTCGTCCAACGGATATGCGGACCATAGCGGGCCGCCTCAAATCCGGATGGAGTTTCTGATGTCGATCAAATCGAAAATCGCGGCCCTCGCCCTCGTCGCACTCGCCGTCACCGGCGCCGTCGCTTCCACCACCACCCAGGCGGAAGCCAGGGGCTTCGGCTGGGGCATTGGCGCCGGCCTGATCGGCGCCGCCGTGGTCGGCGGCGCGATCGCCGCCAACGACGGCTACTATTATAACGGCTATCGCCGCTGCGGCTGGGTTCGCCAGTTCGACGCCTACGGCAATTACATGGGCCGCGTTCGCACCTGCAATTACTGAGATCGATGGGGCGTCTTTCGCCCTGACGCCCTGATCGTGGATCCTGCGTCCGGCACGGGCGCCTCATCCACCCCCGTGTCGCACACCGACCCGCCCGGTTATCCCCCCGGGCGGGTCATCCTTTTGAATCCGAACATGATTTCAATGATCGCCCCGGCGGCTCGGCACATCGTCGGTTGACATAGTATAGGGGGGTATCCTATATGGGGCCATGGCCCATACGATCAAAGAGAAAAAGAAGCTATTGGCGCGCGTTGGCCGAATCCGCGGCCAGGTCGAGGCGATCGAACGCGCCCTGAGCGAAGAGGCGGAATGCGAGCGCATCATGCATATGATCGCCGGCATTCGCGGCAGTGTGGCCGGCCTGATGGCCGAAGTGGTCGAGGACCACATCCGCACCCATCTCGTCGACCCCGAGAAAAATCCCGGCGCGCTCAATGCCGACGCCGCGGACCAGCTGATCGATGTGATCCATACCTATCTCAAGTGAGAGCATCATGACCGACATCTTCCAGGTTCAGCCGCACGATCACATCTTTCTGGGCCCGGACCACGAGAGAGCCGAACGCCGAACCTGGGCGGTGATCGTGCTTTGCAGCGTCATGATGATCGCCGAAATCATCGGCGGCGCGCTGTTCGGCTCGCTGGCTTTGATCGCCGACGGATTGCACATGTCGACCCATGCCGGCGCGCTGCTGCTGGCCGCGCTGGCCTATACCTATGCCCGCAAATACGCCAATGATCGCAATTTCACCTTCGGCACCGGCAAGTTCGGCGATCTGGCCGGCTACAGCAGCGCCATCATTCTGGCGATGATTGCCCTGCTGATCGGCTACGAAGCGGTTTCGCGCCTGCTCTCTCCGGTTCCCATCAGCTTCAACGAGGCGATCCCGATCGCGGTCCTTGGCCTCGTCGTCAATATCGCCAGCGTGTGGTTGTTGTCCGGCGGCCATCATCACGGTCACAGCCATGATCATTCACATGGTCACGACCACGGCGAAGAACCTCGCCGTATCACTTTGGGTCGCGGCATTCTGGAAATCGAAGTCTTTGAAGACAGCGTGCCGCCGCGGTTTCGCGTCAGGACCGGTACGACTCTCTTGCCGGCCGCTTCCGATGTCAGCATCGAAACCATCCGGCCGGATGGCCGCCGCCAGCACTTCGCGTTCGAGGCCCGCGATGGATATCTGGAATCGCGCGACGAGATTCCGGAACCTCATGCTTTCCTTGCCAGGATTCGCCTCGTACAGGAGGGTCAGCATCTCGAACGCGAGTTGCAATTCGAAGAGCACGATCACGCGCACGGCGCGCATCACCGCGACAACAATATGCGGGCCGCGGTCATTCATGTGTTGGCCGATGCCGGGGTTTCGGTCCTGGTCATCGCCGGGTTACTGATGGCGCGCGCGTTCGGCTGGCTCTGGATGGACCCGCTTGCCGGTCTGATCGGCGCGCTTGTGATTGCCAATTGGTCGTTCGGGCTGTTGCGCGATACCGGCGGCATCCTGCTCGACCGCATGCCGGACCCGTACATGGCCGAGAGAGTCCGCAAGGCGATCGAAACCGATGACGACCGGGTCACCGACCTGCATCTGTGGCGGCTCGGGCCGGGGCATCTCGGCGCCATCGTCTCGGTCGCCACGACCAGACCCCATGAGGCGGCGCATTACCGGCAGCGGTTGGCCGGGTTCGTCGACCTGTCGCACGTCACCGTCGAGGTCCAGCACGCCAGCCCGGCCAACGGCTGACCCCCTCCCCCGGGCGATTTCAGCGCGCTGTGTTGCACGCACGTCACGGGACGATGTCATTTAACAGGTTTAGCCGCGTTATTACTTGCACTTGCAAATCATTTGCAATAACTGGGCGATAACCAAGAATGAATTGTGCCTCCGTTTGGTCTGGTCATTGACCGCCGAAAATCGGCACCCCAACGGACAGGATCAATGGCTTCGTTTCACTTCCCTGATGGCACTGCGCAAGCAATTGCAGCGAAGCGCCACCGTCGATCCAGGGAGCGCGTATGGGCCGGCGTCGGGCTTGGCATGCTTGCCCTCCATGGCCCCGCGATCGCGGGCGATGTGCCCCCCAACCTTCCAGTCAAGGCGCCGGTGACCTACACCAAGGCCCCTCGGATACCTGTGGCCAAGAGCTACGACTGGAGCGGCTGGTATGTCGGCGCCCATGTCGGCGTCATCAGAGGTTCTTCGAACTGGTCCGCAACCCCGCCCGCGACCGGCGGCCCGGGTTTGAATGGATCGTTCAACCTTCCCTTCAATTTCGATTTCATGGCCGGCACCGGCAGCTATGCCGTCGGATTGCAGGGCGGATATAATTACGTTTTTCCGTCGCATGTGACGCTGGGTTTCGAGGCCGACGTCAGCGCGCCGAATTCGGACGTGCTGGTGCCCTATTCGGTCCGCGGCAGCCAGACGGTGACCTCGCCGCTGGTTGGCCAGGTGACCTATGGCGAGGCGGTCATTCAGTACGGCAGCGCCCGGGCCCGCGTCGGCTACGCCTTCGACCACTTCCTGCTCTACGGGACGGGAGGGCTGGCGTGGACCTATGACCAAGTGACGCGGACCCAGCTCGCCGCTTCGCCGTTTGCCGGCGCCGCGCCCGCCGGCACGCTGGACACCGTGCTGATGTGGCGATTGGGATGGGCGGCGGGGGCCGGTATCGAGATTCCGGTGACCGGCAACTGGAGCGCAAAAGCCGAATATCTGTGGACCGGGTTCGGCCACCTTGGTGTGGTATTCCCGGTGGGCGCGCAGGGTTACAGCTCCGACCTCAGCATGCAAAGCATCCGGGTCGGCCTGAACTACCACATCGGAAATAGTTCACAGATACCGGACTTCCTGGCCAAGGGGCCGTCCGCGTTCGAGACCGACACCTTCGCATTCCACGGCCAGGCCACCTACCTCAACCAGTATGACCCGCCGTTTCGGGCTCCCTACAGCGGCACCAACAGCCTGGCGCCGAACATCGGCCGCGAGACCGCCGACGTGACCTTGTACGCGGGGGTCCGGCTCTGGCAGGGCGCCGAAGCCTGGGTCAATCCGGAACTCGATCAGGGTTTTGGGCTGAGCGGATCGGTCGGCGTTGCCGGCTTCCCGAGCGGCGAGGCCTACAAGGTCGGAGCAGACTATCCCTACACGCGCCTCGACCGGGCGTTCCTGCGACAGACGATCAATCTCGGCGGCGAGGTCCAGAAGGTCGACGCCGGCCTCAACCAGTTTTCCGGCCCGCAAACCTCGGACCGGCTGGTGTTCACGGTCGGGAAAATCGGCGTACCCGATATCTTCGACACCAACAAATACGCCCACGATCCCCGCGGCGATTTCATGAACTGGTCGATCGTCGACACCGGCACGTTCGATTACGCGGCGGACGCCTGGGGCTATACGGTGGGCGCCGCCGCGGAATGGTACCAAGGTCCATGGACCCTGCGCGGCGGCCTGTTCGACCTTTCGATCGCACCGAATACGACGACCCTGGATTCTCGGTTCGAACAGTTCCAGTGGATCGGCGAGATCGAGCGGCGATATTCCATTGGGGATCAACCCGGCAAGCTCGCGGTCACCGGATTCCTGACGCGAGGCCGGATGGGCAGTTTCGAGGACGCCATCCAGCTCGCCGCGCTGACGGGAGGCCCAGCCGACATCGCGGCCGTGCGGCAATACCAGAGCCGCGGCGGCATCAGCATG
>Ga0302311_10005096_pt1 | contig 13992 bp, 8 predicted proteins | sample III_Palsa_N1_3_FD_200449 | JGI IMG/M metagenome (GOLD analysis project Ga0302311, IMG submission 200449) | Peat permafrost microbial communities from Stordalen Mire near Abisko, Sweden - III_Palsa_N1_3 | ecosystem: Environmental > Terrestrial > Soil > Palsa > Peat permafrost | place: Sweden... | reverse complement strand
TGGATGTCGGCGTAGCTGTCACCATCGACGCCGCCGCGGAAAAGCAGCGGGGCCCCGATCTCGGCCGCGAAGTAGTCCGCCGGCGCCAGCCCGGCGCGCCCGTGGCCGAACCGGACCCGAATCGCGACCGAATGCGTCTGGAAACTCGTCCGCTTGAAACTGAGGCGCACGCCGTTGGCGAAGCTGACGCGGACGAAATCGGCGAACACCTCGCGCTTCACCACCGTCCCGTCCCGGCCGAAGCTGGCGTAGCGCCACACGGGCGCCGCGCTCGGCGCGATCGCGACGGCGGGGGCCGCCTGGGCGGCGAGCCAGGCCTGACGCACCACGGCGGGCGGCGGCGGACTGGGCGCCAGCACGTCGATCAGCGGACCCGCGCCGGACCAGTCGCGAAGGAACGCGGCGTGGACGTCGGCCGGGGCCAGCCCTTCCGCCGCCACATCGAACGCCCGCAGCGCCTCGAGCGGGCTGGACGCGACCTGCCCGTCGAGCATGGCCGCCAGAATCCCGTTAGCCAGGTCGCTCGAATCGCGCGTCGCCGCCCCGAGCATCGCGCCGCGCAGGATCGCCCGCCGGCTCTTCAGCGCCGTTTCGAGTTCATCCTCGGTCGGCGGCGTGGCGGCGAGCGCGGCCACCTCGGTCTCCAGCGTTGCGAGGCCCTTCTCCCAGGCGTCCCCCATCGGTACGCCGCCGAGGCATGCCTCCCGCGCCTGCCCACGCAACTCGCCCACGACCGCCGAGCCCTCGAGCAGCCCGCCCTGCGGAGACTTCGCCGCGGTGGCGAAACGCGCGTCGGCGATGCTGGTCCACATCTGCGACGCCGTCTCCCGCCGCAACCAGGCCATGTCGCGCCCCGACGCGGCGGTGCTCGACGACAGCCGACAGGCCGCCAGAACCGATGGCAGGTGCGGTCCGGCGAGGTTCATGACCTCGAGGCCGCGCGACCCGTCGATCCTGGCCGCCTCGACCGGCGCGCCGGCGGCGCCGCGCGGTCGCCAGCTGCCGAACGCGCCCTGCACCCGCGCCTCGAGTTCGTCGAGCGACTCGTCGCCGATCACGACCACGACGGCGTTCTGCGGCTGATACCACCGGTCGTAGAACGCCTGCAGCTGCGGGGCCGCGAGGCTGGAGATGCTCGCCAGCGAGCCGACGCCATCGCCGCGCGCGAGCCGGGTTCCCGGCGCCTGGAACGCCAGCACCCGCGCCTGGAGGTCCGTCAGATCCGACAGCCGCGCCTCCCGCTCGGCGAGGATCACGCCCCGCTCGCGATCCACCGCCTCGGCCGTCAGCCGCGCGCCATCCGCCACCTGCCGCAGCCAGCGGAAGCCCAGATCCAGGGCGGCGGGGTCGCCGTGCGGCAGGTCGATCTTGAAGGTGGTGTCAAAGCTGCTGGTCTGGGCGTTGCGGTCGCGCCCGAAAGCGACGCCCGCGTCCGCGAACACCTTCTCGGTCTGCGCCTGCAGCTGCGCCTGCGAGCCGCCGAACGCCATGTGCTCGAGGAAATGGGCGGCGCCGAGCTGGTCGTCAGGGTCCGCGAGGCTGCCAGCCGCGATCCCCAGCCGGATCGAGACGCCGTGGGCCGGCGTGGCGTTGCGCATCACCGCGTAGCGTAGCCCGTTCGGCAGCACGCCGTGACGGATGGCCGGGTCCCAGCGGATCTGGTTCGCGTCGGTGGGCGGCTGTTCGATGACCGGATCGGCGGCGGCCGCCGACGCCAAGCCGAACAAAAGCGTCGCCAGCGCCAACCACCTGATGATCGCCCCCATGCCGGCAATTTATCCGGGCGTCCTCCGCCCGCGCCAGCCCCGAAATCACACCCCTCTCGGCGGCGCGCCGTCTCTGGTCTAAGACGCGGGGGCGTTGCGGTTTGGGCGCGCGGGGAGCAGGTGGCGGGCATGAGTTCTGCGAAGACGCCGTTGCGCGTCGGCCTGGCCGGCGCCCTGGGACGGATGGGGCGCGCGATCGCCGGCGCCCTCGACGGGCGGGCGGACGCCAAGCTGGCGATCGCCTTCGATCGTCCGGGCACGGAGGGCCGCACGTTCGGCGCGCTGAAGCTGGGCGCCGCCGCCGACATCGCCCGCTGCGACGTGGCGATCGACTTCTCCAGCGGCGAAGCGTCCGCCCGGCTGGCCGAGATCGCCGCCGAGCGCGGCGCGCCGGCGCTGGTGATCGGCTCGACCGGCTGGACCGACGCCGAGGAGGTGCGGCTGCAGGCCGCCGCGTCGCGCATCCCGATCGTCCGCTCGGGCAACTTCTCGCTGGGCGTCAATATCCTGGCCGGACTGGTCGAGGCCGCGGCGCGGCGGCTGGAGGCGGCGGACTGGGACATCGAACTGTTCGAGGCCCATCACCGGCGCAAGATCGACGCCCCCTCGGGCACCGCGCTGATGCTGGGCGAGGCGGCGGCGCGCGGCCGCGGCGTGTCGCTGGCCGAGGTCGAGGTCCGGGCGCGCGACGGCATCACCGGCCCGCGGCCGGAGGGCGCGATCGGCTTCTCGGTGCTGCGCGCCGGCGGCATCGTCGGCGAGCACGAGGTGATGTTCGCGGCGGACGACGAGATACTGATCCTGAAGCACTCGGCGCGCGACCGGGGCCTCTTTGCCCGCGGCGCGGTCGTCGCCGCGCTGTGGGTCGCCGGCCGGCCGCCCGGCCTCTACGACATGATGGACGTGCTGGGCTTTCGGAGCTGAACCATGGACAGGATCCTGTCGCTCGACGCGACGGGCCAACTCGCCGCGCTGGCGGCCGGCCGCATCAGCGCCGCGGAGCTGCTCGAGACCTCGTTGCGCCGCTGCGAGGCGGTGAACGGGCCGCTGAACGCCGTGGTGGTGAAGGACGCGGCGCGGGCGCTGGAGCGGGCGCGGGCGATCGACGACCATCGGGCCAAGGGCGATGCGCTGGGCCCGCTCGCCGGCCTGCCGATGACGATCAAGGACACCTTCGACGTCGAGGGCATGCCCGCCTCGTCGGGCCTCGAGTCGTTTCGGCGCGGCAAGCGTCCCGATTCGGTGGTGGCCGCGCACGTCCGCCAGGCCGGGGCGGTGATCTGGGGCAAGACCAATGTCCCGGTGATGGCCGGCGACTTCCAGACCTACAACGCTCTCTACGGGACCACGAACAACCCCTGGGACGTGGCTCGCACCTGCGGCGGCTCGTCCGGCGGCGCGGCGGCGGCGCTGGCCAGCCGCATCACCGCGCTGGAGATCGGCTCGGACATCGGCGGCTCGCTGCGCACCCCGGCCGCGTTCTGCGGCGTCTATTCGCACAAGCCGACCTGGGGCCTGGTCTCGCAGATCGGCCACGTGCCGCCAGCGCCCGGCTGGCTCTCCGAGCGCGACCTCAACGTCGTCGGTCCGATGGCCCGCTCGGCGCGCGACCTCAGGCTCCTGCTTTCGGTGCTGGAGGCCGGCACGGCGGCGAAGGTCCAGGCGCCGGTCGAGCTGAAGGGCCTGCGCATCGGCCTCTGGCTCGAACAGCCTGAGTTCGTGCTGGATCCCGAGGTGAAGGCGGTGCTGGAGACCTTCGCCGGCGAGCTCGCCGGCCACGGCGCCGAGGTGACGCCGCTCACCAGCCCGGTCGAGGTCGCGCCGCTGCTGAAAGCCTATCGCACCCTGCTGGGCAGCCTGCTGGCGCAGGACATGCCGGCCGCCCGCATCGGCCAGATGCGCCGCGGCCGCGGCGGGGCCAAGCTGGCGCTGGCCCTGGGCGCCGGCCCGGATTCGTCCGCCGCCATGCTGCTCGACTATACCGCCAGCCACCTCGACTGGCTCGCCGCCGACGAGGTCCGCGCCCGCGCCGCCGCCCAGGCGCGCCGCAGCTTCGTCCGGTTCGACGTGATCCTGGCGCCGGTGGGGCCGGTCGCGGCCTTCCCGCACGACCACCGCCCGTTCCAGCGCCGCGTGCTCACCCTCTCGGATGGGGCCAAGGCGCCCTATCTCGCCATGTTGCGCTGGATCGCGCTCGCCACCGCCTGCGGCCTGCCGGTGACCACCGTGCCGGCCGGCCGCACGCCGGGCGGCCTGCCGGTCGGGGCCCAGCTGATCGGGCCGCGCGGCGCCGATTCGCGCACGCTGGCGGTCGCCGAGGCGATCGAGGACGCGCTGGGCGGCTTCACCGCACCCACTTGAAGAACCAGGCCCCGGCGCCTTAGTTCGGAGACCATGAGCGAAGACGAGGTTTTCATCGGCGGCGTCACGCGCGCCTGGCTGCGCGCCCGCAGCCAGACCGAGCGCTACACGGTGTGGAAGCGGGCCAAGGGGCTGCACTCGGCCGAGGGCAACCACCTGGCGCGCGCCATCGAGCTGCTCGGCCTGCCCTATGCCGAGCCGGAGCCGCTGCCCGAGGAAGACGCGCTGATGGCGCGGATGCGCGAACTGATGGCCGAGCCGCGCGCCCGGGCCGCCGCCGTCGAAGCCACCCTCGACGGCCTGCCCGCCATGGCCGGGATCGACGTGCTGATGCACGAGGAACTGGGCGAGGCCTATCGCCGCAACGAGGCGGCCGTGCCCACCGCCCAGAACCTCACCGCCGAGCTGATGACCGGCCTCGGCTACACCGCGTCCGGCCACAAAGACCTGCCCGCCCGCTGCGTCGCCCGCAGCGGCGTCTACTGGAAGCGCGGCTGAGAGCCCTCACCCCGCCTCTCCCACTCAGTGGGAGAGGGCTACGGATGGATCGCGGCGGCGTCGTAATCTGCTCGCAACCCCACTTCAGTATCCCTCTCCCGCCTGCGGGAAGGTCAGGTGAGGGCCTTTCGGCGCTACTGCGTCAGCGAGACCTTGCCGCTGCCGTAGTTGTTGCCGGCTCCGGCCGGGACCGGCACGTTCGACGACGAATAGTTGGCGTTGATCACCAGGTTCGGGCTGCCCTGCAGCTCGATGGCTTGGGCGACGATCACCGTCCAGGCGGACTGGTTGGCCACGTTGTTGTTCGTGCCGGTCACCAGCAGCGTCGCGCTGGGTAGGTAAATCGCGCCTTCGAGCTGCTTGGCGTTGTCCGATGAGATCGTGAACGTGTTGGTGTTGTTTCTCGTCGTCATGATGACGAACCCAGCATAATTTCCGCTCTGCCGCCCGCTTAGCATTATCTGCGAATCGTCTTGAAAGCTAAACGAGGAAGTGTCGTCAAATATAAGTACGACATCTGTTCCCTCAATCTCGGCATTGCTTTGCAGTGTCAATGTGCATCCCTTAAAATAATAGACCCCCGGCGAGAATTTGATCGTGGTATTTGCAGGTATGGTAGCGTTGCCTGAAAAACAGCTATTCAGTAGCGGGTTGACAACATTTAGGCCGATCGAGAGATTGTTGAGCAGAGGGAGGCAGAGAACAGACCCGAGCAGCGATTCATCGATCGCTAGCGAAGCAAATGGGTCTGCGATGGGCGGCGCTCCGGATTGTGGCGCGGGGGTGATCGGTCCTGACGCAATACCGGTCGCTTGGGCCAGCCCGGTTGTCACGGCGGACCCGGAATCGACGGTGAGGTTCTGATCGGATTGCACGAGGCAGTTGCTCGCGGTCATTATCGACGCGGTCGTCAGGGAGATGTTGTTCGACCCGCCGGTCCCCGTGCTGAGCACGCACAGCGGCAGCGTCCCGAGCGTCGAGGCCGTCGCCTGGACCGACATGTTCCAGCCGCCCGGCGGCACCAGATTGCCGAAGAACGAGTTGCGATGGCCGGTGATGGCGACGGTGACGCTGTTGTTGTTCGCCCCGATGGTGGCGTTCACGCTCACCGCGTCATTGGTGGCGATCTGGCCGAGTTGGCCGGCCGCATAGGTCTGGGCGCGGGCCGCGATGCCGGCGGCGGTGGAGACGCCGAGCTGCTTGGCCATCGCCAGCGCCGTCGCGTCGGCGCTGTCCTGCATTGCCGCGCGGTCGCTGTTGACCGCCGCGAGGTCCATGGCGCCGCAGGCCAGCAGCGCCAGCGCCGGCGCGACCAGGGCGAAGATCACCGCGGTGCCGCCGCGGCGGTCGCTCAGTGCGCGCCGGGCTCGTTCAAGCCGCGCGTACCACATCTTCGTGTTTCAACGCCGCGTCGGCGGCTTTTGCGAATGAGACGGCGGCGCCCTTCAGGCTCGGGTCGCGCGCCATCGCCATGGCGACGAATTGCGCCCCCTCGGCGGCCAGCTTGGTCAGCATGCCGGCCGCTTCGGCGCGGCTGGCGGCCATCTGCCGCTCGTTCATGGCGGTGCGATGCACATAGCGCAGCTGGTGGCTGAGCAGGCGCCAGTTGAGCGGCTTGACCACGAACGAGGTGGCGCCCGCGGCGAAGGCGCGATCGACGGCGTCGACGTCCTCGCGGCCGGTCACCACGATCACCGGCAGGCCCTGGTGGATCGGACTGGCGCGCAGCGCCTTCAGCACCGCGAAGCCGTCCACGGTCGGCATCTCGAGGTCGAGCAGCACCAGGTCGGGGGCCTGGGCCTCGATCGCCGCCAGCGCCAGGGCGCCGTCCGCCGCGGTCTCGACGCTGGCGTGTTCGGTGGCGAGGTTCACCGCCGCGAATTCCCGCAGGATCGGGTCGTCGTCGACGAACAGTATCCGCATGCTTTCGCTGAGCACGTAAAAGAACGGGCCGGCGTCATCCGGATGTACCGCCATGGCTGGACCGCTTCGACGCTCTGGAGCGTGCGGACCAAAGGCGACTATCCTGCGGCCCGGCGCGCTCTCGACTTCAGCTTTGAACCGCCGCAGCGGCCCTGGTGAAGCCTTGCATTAAACCGGGAGTCATTAATCCCGCGTAACCCCATTTGGGCGCCACGTTTGGGGGTATGGTTCGAGTTGGGCGTCACGGCGAAAACCAGGGGCGCGCGGCGCCGGTCGATCCGCGGGAAGCTGACCTTCCTGGTCTTGGCGTCGGTCGGCGCGGCGGTGACGCTGGTCACCGGCGTGCTGGCTTGGCGCGACGGCGACCGCGAGACCCACGCCGCCTTCGATCGCTATTCCGCCGTCGCCAAGGTCACCGCCGCCATGAGCGAGGAGGCCGCCGCCGCCGGCGACCGCCAGCGCGCCTATGCGGCCCTGCGCGCCATCGCGGCGATGCCCGACATCACCTACGCCCGCATCGAGCGGCCGGACGGCGGCCTGATCGCCGAGACCGGCGCCGGGGTGCGGCTCAGTAGCGACCTCGCCGCGGCGGCCGGCGGCCAGGCCTCGGTGGCGGCGCTGGTCGGCTCCCACACCGCCGAGGTGCGCGCGCCGATCGTCTACGGCGGCCGCACGGTAGGCCGGGTGGTGATGCTGGGCCGGCTCGGCGACGGCGGCTGGCGGCTGCTGTCCAGCCTGCTGCTCAGCCTTGGCGCCGGCCTCGCCGCGGCGGTCGTGGGCCTCACCGTCGCCGCGCGGCTGCAAAAGCGCATCGCCGGCCCGGTGGTGGCGCTCACCGAGGCCATGGCCATCGTGCGCGAGAGCCACGACTACCAACACGGCGCCGACGTCGTGGCCGACGACGAGGTCGGCGACCTGGTCGACGGCTTCAATGACATGCTGGCCGAGATCCGCAGCCGCGACGCCGCGATCGCCGCCCACATGGCCGGCCTCGAGGACACCGTCGCCGAGCGTACGGCCGATCTGAAAGTGGCCAAGGAAGCCGCCGAACAGGCCAGCGTCGCCAAGAGCGACTTCCTCGCCACCATGAGCCACGAGATCCGCACGCCGATGAACGGCGTCATGGTGATGGCCGAGATGCTGGCCGCCGGCGACCTGCCGCCCAAGCAGCGCCGCTTCGCCGAGGTGATCGCCAAGTCCGGCGCCTCGCTCTTGGCGATCATCAACGACATCCTCGACTTCTCCAAGATCGAGGCCGGCAAGCTCGAGCTGGAGGCGATGCCGGCCGACCCGGCCGACGTGATCGAGGACTGCCTGGCGCTGTTCTGGGAGCGCGCCCGCGGCAAGGGCCTCGACCTCGCCGCCCACGTCGATCCGGCCACGCCGGCGCTGATCGAGACCGACCCGACGCGGCTGCGCCAAGTGATCGGCAACCTGGTCAACAACGCGATCAAGTTCACCGAGACCGGCGCGGTGATGGTGCAGGCCGCGCCGATGGATTCAGCCAACGGCCCGATGCTGCGCATTGCCGTTCGCGACACCGGCATCGGCATCGCCAAGGACAAGATCCCCGGCCTGTTCGAAGCCTTCACCCAGGCCGACCAGTCGACGACCCGCCGGTTCGGCGGCACCGGCCTCGGCCTCGCCATCTGCCGGCGCCTCGCCGAAGCCATGGGCGGGCGGCTGACCGCCGACAGCGAGATCGGCAAGGGCTCGGTGTTCGCGCTCGACCTGCCGATGAAGGCGCTGGCGCCGGCGCCGGACTGGCCGCAAATCCCGGGCGAGCGCGCCGCCCTCGCCGTCGCCGGACCCGCGACGCGCGCCGCCCTGCAGCGCTACCTGCGCAGCGCCGGCCTCGCCCTGGTCGAGATGGCCGCCGATCGCGATCCGCCGGGCCTGATCGTCGCCGAGCCGCCGGCGCTGAAGGGCGCGGCGCGCGCGAGAGCTGCGGTGATCTGCCTGGGCGAATATGGCGAGACCCAGGCCCAGGCGCTGCAGGACGCCGGCCTCGCCGACCTGGTGCTGGTGCAGCCGCTGCGCCGGCGCGACCTGGTCGCCGCGCTGACCCAGCTCGCCGCCGGCGCGCCGCTCAGCGAGGCGCTCGACGCCTCGTCGCGTCCCGAGAGCGAGGCGCTGCCCAGCTTCGCCGGCCGCAAGATCCTGGTCGCCGACGACAGCGCGGTGAACCGCGAGGTGGCGCTGGAGGCGCTCTCGCAGCTCGGCTGCGCCGTCACCCTGGTGTCCGATGGCCGCGAGGCCGTGGACGCCGTCCGCGAGGCGCACTTCGACCTGGTGCTGATGGACGCCAGCATGCCGCAGATGGACGGCTACGAGGCCACCGCCGCGATCCGGCTGAGCGAAGAGGGCGGCCGGCGCCGGACGCCCGTCGTCGCCCTGACCGCCCACGTCGTCGGCTCCGCCGCCGACCGCTGGCGCGAGGCGGGCATGGACGGCATGCTCTCCAAGCCCTTCACCCTCGCCGCCCTGGCCGCCAAGCTCGGCGAATTCGTCGCTACCGCCGCGCCCAGCGCCGCCCCGGCCCCGGCGCCCGTCCCAGCCAAGTCCGAGCCGCCGCCGGCCGAGACCGCGACGCTTGGCGCCGGCCTGCTCTCCGAGCTGCTCGACCCGCAGGTCACCAGCGAGCTCGCGCGCATGGCGGCGGCCGGCAAGAGCGACTTCGTCGCCCGCGTACGCCGTCTCTACCGCGAGAACGCGCCGGTCGCGGTCAAGGCGCTGATCAAGGCCGCCACCGACGGCGACGCCGACGCGGTCGCCAAGGCCGCCCATGCGCTGAAGTCGATGAGCCTCAACATGGGCGCCCGCGTCGTCGCCGAATCGGCCGCCCGGCTGGAGGCGCAGGCGCGCGAACTCAATGTGGTCAACGTCGACCAGGCCCAGGTGCTGCACCGCCAGCTGCTCGCCACCCTCGACGTGCTCGAAGGCTATCCGCCGGAGAACCGCGCCACCCCGACCGAAGGCGCGGCGCCCGACGAGGAGGCGCTGCTCGCCGACCTCGGGCAGGCGATCGACCGCGACGAGCTGACCCTGGTCTACCAGCCGCAGTTCGACCGCGAGGGCGAGACCATCACCGGCATCGAGACCCTGGTGCGCTGGACCCATCCGGTGCGCGGCTTCGTCAGCCCGGCGTTCTTCATCCCGATCGCCGAGCGCTACGGCATGATCGGCCGGGTGACCCACTGGGTGCTGAACCGCGCCATGCGCGAGACCCGCGATCTCGGCGACTTCACCATCAGCTTCAACGCCTCGGCGGTGGAGTTCGCCGACCCGTCGTTCGTCGACGAGCTGTCGGTGATGATCGCCCGCTGCGGCTTCGACCCGCGCCGGCTGGAGATCGAGGTCACCGAGACCGCGGTGCTGGCCGAGGAGGACGAGGTCCGCCGCAACATGGCGCGGCTGCACGAGCTCGGCCTGAAGATCGCCCTCGACGACTTCGGCGTCGGCTATTCGTCGCTCAGCCACCTCAGGCTCTTCCCGTTCGACAAGCTGAAGATCGACCGCGCCTTCGTCACCGGCTGCGCCGAGAACGTCCAGTCCGCCACCCTGGTCCATGCGGTGGTCTCGATCGGCCGCGCGCTCGGCATGAAGGTGGTCGCCGAGGGGGTCGAGACCGAGGCCCAGCGCAAGTTCCTGAAAGTCGCCGGCGTCCACGCCATGCAGGGCTATCTGTTCGCCAGGCCGGAACCGGTCGAGGCGCTGAAGCTCCGCCTCGCCGCCATGCGCGAACCCGCCGCGATCCCGGCCTGAACCTCCGCCTTCGCCCGGCGTTGACTCGCCCGTCAGCTTCCCGGAGCTTTGCCGACCATGCGCGGACGACCCACCTGGCAGGGCCACCTGAAGCTGTCGCTGGTCACCTGCCCGGTGGCGCTCTACACGGCGACCGAGCGGACCGGCGACGTGCACTTCCACATGCTGAGCGCCAAGACCCACAACCGCATCCGCATGATCCCCACCGATCCGGAAACCGGCCCGATCGAGCGCGACGACATCGTCAAGGGCTATGAGATCGAGAAGGACCGCTACGTCATCGTCACCGACGACGAGATCGACGCGGTGCGGCTGGAGAGCACCCGCACCATCGACATCGAGCGCTTCGTCGACGTGGGCGACATCGACCGGATCTACTGGGACGAGCCCTATTTCCTGCTGCCCGACGGCAAGCTGGCGCTGGAAGCCTATGCGGTGATCCGCGAAGCCATGCGCCGCACCAAGCGCATCGCCCTGGGCCGCGTGGTGATGCACACCCGCGAGCGGCTGCTCGCCATCGAACCCCGGGATGAGGGCCTCGTCGCCTACACCCTCCGCTCGCAGGGCGAGGTGCGCGACCCCGCCGAGGCCTTCGACGACGTCCCGGCCCGGAGGGCCGATCCGGCCATGGTCGAGATCGCCGAGAAGATCATCGCCCAGCAGTCGGGGCCCTTCGACCCGTCGAAGTTCACCGATCGCTACGAAGAGGCGCTGAAGAAGCTCATCGCCCAGAAGGAGAAGGGCAAGGGCCGCACCGTCGAGGCCCCGGCGCCGGAGGACACCAAGGTCGTCGACCTCATGGCCGCCCTGCGCCGCAGCCTCGGCCAGACCGCGCCGAAGCGCCAGAGCGCGGCGAAGCGCAAGAGCGCGCCGCGAAAGCGGGCGTCGTAAGCGCGTCGCGACAAATCCGCGCGGCTGGCGTTGAACGTTACTTAACTTCGATACCCAAGATTGCTTGTCAGATTTGCAATGGTGCGCTTCTCGCGCGCCAGACCGCGCCTTTGGGAGGGGTTGCATTGCGTCGTGCGATCGACCCGGCCCTGCGATTGCCCGAGGCGCCCGACATCATCGAGGCGGCCGAAGCCGTCGAGGGCGCCGAAGAAGACCGCCGCAAGGGCCAGGCGGAAGGCTATCCCTATCGCGAGCCGACCCTGGGGCGGCGCAAATCCCGCCGCCAGCGGGTTCTGCTCACCGCCCTGATCGTCGACGTCGAGTCCGAGAGCATCATCCGCTGCCGGGTCGAGAACGTGTCCGAGACCGGCGCGCGCCTGCGCCTCCCCGACCCCCAGTTCCTGCCGGCGTCGTTCTGGCTCGTCGCTGTCACCGCCGGCCTCGCCTACCGCGCCACCACCATCTGGCGCGACGGCCTGCGCCTCGGCGTCTCGGTTGAGGAGCCCCTCGACCTCAACGACCCGGTCAGCCTGCTCGAACGACGCCTACGCACCTTCTGGATGCGCGCCCGCTAGCGCCGCCCCGGCGGCTCGATCACGTCCGCCGGCGGGCGTCGGGCGGTCGGCGCATGGCCGAGCTCATGATCGAACACGGCGGCAGGCCGAGTTATTGAGCGGTCGGTCTCACGCCCGCCCCAGCCGCCCGATCGCCGCCGCCAGCGGCCGGCCGGCGTCCGCATAGCCGTCCCAGGCCTTCGACTTTCCGATCAGCGCCGGCGCAGTGCGCACCGTGTAGCGCTTCGGATCGAGGCCGATCTTCACCTGGCTCCAGGTCAGCGGCATCGAGACGGTCGCGCCGGGGCGGGCGCGGGGGGAGAGGGGCGCGACGGCGGTCGCCGTCCGGTCGTTGCGCAGATAGTCGAGGAAGATCTTCCCGTCCCGCTTGGCCTTGGCCATGTTGATCAGGTAGCGGTCCGGCGCGTCGGCGGCGATCCGCGCGCAGACCTCGCGGGCGAAGGCCTTGGCCTGCGGCCAGTCCAGCTTCGGATCGTGAGTGAGCGGCGTCACCACGTGCAGGCCCTTGCCGCCGGTGGTCTTGCAGAAGGTCGTGAGGCCCAGCGCCTCCAGCCGCTCCCGCACCGCCTTGGCCGCCTCGATCACCGCCTCGAAGCCGAGCCCCTCGGCCGGGTCGAGGTCGAACACCAGCCGCCCCGGCCGGTCCGGCTCGCCCGGCCAGCAGTTCCAGGGATGCAACTCCAGCCCGCCCTGCTGGGCGACGGCGGCGAGGCCCTCGACGCGGTCGATCTGCAGATAGGGCTGGCGGTCGCCGGACACGGTGACCACTTCCAGCAGGGACGAGGTTCCCTTGCCGGCGTGGCGCTGGAAGAAGCGCTCGCCTTCGATCCCGTCCGGCGCGCGGACGATCGAGCACGGGCGGCCCTCCAGGTGCGGCATGATCCGGCCGCCGAGCGCCTCGAAATAGCGCGCCAGCTCGAGCTTGGTCACCGGCGCGCCGTCGCCGCCGTCCGGCCACAGCGCCTTGTCGGGATGCGAGAGGGTGACGCCCATCACCACGTTCGATCCGGCCTTGGCCGGCTTCGGCGCGGGCCTCGCCAGCGGCTCGCCGACCGGCGCGGCCGTCTCGGGCGTCACCTCGGACGCCGGCTTGTCGGCGCGCAGGCCCTTGAAGCTCGCCTGGCGCAGCAGCCCGTCGCCGGTGAAGCCGGCGTATTCGATCTCGGCCACCAGCGCCGGTTCGAGCCAGTGGACGTTCGCCGCGGCGCGCGGCGCGCCGGGACCGACGAAGGGCGAGCTCTTCGCCGCGTGCGCCTGCAGCGCCGGCAGCAGCCGGTCCAGCTTGTCCTGGCCGAAGCCCGTGCCGACGCGGCCGAGATGGATCAGCTTGCCGTCCCGATAGGCGCCCACGATCAGCGAGCGGAACGCGCCGTCGGTGGTGGTCCAGCCGCCGATCACCACCTCATGGCCGGCCCGGCACTTGGCCTTGGTCCAGGCCTCGCCGCGGCCGGAGCGGTAGGGCGCGGTGAGCTTCTTGGAGACGATCCCCTCCAGCGAGAGGCGGCAGGCCGAGCGCAGCACCGCCTCGCCGCCGCTCTCGAAGTGCTCGACGTAGCGCAGGCGCTGCGCCGCCTGGCCCTTCAACGTACCGAGCAGCGCCTGGAGCGCCGCCTTGCGCTCTGACAGCGGCTCCGCGCGCAGGTCGCGGCCGTCGGCGAAGAGGGCGTCGAAGACGAAGAACACCAGCGGCGCGGTCTTGCGGTCGGAGAGCGCGGCCTGCAGGGCGGCGAAATCGGGCGCGCCAGCGTGGTCGAGCGCGACGATCTCGCCATCGATCAGGCCGTCCGCCAGCCGCGCGCCGGCCGCGGCGATCTCGGGGAAGCGGTCCGTCCAGTCGAGCCCCTTGCGGGTTCGCAAGCTCACGCGGCCGGCCTCGATGCGCATCTGCATCCGATAGCCGTCGAACTTCACCTCGTGGACCCAGCCCGCGCCGGCCGGCGGCCGGTCGACCAGCTTGCACAGCTGCGGCTCGACGAAGTCCGGAATGTCGGACTTGCCGTCCGGGCGGTCGGAGTTCCAGACCGCGTCGGCCGGCCGCGCCGCCCCGCGCATGAACGGCTTCGGCGCGCGGCCCTTGCCCTTGGCGATCGCCTCCATCTCGCGACCAGACGCCACCGAGCGCGTCTCGTCCAGCACGTCCTCATCCTCGTGCGACCGCGCGGCCGCGTCGCGGTGCTTGATCAGCAGCCAATTGTGATGCTTGTCGCGCTCGC
>Ga0302311_10005093_pt1 | contig 13997 bp, 8 predicted proteins | sample III_Palsa_N1_3_FD_200449 | JGI IMG/M metagenome (GOLD analysis project Ga0302311, IMG submission 200449) | Peat permafrost microbial communities from Stordalen Mire near Abisko, Sweden - III_Palsa_N1_3 | ecosystem: Environmental > Terrestrial > Soil > Palsa > Peat permafrost | place: Sweden... | reverse complement strand
ACCAGCTTCCTCCAGCAGCTTGTTCTGGACCGCCCTGTCGTCGACGAGACAGGTCTCACCAGCCGATACGACTTCAACTTCGTCTTCACTCCCGACGACTCCCAGTTCAACGGCCATCCGCCACAGCTTCCCAAGGCCGCCGACGACGTTGAAGCAGCGCCCTCGCTCTTTGAGGCGGTGCAGCAAAAGCTCGGCCTCAAGCTGGAGGCCAAGAAGGCCATGGTCGATGTCATCGCCATCGACCACGTAGAGAAGCCCACAGCGAACTAACAGTCCACAACCGCCGGAAAGGGCACACGACCTCATGAGCAACAGGGTTGCACCCAGACTGTATCTCCTCCATACGATGTTGCTGCTCTCTACCGCCGCAAATGGAACCAGCCAACCCCAACGAACGTAATCACCAAAACAGCCATGGAGAATGAGCAGCAGATGAAGGGTTCGATATCGTGGCGGCGCCGCATCGGTCGTTGCCTTGTCTGCGCTCTTGCGTGTCTCGCGCTCTCGATCCCGGCATTCGCCTCCGAGTACCACGGCCAGGTAGCCTTCGGTGGCCTGCCACTTCCCGGTGCCACGGTCACAGCCACGCAGGGAACCAAAAAGTTCGTAGCTATCTCCGACGATCAAGGCAATTACTTCTTCCCCGATCTGCCCGATGGCTCGTGGAAGATCGAAGTCCAGATGTCCTGCTTCGCCACCGTCGATCAGGACGTTACCATCGCTCCCAGCATGCCCTCTATCCGCTTCGATCTCAAGCTCCTCCCGCTCGATGAGATCATTGCGCAGACTAAGATAGTCAAAGCCGCACCCATTCCAACGGTCGCCGCCGCACTGCCAGAAGCTCCGGCCAAAACCGCCAAGCCTGCAGACGCACCACCAGAGATGCCCAAGCCCGCTGAGGAGTCTGCGCAATCATCCTCCGACGGCTTCCTCGTCAACGGCAGCGTCAACAACGCCGCAACCTCGCAGTACACGCTCGCTCCGGCCTTCGGCAACAGCCGCAAGGGAAGCAAGAGCCTCTATACGAGCGGACTCGCCATCATCCTCGACAACTCCGCGCTGGACGCCCGGCCTTACTCCATCAGCGGCCTCAACCTCCCCAAGTCGGCCTACAACAAGATCACCGGCGTCGCCACGTTCGGCGGCCCTATCAACATCCCGCACCTCCTCCCTCACGGCCCGAACTTCTTTATCGCCTATGCGTGGACACGCAACAGCCTCGCCACCACCCAAGCCGGCCTCATGCCCACCGCAGCGCAGCGCACCCCCATTGATCCCGTAGCACAGGCCTTGCTTGCGCCCACGTTCGATGGGTTTCCCGGGCTCTATCCGTTGCCCAACATGACCGGCAACTCGCAGTACAACTACGAAACCTCTACCCTTAGCAACACCCATCAGGACGCCCTGCAGACGCGCCTCGACAAGACCTTCGGCCACAAGGACGAGGTCTACGGCAACTTCGCATTCCAGAGCACCCGCGCCGACAGCGCCAATCTCTTCCACTTCGTCGATACAACCGACACCCTTGGCCTTAACGGCAACATCAACTGGAACCACCGCTTCAATCACACCCTCTACGAGAACCTCGGCTTCCAGTTCAGCCGCCTGCGTACCAAGGCCACTCCCTTCTTCGAGAACCGCATCAACGTCTCAGGCGAAGCCGGCATTACCAGCGGTGGCTACGGCAATCTTCAGGACGCCACCGATTGGGGTCCACCAACCCTCATCTTCTCCAGCGGCATCTCCGGCCTCTCCGACGGCAACAGCTCCTTCAACCGCAATCGCACCGACGGAATATCCTCTTCGACGAAGTACTATCGCGGCCATCACAACGTCACTGCCGGCGGCGACTTCCGTCGGCAAGAGTTCAACTACCTCGCCCAGCAGAACCCACGCGGGACCTATACCTTCACCGGCGCCGCAACCGGCGTCTCGGACTTCGCCGATTTCCTCTCCGGTAAGCCCGACACCAGCCAGATCGCCTACGGCAACGCCGACAAATACTTCCGCCAATCCGTCTACGATCTCTACGCCACCGACGACTGGCGAATCCGTCCCGAACTCACCATCAACGCAGGCCTCCGCTGGGAGTACGGCGCCCCTATCACCGAGTTGTACAACCGCCTCGTCAACCTCGATGTTGCCCCGGACTTCTCCTCTGTCCTTCCGGTCCTCGGCACCAACCCAACCGGCTCTGTCACCGGGCAGCACTATCCCACCTCACTCATCCGCCCGGACAAGCTGGGCATTGAGCCGCGCATCGGCGTCTCCTGGCGCCCCATCCCCGGCTCGTCCATCGTCATCCGTGGTGGCTATGGCATCTACGACGACACCTCGGTGTATCAGTCAACGGCCTTGCAGATGGCCCAGCAGTCTCCGCTCTCTACAAGCCTCAGCGTGCAGTACAACAGCATCACCTGCGCACTCACTCTCGAGTACGGTTTCATGCCTTGCCCGCCGACCACGCCGAACACCTTCGCCGTCGATCCCAACTTCCGCGTTGGCTACGCACAGACCTGGCAATTGGCGGTGCAACGCGATCTCCCCGCAGCCCTGCAGATGACCGCAACCTATCTCGGCATCAAGGGAACGCACGGCGTGCAGGAGTTCCTCCCCAACACCAACCCGATCGGCGCCACCACGGTCTGCGCCTCCTGCCAATCCGGCTTCATCTATCGGGCGTCCAACGGCAACTCAGACCGCGAATCCTTCAGCCTCCAGCTTCGCCGCAGACTACGCAGCGGCTTCACCGCGACGGCACAGTACACCTACTCCAAATCCACCGATGACGACTCCGTGCTCGGCGGTCAGGGTCCCGTCGCCGCCGGTGCTGCCAGCCAGACGCTCGCCACGGCTTCCATCGCACAAGACTGGCGCAACCTCAACGCAGAGCGCGGCCCGTCCACCTTCGATCAGCGCAATCTCCTCAACGCCAGCTTCCAATACACCACCGGCATGGGCCTCGGTGGCGGCACGCTGCTAACCGGCTGGCGCGGTCGCGTATACAAAGAGTGGACCGTCCTAGGCCAGATCGTAGCCGGTAGTGGCCTGCCGGAGACCCCCTCTTATCTAGCCACAGTCACCGGCACCGGCTTGACAGGCCCCATTCGTCCCGACCGCACCACCACCTCCATCTACGCCGGATCACCGGGCCGCTTCCTGAATCCCGCCGCCTACGCACCACCGCTATCCGGCCAATGGGGCACCGCCGGCCGCGACTCCATCAGCGGCCCCGGCCAATTCACCTTCAACGCCTCACTGGCCCGCACCTTCCGCCTCACTCAGCGCTTCAATCTCGACGTCCACGTCGACGCCAACAACCTGCTCAACCATGTCGTCTTCACGAACTGGAACACGACGCTCAACCCCGCTCTCACTGGCTCCGCCTCGCCTTTCACTCCGGCCTTGAACCCACTCTTCGGGTTACCGGCATCGGCCAACTCCATGCGCAGCCTTCAAACAACCGCGCGGCTGAGGTTCTGACCATGAGATTTCTCCTAATCCTCCTGTTCCTCACCACCCTCAGTGGCGGCGCGCAAACCATAGGCCAAAACAAAACTCCTGGCGCGAGCGACACCTACACGCTCTCAGTCCGTTCGCAACTGGTCATCGAAACCGTCGTTGCCAAAGATAAGCAAGGCAAACCCATTCAGGGCCTCACCGCCAAAGACTTCACCCTCACCGAAGACGGCGTAGAGCAGAAGATCCGCTTCTGCGAACATCAAACTCTCCCCGAAACCGCAGTTCCGCTCCCACACACTCCCTCTGACAAAGAAGACATCAAGCTCTACAAGCGTTTAACCCGCACCCAGCTCGCCCCAGAGGACCCCGAGAAGCTCCGCTACAAAGACCATCGTCTGCTCGCGCTCTACTTCGATATGACAGCCATGCGCCCCGACGATCAGCTCCGCGCCCTTACCGCTGCCGAAACCTTCATCCGCACCCAGATGACCGCCGCGGACTATGTTTCCATTCTCCGCTACCAGGGCGGCTCGGTCGACGTCTTGCAGGATTTCACCGCCGACCGCAACCGTCTCCTCAGCATCCTCGCCACCCTGGTCGTCGGCGAAGGCCAGGGCGACGTCGAATCACCCGGTGACGCCAGCGGTGCCGACACTGGCGCTGCCTTTGGTCAGGATGACAGCGAGTTCAACGTCTTCAACACCGACCGCCAGCTCTCCGCGCTGCAAACCGCCGCCAAAATGCTCGGCAATCTCAACGAGAAAAAATCCCTCATCTACTTCGCCGATGGCCTCCGCCTGAACGGCGTCGACAACCAGGCTCAACTCCATGCCACCATCGACGACGCCATCCGTGCCGGCGTCTCCTTCTGGCCCATCGACGCTCGCGGCCTCGTCGCCGGAGCACCGCTCGGCGACGCCACCCAGGGCTCTCCCGGCAACGCCGGTATGTACACGGGAGCTGCCGCCTTAGCTGTAACCTCTAACTTTCAGCAGTCGCAGGACACCCTCTTCGCTCTCGCCGGAGATACAGGCGGCAAGGCCCTCTTCGACACCAACGATCTCGGCAAGGGCATCGTCCAGGCCCAGCAAGCCATCTCCGACTACTACATCCTCGAGTACTACACCACCAACCCAGCCCTCAACGGCCGCTTCCGCCGCATCAAAGTCTCCGTCAACATCGCCGACGCCAAGCTCGACTACCGCCAGGGCTACTACGCCGGCAAAGAGTTCAGCAAGTTCACCATCGCCGACAAAGAGCGCCAGCTCGAAGACGCCCTATCTCTCGAAGACCCCGTCACCGATCTCACCGTAGCCATGGAGATCAACTACTTCCAGCTCAACCGCGCCGAGTACTTCGTCCCCATCGTCGTCAAAATCCCCGGTCGGGAGCTTGCCCTCGCCAAGCGCGGCGGTGCCGAGCATACCCTCATCGACTTCATCTACGAGATTAAAGATATCTACGGCGGAGTCACCGTCAGCAACAACCGCGATCACGTCAACATCAAGCTCTCTGACGCCACTGCGGCCGAGCTCTCCCGTCGCCCCATTGAATACGACTCCGGCTTCACCCTCCTGCCCGGCAAGTACACCATCAAGTTTCTTGCCCGAGACGATGAAACGGGTCGCATCGGTACCTTTCAGACCACCTTCACCATCCCCAACCTCAACAAGGAAGACAAGCGCGTCCCCACCAGTTCCGTAGTCCTCAGCGCCCAGCGCGTCGAGATGAAGGACGCTCTCTACGACGCCATGAAAGGCAAGGATCAGGCCAAGGCTACCGCTGCTAATCCCTTGGTGCAGGACGGCAAAAAGCTAGTCCCCAGCGTCACCCGTGTCTTCAGCGCTGCCCGCGATCTCTACGTCTATCTCCAGGCCTACGAGCCAGCCGCAACCACCCCTCGCCCGCTGATTTCCTTCGTAACCTTCTACCAGGGTCAGAAAAAAATCTACGAAACCCAGCCCACCGCCATCACACCGGCGGCGCTCACCCACCTCGGCACCGTCCCCATAAACTTCACCATCGGCCTTCAGTCCCTGCCTCCCGGCCAATACGACTGCCAGGTCACTGTCCTCGATCCCAGCACTACCAAAGCCACCTTCTGGCGCTCGCAAATTGCAGTCGTCCCTTAACCCACCAAACCCCTGAGCCGAACAGCCTCTTCGCGCATCCAACACATCATGCTGCGGCTTCCGCGGTATTCCTTACACTTTAAAGTTTCACACAAGGCCTAGGGCCAAAGTGGGAGAATAGAACCATGGTTACCGCTGAGGATTTGAATCAAGTCCGCATCTTTGCCTGTTTAGAGGAACCTGAACGCCAGCGCCTCGCGCAGCGCGCCGCCGACATCCGCCTTGCCCCCGGCGATTGGCTCATCCGCGAAGGCGAAACCCCGTGGTTCTTCGTCATCCTCGAAGGCCGCCTCTCTATGTCCAAGGACCTTCTCGGCCGCGCCCAAGAACTCCGCGACTACGACTACAAGGCTGGCGACTTCTTCGGCGAGGTCCCCATCCTCCTCGGCACCAACGCTCTGGTCTCTCTGCGTGCCGAAACCCCCTGCCGCGCCGCTCGCTTCGATCGCCAGCAGTTCCAGGAGCTCATCCGCGACTCCGCAAAATGCAGCGCCACAATCATGCAGACCATGAATGAGCGCCTCATGCGCGTCCAGAAGATCGCCGCGTCCAGCCCGTCCTCCCGCGTGCTCATCGTCGGCTCGCAGTACGACATTGACTGCCGCGATATCCGCACCTTCCTCTCCATGAACCGCATCCCCTACGAGTGGCTGGACCGAGACAACGAGTTCGACCGCATACCCACCTGCATGCCCGCGAATCTGGCCGGCCCGGCGGTGGTCGTGGACCGCGCCTACTGGGTTCCGCAGCCGCCCACCGTCCGCAAAGTAGCCGAGGCTCTCGGCATCCGGACCACGCCAACCAAGGAAAACTACGACGTAGTCGTCATCGGCGGCGGCCCCGCCGGTCTTGCTGCAGCCGTTTATGGAGCCAGCGAAGGCCTCTGCGTCCTGCTTGTAGAGCGCAACGCCGCTGGCGGCCAGGCTGGAACTTCGTCGCGCATCGAAAACTATCTCGGCTTCCCCAACGGCATCTCCGGCGACGAGCTCAGCGAGCGCGCCCTCCGTCAGGCCGGCCAGTTCGGTGCCGAGATGGTACTCACGCGCGAAGTCAAAAACGTTGAAACGATCACGGGTGGCTATTGCGTCGAGCTCGATGGCGGCGACCGCGTTAGCACCAAAACCGTCATCCTCGCCACTGGCGTCGACTGGCGCCGTCTTGAGGCCAACAACATCGACCGTCTCATAGGCCGCGGCGTCCTCTACGGCGCCGCCCGTACCGAGTCGCCCACAGTGATCGGCAAGGACGTCTTCATCGTCGGCGGCGGCAACTCCGCCGGCCAGGCCGCGATGTTCTTCTCCAACTACGCGCGCTCGGTCACCATCATCGTTCGTGGCTCCGGCCTTCACATGAGCATGTCGCAATACCTGATCGGTCAGATCGACAAGAAGGAAAACATCAAGGTCGAGCCCTTCACCCACGTAGTCTCCGTCAATGGCGAAGATCACCTGGAGTCCATCTGCACGACCACCAACGATGAACCTCCGATTACCCGCAAAGCCGACGCGCTATTCGTCCTGATCGGCGCGGACGCCAGTACCGATTGGCTGCCGAAAGACCTCCAGCGCGACGAGCGCGGCTACATCTGCACGGGCCGCGATGTCTCGGATCTCCCACATTGGAACGGCCAGCGCACGCCCTTCCTGCTCGAAACCAATCTGCCCGGCTTCTTCTGCGCCGGCGATGTTCGCCACGACTCCATCAAGCGTGTCTCCAGCGGCGTAGGCGAGGGCAGTATGGCCATCGCCTTCGTCCACCAGTACCTTGCTCTGGAGACGTCAGGGACGCGCCCGAACTAAGGAAGCCCCTGTCTTTGCCTCTCTTGCCTGTCGTCTCAACCCACAACGCTTCTCTTGATTGCAGGCGATATTCCGTCCTACCGCTCACCTCTTGTGGATTAGAGGCATCAGAGGAATAGGCCGTAAGTGAATTTCGGAGGAATTGATGTCAGGTAGGCGATGGATGGCCGGGGTTTTGGCATCGGGTTTGTTCTCGGTCGCAGGCGTGGCTCAGGATGTTGTGTCGATAAGCGACGGCCGCGCCAAGCTGATGATGTGCTCGGATCTTCCTTGCGTAGAAGCGGTGGTAGACGGCAAGAAGCTGCATCTGGCAATCGATACAGGCAATCCCAGATCGCTCGTGGACGTGGACCTGGTGAGAGACGAAGGGCTGGATACGACTGCTTACTTAGGTCGTGACGGCAAGCCGGTCGCCAACCTGAGCCAGAGCGCGTTGCCGGTCATCAAGGTCGGGACCATCGAGATCAAGAATCTCCCAGTGGTCGTAGCCCATCTGCAACACATGGTAGCTGGAAATCAGATGCCCGAAGTGGATGGCACACTTGGCTACGAGGTCTTCAAGGGCAAGATCCTGCGGATGGACCTGCATAAGAACACCATCGAAATCTCAAGCGGCGGCGGATGCGTAGGTGGCACGATAGCACTCAAGACCTTCGGCAAAACGGGGCCGCCGATCGTGACGACCACAGGCTTCAGCGTGAATGGGAAACCGGTAGTCGCACAGGTGGACACAATGTTTGCTGGCAGCATGGTTGTATATCCGGACGCGGTCGAAGCACTGGGACTGACCGCAGCCACCAAGACCAAAGAACGGGAGCACTTTCCATTTACCGATGGTGGCGTGGACATGTTGAAATCAACGGCGCCACAGGCATTTGCAGGCAAATCGCTCGGAGACCAGCCGGTCTACTTTGCGACACCGGGCATGCATATTCCGGATGGCTTGTTTGAAGCCACCGTAGGGATGAAGATCCTGGCCGGCCGAGTAGTCACATTCGATTTCGCCGGAAGCTGCTTCGATCTCGGCGCCTGATTTATGTCACTCGTGGACTACCCCCACCCCACTCTTGTATATAGGAGTGGCCCCCTGTCTGATAGGTTTCGGGGTTCGGAGGCGTAGCTTGAAACGTATTGGGTTCGCGGCCGTTCTACTGGCTGGATCATGCTGGGCTGCAAAGCCCACAGTCACAGTAGCAGCCGACGGTTCTGGGCAGTTCAAGACCGTACAATCCGCCGTAGACTCCGCTGGGCCAACCGGTTTGATCGTGAAGATTGCCCGCGGCACCTACCGCGAAAAGCTCATTATCGCCAAAGACGGCATCGAGCTCCGCGGCATGGGCGCCCAACCGCAGGATGTCGTTCTCACCTACGACGACTCCGCCAAAAGCGCCGGCGGTACAGGCAAGAGCGGTAGCGTCAACGTCTCCGGCGACGACTTCACCGCCAAAAACCTCACCATCCAGAACGACTGGGAGAAAAAGAATGCTCGCATAGGCGAAGGTTCCCAGGCCGTAGCGTTGCTCATCACTGGCGACCGCGAGCTCCTCGATCACGTCCGTCTCCTCGGCTACCAGGACACTCTCTACGCTGCCAGCAAAACCTGCCATCAGTCGGCAGATCAGACGGCAGCAGAAGCCTCCGGCAAGGAATGCCACGCCTCCCGCCAGTTGTTTGAGCATTGCTACATCGAAGGTCATGTGGACTATATCTTCGGCGACGCCAAAGCAGTCTTCGACGACTGTGAGCTCCACGGCATGACCCACACCATCGTCACCATCACCGCACAGAGTAAGCTCTATCCGCTGGAGGACTCCGGCTACCTCTTCCTGCACTGCACGATCACGGCAGATGCTGCGGTAGACAAGCTCTCCTTTGGCAGACCTTGGCGCCCTTATGCAAAGGTCTACTTCGTCGACACAACAGTGAGGGGCGCTGTTCTTGATCCGTCAGGCTGGATGGAGTGGGCGGGCAAGTTAGCCACCAGCGACTACGCCGAGTACAACACTCGCGACTCGAGCGGCACCTTGGTAAAAGTAGACCAAAGAATCCCGCCATCCAGACAGCTTACAAAGGTCGAAGCCGACAAGCTAACAGTAAAAAGTTGGCTCGATGACTGGACCCCTTCACATAGATCATAACCCTCCAACGCCTTTATCCTGACGCTGAAGTAATCGCAGGGGAAGGGTCTCCGTATTCCGCCGAGGCTGTCAGCACCGAATGCCTGGACGCAAATCTCGCAGAGGAAAACCCATGAAGCTCACCGTCGCAGCTATCTCGTTGATCGCTCTCTCCGCCGCCGCACAGGACACCCGCACCGTCACCGAGCCCGTAATCCCCCCCGCCTGCGTCGTCCTCAAAGCGCAACTTTCCCAGGCCGGCGGCATAAATGGCGTAGCCTTCGCCGACGAGAGCAAGCCCGACACCGCACGTCTCCAAAAAGCCCTCGATACCTGCGCTAAAGGCAAGTCTGTAGAGCTCGCTCCCGACGCCGGCAACGCTGCGTTTCTTACGGGCCCTATCGAGATGCGCCCGGGCGTAACCCTAGTGGTTGATAAGGGCGTAACCCTCTACGGCTCCCGCACTCCAAAGGACTACGAGCGCGAACCCGGAAGCTGCGGCATCAACGACCCCAAGACTGGCTGCAATCCTTTGATCGCGGGGAAGGGCGCGACTGGCTCCGGAATCATGGGCGAAGGCGTTATCGATGGCCGCGGCGGCGCGAAGATGATTCGTGATGGAAAGGAAGAGGGCAAGACCTGGTGGGACCTCGGAGACGAAGCTAAAACGCAGGGTCATCAACAGGTCCCGCGGCTCATTGTCATGAGCGATAGCAACGACTTCACGCTCTACAACATCACTCTGAAAAATGCGGGTTTTTTCCACGTTACCTACAGCGGCGGTGATGGTTTCACTGCCTGGGGCGTCAAGATCGACACGCCTTTGCGCGCGCACAATACCGATGGCATTGATCCGGGATCTTCAAAGAACATCACTATTACTCACTCCTTTATCCGCGATGGTGATGACAACATTGCGATTAAGGGTGGTAGCGGGCCGGTGACGAATATGACTGTGATTCATAACCATTTCTACTATGGGCACGGCATGTCTATTGGTTCGGAGACGCAGGCTGGCGTGAGTAAGTTGCGTGTGACGGATTTGTCTCTGGATGGGACCGATTCGGGGATTCGGATCAAGTCGCAGGAGGCTTATGGGGGTTTGGTGCAGGATGTTGTTTATGAGGATGTTTGTATTCGGAACTCGCGGAATCCTATTTTGCTGGATACGGCTTATTCGGCTAACCCTAAGCCAGGAAAGGGTTTAATTCCGGTTTATCAGGATATTTTGCTGCGGAATGTGAGGATTTCGGGGGGTGGGAAGATTGCGCTTAATGGGTTTGATAAGACGCATCGGATTGGAGTGCAGTTCGATGGGGTTGTGCTGACGGATGGGCCAAGCGCATATAAGTTCCTTGCGAATCATGCAGATATAACGTTCGGGCCGGGGCCGGTGAACTTCAGAATGGCGGGGGATGACTCGACTGGACGGGGGACGCCGGGTAAGGGGGATCTGGCGGGTTGTGCGGACAAGTTTGTGCCGTTTCCGGCGGAGTGAGAAATCGTCAATAAAGACGGTGGTTTTAACGGTGAAGGGCATGGTCCGAGACGGATGGTTTTACGGTCGCACGGACGGTGATTTACGGTGGAATTTTACCGTGACGGTGACCGGCTAATTGGTGGACTGGGATTCGGGCTGGGGGCCGAGGCCGAGCTTGATGAGGGCGCGGGAGTCGGGGGTAATTTTGGTCTGCCAGCCGTTGTCGCCCTGGAGCTTTTGCATGGCGGCGATACTGTTCGCGTCCCAGGTGCCGGTAGGCTCGCCTGTGAGATAGCCCTGCTTGATGAGGGCGGATTGGATTTGGGTGGCGCGGTCGGCGGGCATGCCCTCGGGCTCGCGGTGGGCGGGAGCAGCGGCAGTTTTGGAATGGCGGATGGTGGCGTGTGTCGTGGAACGGGTGTGGCGCGCGGGAGGCGTGGCGAAACAGGGGATGGTGGCTAGCAGGAGGGCGGCTGGGAGGGCTCGTTTCAAGCTGGTGACCTCAATCCGGGGTTTTGTCCGCCAGAGTGCTGGCGCGTACCGACAGGTCGAGGGTAGCGCATGAACAGGGGGTGAATCAAGGGAGGTACGTTGCCTGTGTTGGTGCGATTTTGGCGATTTATCTGTGGGAAGGTTGTGGAAAAGCGGGAAATAGGAAATAAGAAATAGGAGTGGGGCAGAGACAGTAGGAAGTAGATCGGTGCCACAAAAAACTATCCCATCCCCCGTGTGAAAGCGAGGGATGGGATTAGTTTGAGATGCGGGTTGCGGGTTGTTTATGGGAGGGTTCCGCCCAGGTAGGTGTTTCCGTTGCCTGGACGTTGGGGTTCGCGAACGACGAAGACTACGTCGGAGCCGGGTTTGAGCGCGGTGACGATGGAGCGATAGGTCGCTTCATCGGTTACAGGCTGCCTGTTGATCTCCACGATGACAGCGCCTTTGCCGAGTTGTATATCGTCAGCAAATGAGCCGGGGCGGACGTCAGTGATGGTAACGCCGCCCTTGATGCCGAGCTTGTTCGCTATCACAGGGCTGGTGGGCTGCACCTTGATTCCGAGCATCCCTTCGCCGGCATCCGCTTCCTCAGGGGTGTTGGCGTCGTCGGCAGGCCCGCCGAGATTGGCAAACAGCTTGGCGCGATCGGCGATGCCGACGTCGGCAGTCAGCTGCTTGCTGCCACGGCGGTAGCCGAGCTTGACGGTCGAACCGGGGCGCTTGGCTGAGATGATCGCAACAAGCTGGTCGCCGTCCTTTACCGGAGTGCCGTCAACCGTGACGATTACGTCGCCCGATTGCAGGCCAGCCTTGGCGGCGGGGCCGTTGGGTGTGACGACTGAGATGAGGACGCCGCCGTTGGAGAAGCCATACATGCGGCTGACCGCGGAGGACTCAGCACCCTGGAACTGGATACCGATGGAGCCGCGGGTGACCTTGTGCTCGGGGCTGATGAGCATGTTGTAGACGTTGATGAGGGTGTTGGAGGGCATAGCGAAGCCGATGCCTTCAGACCCGGCGGACTGGGTGTAGATGGCGGTGTTCATGCCGATGACCTTGCCGGACATGTCGACCAGCGGGCCGCCGGAGTTGCCGGGGTTGATGGCGGCGTCGGTTTGGATGAAGCGCTGGAACTGGTTGCTGGCTACGCCGCCGGGGCCGGGAGCCTCGTCGATGGAGCGATCCTTGGCGGAGACGATACCGGCTGAGACGGTATTGCGCTGACCGAAGGGGCTGCCGATGGCAAGGACCCAGTCGCCTACCTGTGCGCCATCGGAGTTGCCGAGCTTGATGGTGGGCAGCGGCTCCTTGGTGTCGATCTTGATGACGGCGATGTCGGTGTCGGGATCGACGCCGATGACGGTGGCGGGACGGCCGTGGTCGCCGGGGCCGCCGTCGGGGTCGTTGGAGAGCTTTACCCAGATGTGGTCGGCTTTATCGACGACGTGGTTGTTGGTGAGGATGTAGCCACGGGGATCGACGATGAAACCGGAGCCGAGGGCCTCGCGGGGGCCGGACTCGGGGGACATTTCCTGCCCGCCGCCGCCACCGAAGAAGTGATTGAAGAAGTCCTGCATGTTGCCCTGGTCGCCGCTGCCGTTGTCGTCGTCCCCATTAGGATCCTGGGGCTGGTTGCGGCGACCGTTGGGGGCGCCTTTGTGCTTGGGCTGCTTGGGGAGGGACTCGGTATTGATGTTGACTACGGCGGGGCCATCCTGTTTGACGATGGCGGAGAAGCCGTTGGAGAGTGTGACGGGGTCAGGGATGGAGAGGGGACGGGCGTCGCTGGAGTCAATTTTCTGGGACTGGCTGGCGCTGACGTTGGAGGTGAGGACGGAGCCGGCGAGGATGCCGAGGGTGAGTACAGAGAGCAAGGCGAAGGTGGTGGTGAGGCGGCTGCCACGGAGCTTGTCTATCAAAATTTTCAAGCCGGTGCCGGTGTTTTTCGGTGATTCCATCAGTCTAGGTTCCTCGTTAGTCGGGTTAATTAGTAGCTAAGAGCGGAGTGGTCCCGCGCCGAGCATTTTGGCCGTCGTGTTGATAGACGCGTTTTGGGAGTAAAGGTCGCAAGAGAGTGTTCCGGATTGGTCTGTTGTAGCGGCTCGGGCTGACCCTTTCCCTAGTGTTTCAGATGCTGAAATCAGGATACGCGGGTTTTTTGCGGAGGGCTGGGGCGAATTCGGCGGTGAGGATTCCGGCGAGGATGAGGGCGGCGCCGGAGAAGGCGCGGGGGCCGAGGTGCTCGTGGAGGAAGAGCAGGGAGGTGAGCCAGGCGAAGACGGGTTCCAGAGTGAAGATGAGGGCGGTGTGGGAGGCGGGGATGTGCTGCTGGGCCCAGCTTTGGATGGTGAAGGCCGCGGCGGTGCCGAAGATGGCGGTGATGGCGAGGGCGAAGAAGAGGCGTGGGGTGGGGATGAGGGTGAGGTGGCCGCCGAGGGGGAGAGTTAGGAGGAGGACGAGGGTGCAGAAGCCGATCTGGAGGGTGCCGAGGCGGCGGGCGCTGACGTAAGGG
>Ga0302311_10005089_pt1 | contig 14002 bp, 14 predicted proteins | sample III_Palsa_N1_3_FD_200449 | JGI IMG/M metagenome (GOLD analysis project Ga0302311, IMG submission 200449) | Peat permafrost microbial communities from Stordalen Mire near Abisko, Sweden - III_Palsa_N1_3 | ecosystem: Environmental > Terrestrial > Soil > Palsa > Peat permafrost | place: Sweden... | reverse complement strand
CCAGCACCATGATCGCCGCGTCGGCGGCGGTGAGGGTGCGGTAGGTGTCTTCCGAGAAGTCTTCGTGGCCGGGCGTATCGAGCAGGTTGAACATCAGCCCGGCGTGGTCGAAGGTCATGGCGCTGGCCGAGACCGAGATGCCACGCTCGCGCTCGATCTTCATCCAGTCCGAGCGCGTGCGCCGCTGTTCGCCCCGCGCCCGCACCGCGCCGGCGGCCCGGATCGCCCCGCCGGCCAGCAGCAGGTTTTCCGTCAGCGTGGTCTTGCCCGCGTCGGGATGGGAGATGATGGCGAAGGTCCGCCTGCGGGCAGCTTCGGCCGATGGGGATTGCGCGCTCATGGGGCGGGGCGAATAGACCGGCTGAGGGGCGCTGTCACGTCTCAGGCTGATCTTTCTCTACCGGCTCGACCAGGAAGTGGCGGCCGTCGACATCTTCGATCTCCACCACCCAGACGTCCGGATCGATCCTGGCGGTTCGGGCGATATAGGCGTCGAGGTCCTGTTCGGTCTTGCCCGAGGACGGCTGCATCCAAAACCGCTCGCCGTCGCCCCGCAGCGCCTCTCCATAGAGGCGCGCCTCGCCGGCTCGCGGATTGAACACCTTGACCAGCACCGCCCCGGCGCGGGCGTCGCCCTTGCGTGCAACCACGGCGAAGGCGCCTGCCAGCTCCGCGCGCCGGATCAGCGCCGAAACCCAGATGTCCGTGGAAAGAAGCAGAACCGATCTCCGCTAACGGTCGGGAAAGGCGGCCAAGGTAGCTTCCGCGCCTTGATCGGCAAGGGATTGATGATGGGTCGGGCGAAGAGCCTTGTTCTGGCGGCCGCCGCCCTGCTCGCGCCTGGCCTCGCCCACGCAGCCGCGGTCGACGCCTATTACGAACGCTCGGTGATGGCTGCGGCCGACCAGCGGTGCCATCTGTTCACCGGCAGCCTGGCGGCGGCCCTGGGCGCATCGCAGGCGCAGGCGCGTGGCGCGGCGATGCGCGCGGGCGTCTCCAACGCCCAATTGGATAATGTCCAGCTGCGCGCCTACGGCGCCGCCGGATCGGTCGCCTGCAATTCCAATGACATCACCACGGCCGCGAACCGGGTCCGGCTGGCCTTCGACGGCTATAGCAAGCTGCAGACGATGGGCTATCGCGGCGATGTCTCGTCCTGGTGGGCGAACCGGGCCTCGTCTGACCACTACACCACCTGGCGGCTGTCACAGACCGAGCCGTTCGGCTGGAACACCATGATCTTCGGCATCGGTGGGCGTGGCGCGGACACCGGCCTGCTGGCCGTGGCGAGCTTCGTCGACGGGGCCAAGCCCTATTCGGCGAGGCTGGTGCTGCGCGACGCCGCGCGAGCTCCGGAGCCGTTCCTGAACATGATCCGCGCCTCTTCGGAGGGCAGCATCCCCTTGTCCGCGCGCATGCCGCCCGCGTCGGCGACCCGCGCCTTCTTCCCGCAGGCGCGCGGCGACGCCGACCGGATGCTTCTGCCAGCGGCCGCGGTCTCAGGGACCGCCTTCCGCTTTCCCAATGCGGCGGCGGACGCGCTGGCGCGACTGGACCCGCGGGAGTCGGTGGCGGTGGAGTTTCTGTTCTCCTCGGGCCAGGCGGTGCGCACGGCCTATGTCGAGGTCGGAGATTTCGCCGCGGGACGAGCCTTCCTGGCGTCGGCTCAGCGCTGAGGCGGGAAGGCGATCACCTGAGCGCCCCCGGCCGGGGCCGCTGACTTGATCGCCGCCTCTTCCGGCTCGACTACCAGCACGGGAAGCCGGACAGTCACGGCGGTCCCCTCGCCCAACTGGCTTTCGATATTCATCTCGCCGCCATGCAGTTCGGCGAAGGCGCGCACGAGGGACAGGCCCAGGCCCGTACCCTTCGCCTGCTGACTCACATCCCCCGCCTGTTCGAAGGGACGGCCGAGCCTTTGCAGGTCGGTTGCGGAGATGCCGACACCGGAATCGGCCACGGACAGGTCCAGCATGCCGGCCGAAGCGCGGAGGGTGACGGTCACCAGACCGCCCCTGGGCGTGAACTTCAGGGCGTTCGAGATCAGGTTGAGGGTGATCTGCTTCAATGCCCGCCCGTCGGCGTCAGCCTCCAGCGGTTGGCTGGGGAGCGCGCCACGCAGCTGGATGCCGACCTCGTCGGCCTGCAGCCGCATCAGCCGCAGAGCCGCCTGCACCGGCTCGCGCGCATCCAGCCGCTCCAGACTGAGCTCGTAGCGGGCGGCCTCGATCTTCGACATGTCGAGCACGTCGTTGATCAGGTCCAGCAGGTGGGAGCCGGCGTCGTGGATCAGGTCTGCGTACTCGACATATTTGCCGGGCAGGCTCCCGAAAATCTTCTGCCGCATGATGTCGGAGAAGCCCATGATGGCGTTGAGCGGCGTGCGCAGCTCGTGGCTCATATTGGCCAGGAAGCGGGACTTGCCGAAGTTGAGCGCCTCTGCGTCGGCCCTTGCGGTCTCCAACACCGCCTCGCGGCGTCGTCCAGCGCTGGCGTCGGACAGGGTTCCGATCAACCGCGAACCATCCAGCCGGCGCAGTTCCAGGTCGAGCCAGGCGTCATCGCCGCCAGCGCGTTGAAAATGTAGCGCGCCTTCACCGTCCTGCTGGGCGCTGGCCAGGGTCCAGGCTAGGTCGTCCCGGCGGTCGTCTTCCACCAGAGCGGCAAGGCCGCTGGCGAACAGCCGGTCCGGATCGACGCCGAGCGGCGGGCTGCCATAGGCGGCGCTGACGCGACCAGCGTGATCCAGCACCAGGATCAAATGCGGTTGTCGCAGCAGCAAGGCGTGAAGGTCGGCGTTGACCGCGCCATGGGCGTCGTTGCGCTGGTTCAATCGTCGACGGAGCATCACCAAGGCCGCGGCCAGGCCGACACAGGTGGTGGAGACGCCAAGAAGGCCAAGATCGAAGCTGGCGGCGCGAGGCGGCACCGGCGCGATCCAGCCGACCGCCTGGGCCAGGCCCACCAAGGCGAAAGCGCCCAGTGACAGGCTCGCCCCAGCGGCCAGGGGCCGGCCGCCGCCCAGCACCGCCGCGACCGCCAGGGGCGCGACACACCAGACCGCCAGCGGCCCGACAATCCCCCCGGTCAGGCCGGCGGCCAGAACCGCGGCCGCCGCCCACGAGGCCAGAACGATCAGGCGCCGCTCGGCGTTGTCCTGCTTAAGCAGCATGGCCGCGACGCCCGCGGGCGCGAGCCCGGCGACCAGGGCGATCCACGTGGTCCACGGCGCGCCCGGCGCGGCGAAGGCCAGCGCGATCGCCGCCAACACGACGGCCAGCGCCCAGCCGCCATGCCACCCCACCACCTCGCGCAACGCGGCGGCGGCTTCCGGCACAGGTGCTGAAGAGGAGGTGTCGGCCAAAGCGCCCCAGACTGAAGAGAATCCGCGTCGAACGATGGTATCGCTGCGGGAGGTCGGGCTCCAGCGTCCTCTCCCCGCACGCGACGATCAGCGGGGGATATCATTGCCTTGAGCGGCGTCGGTCCTTAAGTGCGCAGCCCATGGCCCAAACGATAGACCAGACCCTAGACGACCTCGTCGCCGAATTCGACCTGCTGGGCGACTGGGAGGAGCGCTATCGCTATGTGATCGATCTTGGCCGAACCCTGGCGCCGCTGTCGGAAGCGGAACATTCGGAAGCCAACAAGGTGCGCGGCTGCGCCAGTCAGGTCTGGCTGGTCCGCGACCCCGACGCGGACGGGCGGATGGTGTTTCGCGGCGATTCCGACGCCCTGATCGTGCGCGGCCTGATCGCTATCCTGCTCAGGCTTTATTCCGATCACACTGCCGACGAGACGCTGGCGTTCGACGCCCGCGCGGCGTTCGAGACCCTGGGCCTGTCCGGGGCCTTGTCGACCCAACGCACCAATGGATTGTTCTCGATGGTCGAACGCATCCGCCGGGACGCGGCGGCCATGAAGGCGGCGTAAGAACGAGCGCGCCAGAGGGCTATGTTATCGTTGTAGGCGTTTCCTCTGGATGCCCCTGACGCGCGGACCAACAACGGGGCGACGTCCGAATAGTTTCGGGACTTAGATCACATCGTCGTGTGACGGCCTGGAGCCGAGGTCAGGCCGCGCGAATGCCGCTGACAAGCGGCTGGCTGCGGCTGCCGATCAAGGCGTCGTAACCCATGATCATGTCGACATCGACGCCATTGGTGGCGAGCGGGAGCCGCAGCCAGAGGATCGACATGTGGCCGGCCCCGCGCCAGGCGAAATTATGCACGCCAACGCCGGGACGGCGGTTTTCGACGATCTTGTCCAACTCTTCGCGCCAGTAGTCGGCGGCGGCGGCGTTGTAGACCTCGGTCAGGCTGCGCCCGGTGATTTCGCGTCCATAGACGCTGTAGAGGCCGGTGCCGGCCAGACGCAGGCTGTAATCGCGCGGACCCGATTTCACGTCGATCAGGCTGACGGTCGGCAGATGCCGCTTGAAATGCGAGGGGTGGATGCTTGAACGACCGGGCAGCCGATCGCCTTCGCGCCTGGACGCCCAGTAGGTAAAAATCTCTTCGTGGGCCCGCACCGCGGTCGCGGATCCGCCCGTTTGAGTGATCATATTCGGATTCGTTAACAACCTATTGGAATCACGATGATTCACTATCGCTTAACACCCGAATCGGTGGCAAGCGGAAATCACGTCGCAAGCGAAAAATGTGCGCAAACGCCGCGCATCCCGGGCGCCGTCGCGCCGGGATGCTTGGAAGAGCGAATTTTAAGCTGAAGCGCTAGCGGCGCTTGCGGCTGGCCTGACGGCCGCCCTGGCCCAGGCCCATCTGCTTGGCGAGATCGGACCGCGCCTTGGCATAGTTCGGGGCGACCATCGGGTAATCCTTGGGCAGGTTCCACTTCGCCCGGTACTCTTCAGGCGACAGGTTGTACTTGGTGCGCAGGTGGCGCTTCAACGACTTGAACTTGCGGCCGTCTTCGAGACAGATCAGGAAATCCTGCTGAATCGAGCGCTTCACCGGCACCGCCGGTTCCTTGGGCGCGACTTCAACCGGCTCGGGGCCACCGCTAACGCCGGAGAGGGCCCGATGAACGCTCTGAATAAGCGAAGGAAGATCAGCCGCCGACACGGAGTTGTTGCCGACATAGGCCGACACGATGTCCGCCGTCATCTCGATGATTTCCGACTTCTCGTCCATATTCATTTCAGTCCATCTACAATTGGCTGGCGCTTCCTGCGCCGATTCTTGTTTCCAAGCAGCGTGCTGCATATCGACCCCAGCTGAACAGCACAATAGTCAAATCAGCTGTCGTGCTGAATTGGGGATCACAATAAGACCTAAAGTTACAAGTTTACAGTACGGCAACATTGAAATCGGCTGGACGCCTGCTCATCTTGGGTCTTCGTGAGCAAGGAGACGCCGGGCGAATGAAGACTCGCAAACCCGCCCGCCCATTACCCACTTCATGGATATTGGTTTGAAATCTCGAAGAGTCTCGACCGCGGACGTTCCCGCCAGGTTCGAACTAGCGGCCGAAGTCACCGGATAGGGTCAGCATCGCCGCCCGCTGCGGGACCGAGTATTCGTCGAGATCGCTTGAGTCGCCATCTCGGATGGCCTTGATCAATGATGGCGTCAGAGCCGAGGATAGCGACCAATTCCAATAGCGCAGAACCGTCTGCGCCCGGTCGACGGCGATCATGTCAAAGGTGATCAGCACCCGTTCGAGTGCGGGATGGGTCGCGCCGGTTTCATCGGTCTCGGGGCGGCGCAAGGCGCGCCAGAGGGATCGCAGCGCCGCCTTGGGCAGGCCGGTCGCCTTGCAAAGAATAGCCAGCGGCTCGCCGCCGGGATCGGTGAAAATTTTCGCCCCGGTCATGGGCTTGAGGCCCGACAGGTAGGAAATCTCCTCGGCGGTATCCCGGCGAAGACCGCTTTCGGCGGCCGCGACGGCTTCGTCCAGGCTGGCGTACGGACTTTTCTCGATCGCCAGGCGATTGCGTTGGCGCCGCTCGATGAATTGCAGCGCCTTGCGGCTGAGTGGATCGGACCACCCCTCGCCGGCGGCCAAGGGAAAAACGTCGCCCGCCGCTTCCTGCAAGATTTCGCGCGAGACAGCGAACCGCTGCAAAATGATTCGCCTGGCGTCGGCGTCCGCCCACCAGAAGATGATGTAGGCGTGGGACGGGCGCAGTTCGTTGCGCTTGAGCAACAGGGGAATGTAGCGCGGCTCGGATCGGGTGGCGCCCACCAGGGCTTCGACCGCGTCGGAAGAGAGCCGGGCCAGGCTGTTGTGCAGCAGGGTCTCGATAACAGGCGGTTCGAGCTGCTCGATAAGAGCTTCGCAAACCAATTCGGTGACGCCGCGCCGCGCCGCGATCAGCCGGCGATGATCCAACCCGCCCCGCCGCGCGCAATCGACCAAGTCGGCGTCGCTCAGCGCCACACTGTTTTCAAGTAAGGATCCAGCAACCTCGACCGCATCCCGCAGCAGCAGGCGGACAAGAGCGGCCGGGATATCGATAAGGTTGGCCAGGCGGCGCGCCACCCGCGCCCGCTCCTCGACCACCGCGTCACGCAGCATTTCCACCAAAAGATCGGCGATCATACTGCGTTCGAACGCGTTCACCCGGCTTGAGGGCAGGCAGACCACGTCGGCCAGTCTTTTGAACAGAGCCGTCCGCGCCTTCGACCGGGGCCCTATTTCGTCATCGCTGGAAAGAGCCAGGGGTCCGATGTCACTCATGGCGACACGATACATCACATCAGGCGAATTGCGCGCCCGAGATTCGCCTGTGCGATGAACTAGCTTAGCGGAATTCGGGCGGCGCCCAGTCGGGCCAGAGATCAGGCAGGTCGGCCGACACCGTGTCGGGATAGTTGGGCGTCCGCTTTTCCAAAAAGGCGCCGACGCCCTCGCGGGAGTCGTTGGAGGCGCCGCGGGACATGATCGCCCGGCTGTCGGCGCGGTGGGCCTCCATGGGGTGGTCGGCGACCAGCCCGCGCCACATCAGCTGGCGGCTGACGCTGACCGACACCGGCGCGGTATTGTCGATGATCTCCCGCGCGATCGCCCGCGCGGCCGGCAACAGCTCTTCCGGCGCGTGGATCGACCGCACCAAGCCCCGCTCCTTGGCTTCCGTCGCCGGGAAGACGCGGCCGGAGTAGCACCACTCCAGGGCGGTCGAGATGCCCACCAGTCGCGGCAGGAACCAGGAGGAGCAGGCCTCCGGCGCGATGCCTCGTCGGGCGAAGACGAAGCCGAATCGGGCCTCGGTGGAAGCGATTCGAATATCCATGGGCAGCTGCATGGTCACGCCCACGCCCACCGCCGGGCCGTTGACCGCGGCGATCACCGGCTTGAGGCTGTCGAAGATGCGCAAGGAGACCCGGCCGCCGCCGTCTCGGGGTACAGCCTTCTCGTCATCGCCAGCACTGCGGTTGGCGCGCTCGAAGGTGCCGGGGCCGGCGGACAGGTCCGCGCCCGCGCAGAAGCCGCGTCCGGCGCCGGTGACGATCACAACCTTCACCGCGTCGTCCGCGTCGGTCGCGTCGAAGGCGGCGATAAGGTCCAGCATCATCTGGTTGGTGAAGGCGTTCAGCCGGTCGGGCCGATTGAGGGTCAGGGTCGCGATCCCGTCCTCAAGGTCATAGAGCAGGGTCTCGAAGGTCGGCGCGGCCATGGTTTCCTCCCGCAGGCTGGCTTTGGTGAAGGCATATCCGTGGAAAGACGCCGCCTACAAGGGCGCCCCAAGGTCAAGCACTCCCTCTTGCCGGGCGGCCGGAAAGGCGCAAGAACCCGCCCGTTTCGAGACGCCAAGGAGTGCGCACATGGACGTGGATTATAAAGACCTGCCCAGCCTGGTCGGCCAGGAGACCGGCGTGTCGGATTGGCTGGAAATCTCCCAGGAACGGGTCAACCAATTCGCCGAGGCCACCGGCGACCATCAGTGGATCCACGTCGATGTCGAACGCGCGACCCGCGAGATCGGCGGCCCGATCGCCCACGGCTATCTGACCCTGTCACTGATCCCCTTCCTCGGCGCCGGCCTTTTGAACGTCAAGGGCGTCACGCGCGGCATCAACTATGGCTCCGACAAGGTGCGCTTCACCAACATGGTGCGGGTCGGCAAGCGGGTGCGGATGCGCCAGAAGCTGATCGGCGCCGAGCCCAAGTCCGGCGGCATGCAGATGCGCAACGAATGCACCATCGAGATCGAAGGCGAGGACCGTCCGGCCTGCGTGGCCGAGACGATCTCGATCATCTACGGAGCCTAGCTCTCGTCACAAGGCGCCTCTCCCGCAAGGGAGAGGCCGGCCATCTCAAACACCATAGAAGTCGAAGAAGGCCTCGACCGGCGCGGTCGCGTTCATCGCCCGCAGCGGAAACGCCAGCCAGGGACGGTCGATATCGATCGCCTCCAGGCTAGCCAGGAACTGAACGTGGGCTTCTGGCCGCACGAACCCGCGATGGTCGACCATCTGGCCCCAGGTCGAGGTCCCGCCCAGACGTACAGGCTCATCGGTCGGACGGCGTGAGGCGCCGTATTCCGGCGGAAACAGGCGGCGGTAGGCCTCCAGATTGTAAAGCCACGAGCCGCCGAGCACACGCCGGGCTTTGGGGAAATCGCCGCGGATGAAGGTGAACATCTCGCCTAGTTCCGCCAGCCGATAATCCATTCGCGTCGCGCTGAGCGGGCCGGGCTCGATCCCCATCTCCCTGTTGGTGAAATGGATGCGCAGGACGCCCTCGTCGTCAGGCGGGTCGCAGGCGCAACAGCCAAAGGCGACCTGGTAAGCCGGCCGGGGGAATTCCGGCGCCGCGCGGAAGCGGGCCATGGTCAAGGCCAGGCGGTCGGCCGCGGTCTTAGCCGCCTCGATCCCATCCAGAAAATCCAGCCAGGCCGGGGCGTCCTCCTCGAACAGACCGAAACGGCGACGCAGGTTGGTGTAGAGGTTCATGGCCTCCCGAAGCGGCAGGCTTTTCCGCTCCGCCATCAGCGCCGCCAGCCTTAGCTGCAGGGCGAAGTAGTCGGCGAACCGCTCGCTGGAGGCCATGACACCTCAGGCCTTCTTGGCGGCCTTGGCGCGTTCGAGCCCGTCCAGCACCAACTGCCGCGCCTCGTCGGCGCCGCGCCAGCCGATGATCTTCACCCACTTGCCCGGCTCCAGGTCCTTATAGTGGGCGAAGAAGTGCTCGATCTGGTCCAGGGTGATCGGCGGCAGGTCGGTATAGGTCTCGATATGGGCGTAGCGCTGGGTCAGCTTGGGCGCCGGCACGGCGATCAGCTTCTCGTCGCCGCCCGCCTCGTCTTCCATCAGGAGCACGCCCACAATGCGGCAGCTCATGATGGCGCCGGGGACGACAGCGCGGGTGTTGGCGACGATCACGTCGCAGGGATCGCCATCGTCGGACAGGGTGTGGGGAATGAAGCCGTAGTTCCCAGGGTAGCGCATGGACGTATAGAGAAACCGGTCGACGACCAAGGCGCCGGAAGCCTTGTCCATCTCGTACTTGATCGGCTCGCCGCCGATCGGCACCTCGATGACGACATTGACCTCATGCGGAGGATTGGCGCCTACGGAGACGGCGTCGAGATTCATGCGGGAACTCCAGAAGCGGCGGTAAATTCGCCGCTGTCCTTTGCCGGACACGCCCCAAATACGCAATCGGGACTGTGAGGGCGGACGCCTTATCGCGAAATCATGACTGGCCAATGGTCGCTTATGGGTGTGAGCATGTCGCCACCGCGACGCCGAACACGGCGCGACCTGGAGGAGACCATGACCAAACTTGAATTCAGTCGCACCGCCAAGCCGCCGTTCAAGGCGCGCTATGGCAACTTCATCGGCGGTGGTTGGCGCGAGCCCGTTAGCGGCCGCTATTTCGAGAACACCTCGCCGGTGAACGGCCAGCTCCTGTGCGAAATCGCGCGATCGGAATCCGCCGACGTCGAGCTGGCGCTGGACGCCGCGCACGCGGCCAAGGACGCCTGGGGCCGCACCAGCGTCGCCGAGCGCGCCAACATGCTGAACCGCATCGCTCAGGTGATGGAGGACAACCTTCCCCTACTCGCCGCCGCCGAGACCTGGGACAACGGCAAGCCGATCCGCGAGACCACCGCCGCCGACCTGCCGCTGGCCATCGACCATTTCCGCTACTTCGCCGGCGCCATTCGCGCTCAGGAAGGCGGCATCTCCCAGATCGACGACGACACGGTCGCCTACCATTTCCACGAGCCGCTCGGCGTCGTGGGACAGATCATCCCCTGGAACTTCCCGCTGCTGATGGCGGTGTGGAAGCTGGCGCCGGCGCTGGCCGCGGGCAACTGCGTGGTGATCAAACCCGCCGAGCAGACTCCAGCCTCCATCCTGCTCTTCGCCGAACTTATCGCCGACATCCTGCCGCCCGGCGTGCTCAACATCGTCAACGGCTTCGGCCTGGAGGCCGGCAAGCCGCTGGCGTCCAGCAACCGCATCGCCAAGATCGCCTTCACCGGCGAGACAACCACGGGGCGGCTGATCATGCAGTACGCCAGTCAGAACCTGATCCCGGTAACTCTGGAGCTGGGCGGCAAGTCGCCGAACATCTTCTTCAAGGACGTGGTCGCCGAGGACGACGACTTCTTCGACAAGGCGATCGAGGGCTTCGTCATGTTCGCCCTGAACCAGGGCGAGGTCTGCACCTGCCCCAGCCGCGCGCTGATCCATGAGGACATCTACGACCAGTTCATGGAGCGGGCGCTGAAGCGGGTCGAAGCGATCGTCCAGGGCGACCCGCTGGACCCGGCAACCATGATCGGCGCTCAGGCTTCGAGCGAGCAGCTTGAGAAGATTCTCAGCTATCTCGACATCGGCCGCCAGGAGGGCGCCGAGGTGCTGATCGGCGGCGAGCGAGCCAACCTGCCCGGTGATCTTGCCGGCGGCTATTACGTCAAGCCGACCGTCTTCAAGGGCAACAACCGGATGCGGATCTTCCAGGAAGAGATCTTCGGCCCGGTAGTCTCGGTCGCCACCTTCAAGGACGACGAGGAGGCGCTGTCGATCGCCAACGACACCCTCTACGGGCTGGGCGCGGGAATCTGGAGCCGGGATGTCAATCGCTGCTACCGCTTTGGCCGGGCGATCCAGGCCGGCCGGGTGTGGACCAATTGCTACCATGCCTATCCGGCCCACGCAGCCTTCGGCGGCTACAAACAGTCCGGCATCGGGCGCGAGAACCACCGCATGATGCTGGACCACTACCAGCAGACCAAGAATATGCTGGTGAGCTACAGCCCGAAAAAGCTTGGCTTCTTTTAAGCTGCGAAATGGCGGTGAGCGTTTGGCTCGCCGCCGTCGGAGGCTCGATCATGGATAAGTCTGACCAGGCGCCGCCCCGGGTCAGCGCGACCCCTGAAGCGCTGGCGTTCATCGCCGAGCTCACCTGCGAGTACGGCCCCATCCTGTTTCACCAGTCTGGGGGCTGCTGCGACGGCTCCTCGCCCATGTGCTATCCGCAAGGCGATTTCATTCTCGGCGATCGGGACGTGAAGCTGGGCGAGATCGGCGGCGCGCCCGTCTATATCGGCGGCGACCAGTTCGAGCTCTGGCGGCGCACCCAGCTGGTTATCGACGTCGTGCCCGGCCGCGGCGGCATGTTCTCGCTCGACAACGGTCGCGAGCGCCGGTTCCTCACCCGCTCACGGGCGTTCACACCGGAGCAGCTGGCGGTGTTGGACGCCGTGCCGGCGCCGACGGGCTGAAGGCTCACGCGCGCCGAGCGTCTTCGAGAAACGCGCGCGTCTGCCTGTCATCAGTGAGATGAATCCGAAGCACTGCTGGTCCATGCGCCACAAGCTGCGCTTTAATGCGCGGGCGGTTGATCCGATCGAAGCTCCAGATGAAGGCCCAGACCGTACGGAGGTCCTTTAGCTGGTGCGGCTCGCCAGACCGAAAGACCCGCATCGAAGCCCGCCAAAGACACAGCCATCGGGGCCGCTCCAGCCAGACCACGAGGTCCGCGCGCGGCAGACGCAGATCAAAGCTCGCCACGGCGAAATTGCCGTCGCTGACCCAGCGATCGCCAGCATGCGCCTCGCGCAGCAACCTTCGGAACCTCTCCAGATCGTCCGGACCCCATTCCGGCCGCCAGATGTCGTCGAGGATCACCGCTGGCGCGTTAATGGCCTCGGCCAGGGCGCGGGCGAAGGTGGTCTTGCCGGCGCCCGCGCAGCCAAGCACGACGATCCGCTGCAACGGCTATTCCACCGTCACCGACTTGGCGAGGTTGCGCGGCTGGTCGACGTCGGCGCCCTTGTGGACGGCCACATGGTAGGCCAGCAGTTGGATCGAGGGCGAGAAGACCAGGGGCGCGATCAGCGGATCGCAGGCGGGGGCGATAATCATCCGGGCGCCGTCCGGCGCCTGTTTGGCGCCGGCGGCATCGGTGATCATCACCACCTTGCCGCCGCGCGCGATCACCTGGGTGATGTTGGAGATGGTCTTGTCGAGGTAGGCGTCGGACGGCGCGATCACGATCACCGGCGTCGCCTCGTCGACCAGGGCGATCGGGCCGTGCTTCAACTCGCCGGCGGCGTAGCCCTCGGCATGGATGTAGCTGATTTCCTTCAGCTTCAAGGCGCCTTCCAGAGCCAGCGGGAACATGGCGCCACGGCCGAGATAAAGGACGTCGCGGGCCTTGGCGATCTCCTGGGCGAGGCCGCGAATCTCGTCCTCGACCTGCAGCGCCTCGGCGAGCAGACGGGGGGCCTCCAGCAGGATGCTGACCAGCCGCGCCTGCTCGGCATCATCGATCAGCCCGCGCTGGGCCGCGGCGGCGACAGCGATGGCGGTCAGCACCGAAACCTGGGCGGTGAAGGCCTTGGTCGAGGCGACGCCGACTTCCGGTCCGGCATGGGTCGGCCAGAGCAGGTCGATCTCCCGCGACATGGTGGAGTCAGGCGCGTTGACGATGGCGGCCGTGGTCAGGCCCTTGGCCTTGCAGAACCGAAGCGCCGCAAGGGTGTCGGCCGTCTCGCCTGACTGTGAGACCGCGATGGCCAGCGTGCCTGGACGGAGCGCCGGCTCGCGATAGCGGAACTCCGAGGCGATCTCCACGTCCACCGGCAGGCCGGCCAGGCGCTCGATCAGATATTTGCCGATCATGCCGGCATAGGCGGCGGTGCCGCAGGCGACGATCTGCAGGCGTTCGATCTTGGTGAAATCCACAGCGCCGGGGGCGTGGGCGCGGCCGTTGATGGGGTCGACATAAGACGAGAGGGTGTTCCGGCAGCTGTCGGGCTGGTCGTAGATCTCCTTCTCCATGAAGTGGCGATAGTTGCCCTTTTCGACCAGAGCGGCGGAGGCGGCGACCACGACCACCGGCCGATTGACCGCGGCGCCGGTGACGTCGAACACCCGGACGCTGTTGTGGTCGATGGCGACATAGTCGCCCTCGTCCAGATAGGCGATGCGGTTGGTGAAGGGGCCGACCGCCAGGGCGTCGGAGCCGATGAACATCTCCCCATCGCCATAGCCGACCACCAGCGGGCTGCCTTTGCGGGCGCCCATGACCAACTCATCCTCGCCCTTGATCAGCACGCCCAGGGCATAGGCGCCCTCAAGCCGGTTCAGGGTCGCCTTCAGGGCGTCCAGGGGCGCGCGGCCGGCGTTCAGCTCGGCGTCGATCATGTGGGCGATGACCTCGGTGTCGGTCTCGCTCTCGAAGGTGTGGCCGGCGGCGATCAGCTCGCGCTTCAGCTCGGCGAAGTTCTCGATAATGCCGTTGTGGACCACGGCGACACGGCCGGCGATTTGGGGGTGGGCGTTGGGCTCGCTCGGCGCGCCGTGGGTGGCCCAGCGGGTGTGGCCGATGCCGGTCTGGCCGCTAAGCGGCTGGCCGCGCAGCACCTCCTCCAGCGCCCGAATCTTACCCACCGCGCGACGGCGTTCCAGCGCACCGTTCTCGACCGACGCCACGCCGGCGGAGTCGTAGCCGCGGTACTCCAGACGCCGCAGACTGTCGATCAGACGATCCGCCACCGGGCTTTTGCCGACGATGCCGA
>Ga0302311_10005087_pt1 | contig 14007 bp, 10 predicted proteins | sample III_Palsa_N1_3_FD_200449 | JGI IMG/M metagenome (GOLD analysis project Ga0302311, IMG submission 200449) | Peat permafrost microbial communities from Stordalen Mire near Abisko, Sweden - III_Palsa_N1_3 | ecosystem: Environmental > Terrestrial > Soil > Palsa > Peat permafrost | place: Sweden... | reverse complement strand
GGCCTTCGGCGACCTGCAGCCGGATCTGGTCGGAAGGGACAAATCCGAAGCGGCGCGCGACGGAATCCACCAGCGCCGGATCGTTGCGCGGCACCACGCTGAGATGATCGCCGACACGGTAGCTGAGGCCGGGCGGCAGCTGCACTTCGATATGCCGGGTCGAACGATCCGAGGCATTGGCGCCGGTCTTGTTTTGCAATTCGGCATTGACCAGCAGCTTCATCGGCGCGGCGCCGCCGAGCGCAACGATCGCGTTGACAGCGGAAGGCGCCACCGGCTCGATCCGGTAGAGCGGCTCATCGTCGGCGCTGCGGCTGAAATTCGAATCGACGCCGAATTCCTTCATTGCCAGCGGCGCCATCGCGGTGAACCAGCTTTCGAACTGGCCGTCGAGATCGCTGCGGGCGTCGCCCTCGCCCCGGGCATACACGCTGCGCGCGCCGTGCGCGGCCAGTTGAGTATCGATGACGCGCGGAATCCACTGATAGGTCGCAGCCCAGTCGCTGTTGCCGCAGCCGAACACCGCATAGCGGACTTTGGCGAAGGCATCCTTCGGCAGGTCGCTGCCGAGCCATTTGACGAATTGCGCGGCGTTGTCGGGCGCGGCCCCATTATACGACGCGCAGAAAATCAGCACACCGCCCTGCTCCGGCAGCTTGCCGACAAAATCATCCAGCGGCGCAAGTTTGGTGGCGAAGCCGTTGACCTCGGCCAGATCCGCCACGCGGGTGGCGAGTTCCTCGGCGGTGCCGAGGTTCGATCCGTAGAGCACCAGCAGCGGCGTATTGTGTCCCGGCCGCGTCCGGGCACGCGGCGCGGGCGCCGCGCTCGATGCCGCCGCCATGGCCGGTCCCGCGTAAGCGTCACGATCTTTCTCGGTGCGCGGACGCACCTTGATCTTGAACCCGTCCGGCTTGATGGTCAGCGTCTCCTTCAGCACCATCTGATAGCGATGGATGTCGAGCGGCTTGAAGCGCTGCAGGATCATGCCGATGGCGAGAGCGGCCTCATGCATCGCGAAGCCGCGGCCGATGCAGGCGCGCTGGCCGTTGCCGAACGGCTTCCAGGCATTGACCGGCCGCGCCGCCTCGGCCTCGCGGCTGAAATTTTCCGGATCGAACGCGTCGGGGTTCGACCCCCAGACGCTGGGATCGCGATGCAGCGCCATCACCAGCACGGTGATGAAGGTGTTTTTCTTCAGCTTGTATTTGCCGCCGATGGTCTGATCGCTGAGCGGCGAGATGCCATAGGCCGGTGCCGGCGGCCACAGGCGCAGGGCTTCCTTCAGAACCTGCGTGATGTAGGTGAGCTGGGTGATCTGCTGGTAGGTCGGCCGCGCATCGAGATCCGGACCGAGGACGCGGTCGACCTCCTCATAGGCCTTCCTGAGCACCTCGGGGTGCTTGAGCAGCGCATAGATCGTGCACGACAACAGCCCGCTGGTGGTTTCATGGCCCGCGATCAGGAAGGTATTGATCTGGTAGCGGATGTTGACGTCGTCGAGCTGCTCGCCGGTGGCGCGGTCGACGCCGGTCATCATGGCGCCGAGCATGTCCTTTTTGCCCTCCGCGGCCTCGGCATTCTTGCGGCGTTCGGCGACGATTTCGTCGACCATCTTGTTCATGAAGACGACGTCTTGCGCGAGTTCCTGCTGGCGCTTCTTCAGCCAGAGGCCCTCAAGCGGAATGCCGCGGGTCATCATGATGGTTTCGAGCGAACGCACCAGCGATTCCACGAACGGGTGATAATCGCGTCGATAGAATGAATTGAAGCGGTAATCGAAACCGCACAGCCCGATGGTATCCAGCGTCAGCGCGGTCATGTCGTGAACGACGTCGATCTCCTCATCGCCGTTGAGCCGTTCCCACTTCTTCACGAGCTGTTCGGCGATATCGACCATGCTCGGGTGATAGGACTGCATGGCGCGGTTGCCGAACGGCTGCATCAGGATGTTGTGCGCCTTGCTCCAGTTCGGCTCCCTGGTGTCGGCGGTGAACAACCCGTCGCCGCCGACCGCGCGCACCCGGCGCAGCGAACCACGCACCGCCTTGTCGAAACGCTTTTCGTCGCTGAGTTCCTCGACGAGGTCATGGCCGGAGACAATGACGATCGGCGCGCCCATCATGTCGAGCCAGAAGATCGGCCCCAGTTCCTTGGTCAGCCGCACCAGATGCTGCACCGGCGCTTTCGCATCCAGCGACAGCATGTTGCCGACCACCGGCTTTTTCGGCGGATGCGGAATCGGGCTCAGTTTGTTGGTGGACGCCATCGTGAAATTGTCTCCTGCCGTATCGCTTAATTGGTACTCGTCATTGCGAGGAGCACTTGCGACGAAGCAATCCAGTCTTTCGCGCGAGCCGACGATGGATTGCTTCGCTTCGCTCGCAATGACGCGTCAGTTCCGTCACCCGAATCGCTTTCGGCGCCATTCAATCAGCTTGGCGCTGACCTCGTCCGGCTTTTCCTGTTGCGTCCAATGGCCGCTGCCGCGAACCAGGTATTTCTCGAGATCGGGAATGAGCTTTTCCATGCCGTCGGCCGAGGACGGCGGCAGCACCTGATCGTTTTCGGCCATGATCATCAGCGACGGCACCCGCACCGTGTGGTCGATCTCGGCCGAGCGCTGCCAGTTGCGCGACATGTTGCGGTACCAGTTGATGCCGCCGGTGAAACCGGTCCTGGTGAAGGTCTCGACGAACACCTTCTTTTCCTCCGGCGACAGGATCGGCGTGCGCGGGTCGTGCCTGGCGTCGTAACCGGCGATCATCTGCGGAAACGCCAGGTTAAGCCGCGGCGAAGCGCCGACACCGGCAACGACCTCCTCGGCCGGCGTAGTGTCGGGGCGCGGCACCGGCTTGCGCATGAAAGCATCAAACGTCTGCTCCACGCGGCTGCCGAAGATCCGGTCCGGCTCGTGCGCCGGGTCCTGAAACTGCACGATATACATCTGATCGCCGAAGCGCTTGCGCAACAGCTCGATCGGATCCGCCCAGGCCCGGTTGGTGTGCGGCGTATTGACTCCGACCACGCCGGCGACGCGATCGATGTGCCGCAGCGGCATTTGCCAGACGATGAAGCCGCCCCAGTCGTGGCCGACAAAGATGGCCTTGTCGATCCCGAGATGATCGAGCAGACCGATGAGATCGCCGGTCAGGTGCTCGATATCATAGGATTCGACCGGCTCCGGCCGGTCGGTGGCACCGTAGCCGCGCTGATCCGGCGCAATCACCCTGATGCCGGCTGCCGCCAGCGCCTTGATCTGGTGACGCCACGAGAACGCGATCTCCGGCCAGCCGTGGCAGAGAATGACCGGCGGCGTGTCGGTGGTCGGACCGGCTTCGTAATAGCCCATGCGAACGCCGTTCGTTTGGGCGAACTGCAGCGGCGGCATTTCAATCATCGTCACGGCCTCACTTGGTGTTGCGCCTAATCTTTCGGATCGCGCGCTCTAGCTTGCCGCGCTCTTGAGACCGGCCGGCGGGGCAAAGGCGGCCTCGAGCGCGGCGAACTCTCCCGGCAGCATGTCGCAGAGCACCTGGACGTGCGGAATGATGTTGGCGCCGGCGATGAAGCCGAAATCCAGCTGATCGCGGTAGCTTTGCACGGTGATGTTCAGCGCCAGCCCATGGGTCGAGATCGACACCGGGAAGATGTGCAACAGTTCGGCGCCCGCCGCATACAGCGTCTGGCGCGGCCCGGGCACGTTGGACACCGTGATATTCGCCGCCGGCGGCAGCACGTCCGACAGGCTGGAGCGGCTGTACAGCAACGCCAGAATCTGGACCAGGATCGGCGCGCCCAGCATCGAGATGTTGGACATCTGCGGCATCAGGGCCCGCAGCGGATGCGACATCTCCTTGGACTTGGTGGATTGCGCGATGATCGCCTCGAGCCGCTCCTTCGGATCTTCGATGTTGGACGCGATCGAGCAGATCATGCCGAACACCTGGTTGTTGGAGTCGGTGTTGCCTTCCTCCCGCAACGAGATCGGCACCGCGGCGGTCATCGATTTGGCCGGCAGCGCGCCCTTTTCCTTGAGATAGCGCCTGACCACGCCGGAGGAGATCGCCAGCACCACGTCATTGAGCTTGCCGCCGGCCTGCTTGGCCAGCGCCTTGGCCCGGCTCAGCGGGATCGATACGCCGGCAAAGCTGCGTTCCGATGAAATCGATTTATTGAGGATCGTCGACGGCGACACCATGCTGGCGATGCTGTCGCGCGATTTCGGATCGGAAATCTTTCCGATCACATCGGAGACGCTTTTGAGCATGGTCGGAACGCTGCCGGCGAACTTGACCGCGGATTCGATCTGGAACATCGCGTTGTCGAACAGGATCGATCCGAGATCGCTCTTGCCGGTGCGCGGCAGATCGATGCCCTTGGCGGCCGCGGAGGCATCGAAGGGCTGACGCCAGAGCTGCTGATAGGAATCGATGAAATTGGCGGCGATGTCGCGCGGCTCCTGTTCGACTTTCGCCGGTATGGTCGGTATCTCGATTTGCCTTGGCACCGGCGTGACGTCATAGATCATGTTGGTGAGGGCGGCGCCGGCGCCACCGTCGATGCAGGCATGGTGCATCTTGGAATAAAGCCCGATCTCGTTGTCCTTCATGCCCTCGAAGACATAGAATTCCCACAGCGGACGGGCGCGATTGAGCAGCTTGGCATGCATCCAGCCGACGATGCGCTCCAGCGTCGCGCGGTCGTGGGGCGCCGGAAGGCTGCCGCGGAAGATATGGCGATCGATGTCGAACTGGTCGTCCTCGACCCAGGACGGATGGTCGATGTCGAGCGGCGCCTTTTCCAGCCGCGCCTTGAGGATCGGCGCGACATGCAGTCGCGAGGCGATCATCGCCTTGAACTCCTCGAAGAAATTGCCCTTGTAGTCGTCGGGCAGACGGAAGATCGCCATGCTCCCGACATGCATCGGCATTTCCGGCGTTTCCAGATACAGAAACGACGCATCCATCGAGGACAGCTTCCTGGCGTCACTCATGTGTTACTCCCTCGCAGTGTCACGCGGCGCCTTGCTGGCGCTTCTGGCGTTCAGACGGTCCCTATCCGGCAACGTCGGTCAGGATTGTGCCTGTTCCGGAGGCGCATATGCAATGGCAAACGGCCCCGATCGGTCAAATTGACTGAATTGGCCCTCGGCTTGCGCCAGACGGTCGGCGACCGCCCACAAGGCGGCCGCGTTCACGCCCAGTCCGGTATGGCTGGCGAGGTACACCTCGATATTCTCGGCGGTATCGGAGGGACGCTGCAGGCAGGTTCGCCAGTTAACGATGCCGTCACTGCGTGAATAGATCGACGTCGCCGGAACCGGCAGATCGCCGGCGATTGCCTTTCGAAGTTCGGAATCATCCTCGACCGCTTCACCGGACAGCGCCTCGTAAAGCCGCGTGACGTTGGTCGCTCTCACATCGTTGGCGAACGGACTGCCCAGCGTCACCACGCACCGCACGAGATCCGGCGCCTGCAGCGCCAGATCGCGCGCAAAGATGCCGCCCAGACTCCATCCGACGACACTGACCTTGCGGCCGGTACTGGCGTGAATCTCGGCGAGCCGGTCGCGCAGCGCGGCCCGCATCCGCGCAACGCCCCCGACATTGCGGCCCATCTTCCAGGCATAGGCATCGTAGCCGAGTTCTCTGAGATATCGCCGCATCGGCGCCATCGACAGGTCGCTGGCGAGGAACCCCGGCAATGTCAGCACCGGATGACCATCGCCCTTGCGCGCCCGCATCAAAAGCGGCGACAGCAGCAGGCTGGCGTTGAATTCGAATATCCCTCGCATCTCGGCCAGCAACAGGCCGAGACCCGGCGGACGCAGCCGGCCCGGCGCGGGCGATTCGCTGCGGTCATCCGGCGGCATTATTTCTTATCGGCGGCGCGCGAGCCGCCGAGGCCCGCCATGGTCACGAACATGTCCGAAAATCGCTCGGCGATCTTCGGATCGAAGGTCAACCAGCTCTGCATCAACGCTTCCGGGGAAACCTTCTGGATATTGGCCATCATCTGGGTCTGGAGTTTTTCCATCACCGCCGTCTGCATCGGCTGCACATCCGGAAGTCCGAAAAACTGCCGGGCTTCCAGCGGCGTGCAATCTATTTCAACGTTTACCTTCATGTGTACTCCCGATTGCATCTAGACAACGCCGCAGTATCGCCGCGACTGGCCACAGGACGCAAGTCGTCTGAAGGACGGGAGGCTGTCTCGAGCCTTCATCCGCTCCTTATGGTCAACCAAAACGCGCTGCAGCATAGGGCGTCGGATCGGCGAAAGGCGTCTCGCCGGTCATCATCTCCGCCAGCAGGCGGCCGGTCGCGGGACCCAGCGTCAGCCCGTGATGCTGGTGTCCGAAATCGAACCACAGCCCGGGATGGCGCGGCGCCTGTCCGATCACCGGCACCATATCGGGCAAGCACGGCCGGGCGCCCATCCAGGGTTTTGCGTCGACCGGCTCGCCCAGCGGAAACAGAGCGTGCGCCCGCGGCAGCGCCTGCGCGATCTGGATCGGCGTCGGCGGCGCGTCGCGACGGGCAAACTCCACGCCGGTGGTGAGACGAATGCCCCGGTTCATCGGCGCCAGCAGATAGCCGAGATCCGAATCGAGAACGGGGTGATTGAGCACGGCATTGCCGCGCGGCGCCAGATGCAGGTGGTAACCGCGCTTGATACCGAGCGGAATGGAATAGCCGAGCGGACGAAACACCAGATCGGACCACGGCCCCAAGGCTACCACCACCTCGCGCGCGCTCGCCCCGCCCGCGGGTCCGCCGACGCGCCACCGGCCGTCGGCTTGTTCCAGCGTTCGCGCATCGCCCACCACAAAGCGCCCGCCCTTGCGCTTGAAAAGCGCCGCATAGGCCTTGGCCAGCGCGCCGGGATCGGGAACGAATCCCGGTGCCGGAAAATAGACCGCGCCGGCGAACTCGCCGGTCAGATTGGGCTCGCGCGCCGCGATCGCCTTGCCATCGAGAACCTCGCCATCGACGCCATATGGCCTGGCGCGTTCGAAATCGCGCACCGCGCTGGCCAGCGTCGCGTCGGAACGGAACAGCTTGATCCAGCCGGTCCGCCGCAGCAGTTCCGGAACCGCGGCCTCCGCGATCAGCGCCTCATGCTCGACAAGGCTGCGCTGGATCAATGGCAATTCGGCCATCGCGCTGTGCAGCGCGCGATCCGGCGAGGAGGCGAGGAAATAGCGCAGCAGCCACGGCAGCGAGGTCGGCAAATCGGAGAAACTGTAGCGCACTTGTGGGGAGCGGTTCATCGCATATTGCAGGATCTGGCCGAAATCGCGAGGAAACATCAGGGGAAAAACCGAGGCGCATTCGATCAATCCGGCGTTGCCAAAGCTGGTCTCTTCGCCGGCGAGTTCGTTCCGGTCGACCAGGATGACATCCCGTCCCCGCTGCTGCAGGTGCAAGGCGGCGCTGACGCCGACCATGCCTGCACCCAGGACAAGAACATCGGCCTTTAATTCCGCCATCCGGCACTCCCCATTGAATGTTGCGCGGCGGCTGCCGCCGTCTGCCGTGAAGCTAGTTATTGCTGCAGCGTCGCGCAAACCGGGAAATCACGCTTGCGCGGCAGCCAAACTCTGGCAACATGGATCGACGACGGCTGTCGATATTGCAAAACTGCACAGCGCGCCGCAGCGGAGAGCGTCAACACATGCCGGTACGTCAAGCCTTGTTCGCGGCGACCACCGTTTCCACCGTCGCTTTTGCCATGACATCTTTGGCATCGGCCCAGACCCTGCGCTACGCCAATCAGGGCGATCTCAAATCGCTCGATCCCTATACGCTCAACGAAACCACCACCCACGCGCATCTCGGACATGTCTATGAAGGCCTGGTCGAGCGCGACAAGGATTTGAAGATCATTCCGGCGCTGGCGGAAAGCTGGGAAACGCCGGAGCCCACCCGCTGGCGCTTCCACCTGCGCAAGGGCGTCAAGTTCCAGAACGGCGACCCCTTCACCGCCGACGACGTGATTTTCTCGGCGGACCGCGTTCGCGCCAAGGGTTCGAACCTGACCACCCGCATTGCTCCCGATACCAAGGTGGTCAAGATCGACGACTACACCGTGGATTTCGTCCTGACGTCGCCCAATCCCATCCTGACCTCGCAATGGGACACCTGGTACATCATGGACAGGAAATGGGCGGAGGCCAACAACACCGTGGCGCCGACCTCGGCCTCGGCGACCTCGCCCAGTTTTTCCTCGCTCAACGCCAACGGCACCGGACCCTTCATCGTCGAGAGCCATCAGCCCGGCGTGAAGACCGTGTTCAAGGTAAACCCGAACTGGTGGCGCAAGCCCGAGCACAATCTCAAGGAAATTATCTTCACGCCGATCGCCTCGTCCGCCACGCGGGTCGCCGCGTTGCTGTCCGGCGAAGTCGACGTCATCGAGCCGGTTCCGATCCAGGATATCGCGCGGGTCAATTCGAGCGCGAACGCGACGGTGCTGACCGGACCGGAATTGCGCACGATCTTCCTCGGCATGGACCAGTCCCGCGACGAATTGCTGTTTTCCAACGTCAAGGGCAAGAATCCGTTCAAGGACATCCGGGTCCGCGAGGCCTTCTACAAGGCCATCGATATCGAGCTGATCAAGACCCGCGTCATGCGCGGCCTGTCGACACCGTCGGCGCTGATGGTCGCGCCGCAGCTGTTCAAGCTTTCGGGCGACTTCACCCGCCCGAAATTCGATCCCGACGGCGCCAAGAAACTGCTGGTTGAAGCCGGCTATCCCGATGGCTTCGAAGTCACGATGGATTGCCCCAATGACCGCTACGTCAACGACGCCGCGATCTGCCAGGCGGTGGTGGGCATGCTGGCCCGCATCGGCGTCAAGATCGAGCTCCTGGCGCAGCCGAAGGCACAGTATTTCGCCAAGATATTGAAGCCCGGCGGGTTCCAGACCTCCTTCTACATGCTGGGCTGGACGCCGAGCACGCTCGATTCCCAGAACGTTCTCTACGACATCATGGGCTGCCGCGACGATCCGGCATCGCCGCGCGGCGAGACCAATCTCGGCGGCTACTGCAACAAGAAGATGGATGACATCTCCGACAAGGTGCTGCTGGAGACCGATCCGACCAAGCGCGATTTGCTGATCAAGCAGGCGTTCGAGATCGCCAACAAGGATTACGCCTATATTCCGCTGCATCAGCAGGCCCTGGCATGGGGCGTATCGAAGAAGGTGAAGCTGACGCAGCGCGCCGACAATCAGGTCCTGCTGTATTGGGCGACCAAACAGGAATAGACAGCTTCAGTATCCGTGGTCCCGGCAGCTTTGCTCCCGGGACTTTTCGTTCCGGGGTCTGCATCAGAAGAGACGTGAAGGGATCACATGCTCGCTTTCACTCTTCGCCGGGCGATCCAGGCCATTGGCGTCATGATTGCGGTCGGGATCATCTCGTTTTCGATGTTCCGTTTCGCGGGCGATCCGGTCAACCAGATCGTCTCGCTCGACACGTCGGCCGCCGAGCGCGCCGCGATCCGCAAATCGCTGGGCCTTGACGATCCCGTGCCGGTGCAGTTCGCTCGATATTTCGGCGATGCGGTGCGGTTCAAGTTCGGGGTCTCGTACCAGTTTCGCCAGCCGGTCGCGAACCTCTTGATGGAGCGAATGCCGGCGACGCTGGAACTTGCCACCTGCGCCACGATTCTCGCGATGGTGTTCGGCATCCTGATGGGGGTCTATTCGGCGCTGAAACGCGACACGCTGCTGGCGAAGCTGTTCCAGGCGGTATCGCTGATCGGAATCTCGCTGCCGACCTTTCTGATCGGCATTCTCCTGATCTATCTGTTCGCGGTGGTGCTGGGCTGGCTGCCGTCGTTCGGCCGCGGCGACGTGGTGCGGATCGGCTGGTGGACCACGGGCCTGCTGACGGTGTCCGGGCTCAAGGCGCTGATCATGCCCTCGATCACGCTCGGCCTGTTCCAGATGACGCTGATCATGCGGCTGGTGCGGGCCGAGATGCTCGAGGTGCTGCGCACCGACTACATCCGGTTTGCGCGGGCGCGCGGACTGACCACGCGCGCGATCCATTTCGGGCATGCGCTCAAGAATACGCTGGTTCCCGTCATCACCGTCGCCGGGCTGCAGTTTGGCTCGGTTATTGCATTCGCGATCATTACCGAGACCGTTTTCCAGTGGCCGGGAATGGGACTGCTGTTTGTGCAAGCTGTGCAAAACGTCGATATCCCGATCATGGCGGCCTACCTGCTGATGGTGTCGCTGATCTTCGTCACCATCAACCTGATCGTCGATATTCTCTACACCGTGGTCGATCCGCGCCTGCGCGCGACCATCGACCGTCCGGCCTGACACGAGATAGATATTTGGAGATCGATATCTGCATGACCGACGCTACCGTCCCCAGCAAAGCCAGTTCGAACGCGCCGGATGCGCGTTGGCTGCGCGGTGACTGGCTTCGGCGCGCGCTGGCGAGCGACATGTTCTATTCGTTCCGCCGCTCAAGGCTGACCATGGTTGCGGCCGCCGTGACGCTGCTGTTTTTTCTGCTCGCGATCGCCGCACCGCTTCTGGCCGTGCAGAACCCGTTCGATCCGGCCCAGCTTCAGCTGATGAATTCGCGGATCGAACCGCTATGGATGGCGGAGGGCCAAAGCCCGTTCCTGCTCGGCACCGACGAGCAGGGCCGCGATGTCTTTTCCGCCATTCTCTACGGTTTGCGCATTTCGCTGACCGTGGGCGTGCTGGGCGTGCTGTTCTCCGGCACGCTCGGCATCCTCCTCGGACTGCTCGCCGGCTATTTCGGGGGCGCGATCGACAGCCTGATCATGCGTATTGCCGATGTGCAGCTGACCTTCCCGGCCATCCTGATCGCGCTGCTCGTGAACGGCGTCGTCAAGTCGGTGTTCGGCAATCGCCTCGACGCCATGAGCACGCTGGCGGTGCTGGTGTTTGCGATCGGATTGAGTTTCTGGGTGCAATATGCGCGCACCGTGCGCGGCTCGGTCATGGTGGAGAAGAACAAGGATTACGTCGCCGCGGCGCAGTTGATCGGCCTGCCCGCCCCCGTGATCATGCTGCGGCACGTGCTGCCGAATACGATGGGACCGATCCTGGTGATCGCGACCATCAATCTCGCGCTCGCCGTCATCACCGAGGCGACATTGTCGTTTCTGGGCGCCGGCATGCCCGACACCATGCCATCATTGGGCACGCTGATCCGGATCGGCAACAATTATCTGTTTTCCGGCGAATGGTGGATCGTCGCCTTCCCGGGCTTTGCGCTGGCGGCATTGATCCTCTCCATCAACCTGCTCGGCGACTGGCTGCGCGACGCGCTCAATCCGAAGCTTCGATGAGATTGGCTGCAACGACAGCAATTGCCGCAACTCCGGGATTTCCGACCGCATGATCGAGCCTGTGCTTTCGGTACGCAACCTCGGGGTGAAATTCGTCACCCGCCACAGCGTGCTGCGCGCGATCGACGGCATTTCCTTCGACATCGCCAAGGGCGAGGTGCTGGGCGTGGTCGGCGAATCCGGCGCCGGAAAATCCGTCACCGGCCTCGCGGTGATCGGCCTGATCGATCCGCCCGGCCGGCTCTGTGGCGGCGAGATCTATCTGTCCGGCCTGCGGATCGACAATCTGGCGCCGGAACAATTGCGCCGGATCCGGGGAAAACGGATCGGGATGATCTTTCAGGATCCGCTGACCAGCCTGAACCCGCTGTACCGGATCGGCGATCAGCTGGTGGAAACCATCCGGACCCACACCAATCTTTCCGAGACAGCGGCGCGCAAACGCGCCGTCGATCTGTTGGCCGAAGTCGGCATTCCCGCGCCGGACAAACGCATCGACGCCTATCCGCACGAATTCTCCGGCGGCATGCGCCAGCGCGTCGTGATCGCGCTGGCGATTTGCGCCGAACCGGAACTGATCATCGCCGACGAGCCCACCACCGCGCTCGACGTGTCGGTACAGGCGCAGATCATCGCACTGATCAAACGCCTCGGGCGCGATCACGGCACCGCCGTGATGCTGGTAACCCACGACATGGGCGTGATCGCCGAGACCTGCGACCGGGTCGCGGTGATGTATGCCGGCCGGATCGCCGAGATCGGCCCGGTCAGGGATGTGGTGCAGAACCCGCTGCATCCCTATGCCAAAGGCCTGATGGGGGCGATCCCGACACTCGCCAGCGACGCCGAGCGGCTGGTCCAGATTCCCGGTTCGATGCCGCGGCTCTCCGCGATCCCGCCGGGCTGTTCGTTCAACCCACGCTGCGCGTTCGCGTTCGATCGCTGCCGCACCGAGCGGCCGGAGCCGGTCCGGCATGGCGCGCAATCCGTGGCCTGCCATCTCTATGACACCGCCGCGAAGGTATCCGCGGCATGACGTCGGCGCCCTTTGTCGAGGCCAGAAACCTGCGTCGCGTGTTCGACGTCTCAAAGCCCTGGCTCAACCGGATGCTCGAAGGCGGCCATCTTGAATTCCTCAGAGCGGTCGACGGCGTCAGCTTCGACATCGCCAAGGGTGAGACCTTCGCGCTGGTCGGCGAATCCGGTTCCGGAAAAACCACCGTCGCCCGTATGGTGGTCGGATTGCTGCCGCCGAGTTCGGGGGAAGTCGTCATCGACGGGGTTTCGATGAGCGACGCCAGGCAGTCGCAGGCCCGCCAGCAGTTGCGCCGCCGTATCCAGATGATCTTCCAGGACCCTTATGCCAGCCTCAACCCGCGGCTGCGGGTCGATGCGATTATTGCCGAACCGATCCGCGCCTTCGATCTGATCCAGGGCGAACGCCATATACAGGCGCGGGTCGGCGAGTTGCTCGGCCTGGTCGGCCTGCATCCCGACGACGGCTGGAAATATCCGCATGAATTTTCCGGCGGACAGCGGCAACGGATCGCGATCGCCCGCGCGCTGGCGTCGCAAGCCGAATTCATCGTGTGCGACGAGCCGACCTCGGCGCTCGACGTTTCGGTGCAGGCGCAGATCCTCAATCTGATGCGCGACCTGCAGGACAAATTCGGCCTCACCTACCTCTTCATCAGCCACAACCTCGCGGTGGTCCGGCATATGGCCAGGCGTATCGGCGTGATGTATCTCGGGCGCATCGTCGAGATCGCGGAAGGGCGCGAACTGTTCAGCCATCCGCGCATGCCCTATACGAAAATGCTGCTGGGCGCGGTGCCCGATCTGGCGATGTCCGGCCGTCAGCGGATTCCCGTCAAGGGTGAAATCCCCAATCCGATCGACCCGCCGCCCGGCTGCGCCTTCAACCCGCGCTGTCCGCTGGTGTTCGATCTGTGCCGCCGTCAGGCGCCGGCGCTGATTGACGGCGTCGCCTGCCACGCGGTCAACAATCCCGCCGAGGCCACCGCCCCCGCATGATCACAAGGATGGGAGCGGCGCATGGCACCGGGCCGGTTGGCAGGCAGGCTTGGCTGTGGTCAAGTGCGCCGCCCGTAAGGCCCCTAAACAACACTGGATTCCAATGAGCAACATCAATCCCGATCCCTTCACCACCCGGCCTGAGATCGAAGGCACGTTCGGGGTCGTGACCTCCACCCACTGGATCGCCACCGCGGTCGGAATGGGTATCCTGGAGAGGGGCGGCAATGCGTTCGACGCCGGGGTTGCCACGGCGTTCACGCTGCAGGTCGTGGAACCGCATTTGAACGGCCCCGGCGGCGACGTGCCTGTCATCGTGCACGATATCAAACGCGGCCGCACCGAGGTGATTTGCGGCCAGGGCCCGGCTCCCCAGGGCGCCACCATCGCGCATTACCGCAGCGAAGGCCTGGAGATGGTGCCCGGAACCGGGCTCTTGGCCGCCTGCGTTCCCGGCACGTTCGAATCCTGGATGCTGCTGCTGCGCGACTACGGCACGCTGCGGCTGCGCGACGTTCTCGAGCCCGCCATTGCCTATGCCCGCGACGGCTACCCGCTGGTGGAACGCGCCTGCGCGACGATTGCCACCGTCGAACAGATGTTCAGGAAGTACTGGACA
>Ga0302311_10005085_pt1 | contig 14010 bp, 13 predicted proteins | sample III_Palsa_N1_3_FD_200449 | JGI IMG/M metagenome (GOLD analysis project Ga0302311, IMG submission 200449) | Peat permafrost microbial communities from Stordalen Mire near Abisko, Sweden - III_Palsa_N1_3 | ecosystem: Environmental > Terrestrial > Soil > Palsa > Peat permafrost | place: Sweden... | reverse complement strand
GGTCGCGACGATCGCGCCGACCCCGGCGACCGTCCCCTTCTACGAGGCGCTCGGGCTCATGCTCGAACGCTACCCGCCCGACCGCTGCTACTACACGCCACTTGAATGAGAATGGCTCCATCAGCCCGAGTCGCCGGGCCCGCTCTCTGACACGGTGCCAAAGCGCGATGGACGCCGGGCTGCTGGTGGGACCCGCAGCGCTTCTCGCGCCTGCGGCGGCGTAAGAAGCGGCGAGCTGGCGCCCGCAATGGAAAAGCCGTGTCGCGCAAACCTGAGGTGTTGTCAAGGTACAGGTTCAGTCGTGGGTCGGCTGGGCAGTCGGCAGCCCAGCCGCCCGGGTTTCGGCTGGTGTCCTCAGCGGGCCGGTTCGGGCTCGTGGCTCTCGGCGGGGTTGGGCGCTCCCTCGTTGGAAGTGATCAGCCGCTTGAGGCTTGTGTTGATGTAGAAGCCCCATGCGCTCGAGCATTTCTCGTAGCACTCGATGTCGGGGGTCAGCCCGTTGTGGCTGAACCGCACGGTGGTCCGGTCCCCTGCGCGCGCGACCTCGAAGACGATCTCGCTGCCGACCCACTCGCGGGGGTTATCGGTGAAGTCGAGGTAGGCATCGAGCACCTGCCAGACGACCCGGCGACCGGGGATCAGTTCGGTGATCCGCTGCTTTGAGTAGTGGATGTCCTGGTAGCGGTAGGTGAACTCGGCGCCGAGCTGGTCGGTGGCGCCCTCGATGTTTCCAGACCACCAGGCGCGGACGTCGGTGATCGCCGCCAGCGTCTGCTCCGGGGTTTGCTCGACGGTGAAGTCGGTGGTGAAGTTCTGCATGGTGATCAGGCTCCTTACTTGTCGGCTGTGTTTTCACGCCGCGACGGCGAGGGCGAACTGATGCTCGAACGCCTTGACAGCGCCGTTGCGCCAGCCGTCGGCGAGCTGGGCGGAGAGCGGGTCGGGGAAGATCTCCTCCTCGCCTGCCTCGACCCCCACGAGGATCGCCTGCGCGACCGACTCCGGGGTCGCCTTGGGGATCTCGTAGCCGCGGGTCATGTCGGTGTCGGTCGGTCCGGTCAGGACCGCGTGGACGCTGACTCCGCGCGGCGCGAGCAAACCGCGCAGCGATTGCGTCAGGTTGAACGCGGCGGCCTTCGAGACCGCGTACGCCGGTGTAACCGGAAACGGTGCGAGCGCCATCATCGAAACGTTGTTGACGAGCGCTCCGCCGGCCCGCTCGAGCGCCGGCAGGAACGCCTGGGTGACGCCGTAGGTACCAAACAGGTTGACGGCCAGGTGCGCCTCGAGCGCGGCCGGGTCGCTGAGATCGTCGTATTGCGCGATGCCGGCGTTGTTGATCAGGATGTCGAGCTGCTTGACACGCGCCGCCGCCTCGACGACCTGCCGAGCGTCCGTGACGTCGATCTGCAGCGGCAGGACCCGCTGGTCGGAGTGCTCGAACGGGACTCGGGTGCCGGCGTACACGCGCGCCGCACCGCTTCTCAACGCGGCATCAACGAGTGCCCGGCCGATCCCGCGATTGGCTCCCGTGACGAGGATCGCGCTGCCTTCGATCTGCATTTGTGCCACCTCCCAGTGGGCTTGTAGTTGGTTTCGGGCGGCGTCCGGCTGCCGTCCTAACCCCTACAACTGCGCGGGCGGTGAAAACTGGTCGCCGGGCGGTAGCCCGAACGCGGAGAACAGCGAGGTGTCCAGGAAAGCGTGGATCGCGGCGATCCGGTCACGCGTGACCTCGAGCACCATGATCGCGTACGGCTCGAACACGCCGGCGACGCCGGGCCGGTACACGGCGACGGCCGGGCAGCCGTTCGCGCTGGTGGCGAGCACCCGGTCGCGACCTCCCTCACCCTGCATCCCCGTGAGGAAGGTCCTGATGTCCGCAAGACCCTGCAGCCACAACTCAAACGGCGGCATCGCGACGATCGCGTCCTCGTGCAACAACGCCACCAGCGCGTCTACGTCGTAGCGCTCGAACGCGCCGACATAGCCGTCCAGCAGCTCGCGCTCCACCTCGACGCTGTCGGGCGGCTCGGTCTCGAGATCGGCGGAGGCAAGCGCCGCGCGCGCGCGTTTCAGCGCCCCGTTAACGGCGTCCTCGCTGGTCTCAAGCAGCTGCGCGACCTCGCTCGCGCGCCAGCTCAGAACGTCGCGGAGGATCAGCACCGCGCGCTGGCGCGCAGACAGGTGCTGCAGCGCGGCGATGAACGCGAGCCGCACAGTCTCCCGCGCCATCACCACCACCGCTGGGTCGCCGACGTCGCCCGCGAGCAAAGCGTCAGGCATCGGCTGCACCCATGTCGCCTCAGGCCTCGGGTCGCCCATCGCGAACTCGCCCGCGCCGGCAGGGCCCAACTCGACCGGCAACGCCCTCCGGCTGCGACCCTTCAGCATGTCCAGACAGACGTTGGTCGCGATCCGGTACAGCCAAGGCCGCAGGCCGCCTCGCTCCGCGGAGAGGTCCTCGAAACGCTCACGCCCGCGCCACGCCCGCATCAGCGTGTCCTGGACGGCGTCCTCAGCGTCATGCGGAGACGCGAGCATGCGATAGCAGTACCCGGTCAACTCGCGCCGGTAGGACTCGAGGTCGCCAAACCCGAAGCTCTCAACCGCACCCACGACAGCCGATGCTAGACGCGGCCCATGCGGCTCGCGGCGCCTCCAAGCACGTCGCGCTCACCTGCGGCTTACAGCGCGGCCGCATGCTGGCCGCGGCCTGAGCCCCTTGCGCCGCCCCGCAGCGTTCTCAATCTTTACCGGCGATCTGCGGGATCGGCGTAGAGTCGCCCAGGAAAGTCCAGCGAGGAGGCCCACAGCGATCTACCACAGCCCGTTTCCGGATGTCGAGATTCCTGACATGACGTTCCCCGATTTCGTGCTCGCTCGAGCCGGCGAGCACGGCGACAAGGCGGCGTTCATCGAGGGGACGAGCGGGCGAACGATCACCTACGCGGAGCTCGCCGAGTCGGTTAGGGGGCTTGCGGCGGGCTTGGCCGCGCGCGGGTTCCGCAAAGGCGACGTGTTCGCGCACTACGCGCCTAACCTGCCTGAGTACGCGGTCGCGTTCCATGGTGTGGCCAGCGCCGGCGGCGTGAACACGACCGCGAACCCGCTGCTGACCCCGGGCGAGCTCGCTTCTCAGCTGGTGGACTCGAACGCCCGCCTGCTCGTGACCGTGCCGGCACTGCTCGAGAAGGCGACTGCGGCGGCCGAGCAGTCGGGGATCGAGGAGCTTTTCGTGTATGGGGAGGCCGACGGCGCGACGCCGTTCGCGTCGCTCGTGCAGTCCGGCGGCGAGCCGCCCGAGATCGCGATCGACCCGGCCAACGACTTGGTCGCGCTGCCGTACTCAAGCGGCACCACCGGGCTCCCCAAGGGCGTGATGCTGACCCACCGCAACCTGGTGGCGAACATCTGTCAGTCCACTCACCCGGGTGCCGACGACAAGACCGAGGATGAGCGCGCGCGGGAGCGCGCGATCGCCGTGTTGCCGTTCTTTCACATCTACGGGCTGGTCGTGGTCATGAACATCCCGCTGTACCGGGGCGGGACCGTCGTGACCATGCCGCGGTTCGACCTCGCCGAGTTCCTGCGAGTGCTCCAGGACTACCGGATAACCCGGGCCTGGGTCGTGCCGCCGATCGTGCTGGCGCTGGCCAAGCATCCGCTGGTCGACCAGTACGACCTGTCAAGCCTTGAGTACATGAACTCGGGCGCAGCGCCACTGTCGGCCGAGCGCGAGGTGGCGTGCGGCAAGCGCCTCGGATGCCGCATGCAGCAGGGGTACGGGCTCACCGAGACGAGCCCGGTGACCCACTTCGTAACGGACAAGCTCGCGGGTACGATGCCGGGCTCGATCGGGCCGGCGGCCCCGAACACGGAGTGCCGGATCGTCGACCTGGTGACCGAGCAGGACGTCCCCGCCGGTGAGCCGGGCGAGCTCTGCATCCGCGGCCCCCAGGTGATGAAGGGCTACTTCAACAATCCCGAAGCGACCGCGCACGCGATCGACGCCGACGGCTGGTTCCACACCGGCGACGTGGCGCGACTGGACGAGGAGGGCTCGCTCTGGATCGTCGACCGGATCAAGGAGCTGATCAAGTACAAGGGCTACCAGATCGCGCCCGCCGAGCTCGAGGCGCTGCTCCTCACCCACCCGGCGATCACAGACGCGGCCGTGATCCCGCTCCCTGACGAGGAGGCCGGACAGATACCCAAGGCGTTCGTGGTCACCAACGGGTCGGTCACGCCTGAGCAGGTGAGTCAGTTCGTCGCCGACCACGTCGCGCCATACAAGAAGGTGCGCGCCGTCGAGATCGTCGACGAGATCCCCAAGGCCCCGTCGGGCAAGATCCTGCGCCGCGTGCTGATCGCGCGCGAGCGGACCGCAGCGATCGCGCGATAGCCTCGCCTGCCTGGGAGCTATCGCGGGGCCACGGGACCGCTTCGCCGTCGCCCATGCGGTGTGCCGCGTAGGCGGCCCGCGCTTCCTCGGGATCCTCGTCGTGGTCGGCGCACCAAGCCAAGTAGTCCTCGACGATGATCGGTGCGACGGCGCGGATCGGAACGCCGTGGCTGCGCGTGACAGCCGAGTTCGATTGCGCATTCGTGCAACGCGACCGCGTCGTCATGGCGGCCCTCTCGGTCGTACTCGCGGGCAGGTCCGCGTAGCACTCAGGCATCCAGAGCCCGCCGGTGTCGGGGAGTTCCACCAACTCAGTGAGGATCGCCCGAGCCACGCCGAGGTCCCCCTGCTTCAGAGCCTGCTCGAGATTGGCGCCTGATTGGGGCCGCACGAAGGCGGTTGCGCTTGCGCTCGGGCGCGTTCTACGACAAAAAGTTGTCGACCCCCGGCTCGCGGCCGGGGGGTCGTACGCCGAGTGCTGCTCAGCGCCCCTGGGTGTACAACCCCCCAAATTCGCGAGGGGGTTCGACCACTTTTGGTCGGCCGCGCGTCACCCGCGACCGCCGCGACCGCCGCGACCGCCCGCGACCGCAGCCCTTTCGAGGCGCCGTACAACACCGCAAAAGACATGGACGCGTACAACCGCGTCCAGGCGGTCGAGCGCCCGCTTGGGCGCGTCCAGAACTACGTGGATCGAGCCCTTGCTCACACGACGTCAGCCCTGAGCACCCTTGTAACCACGCGGGGGTCCTTCCTGCGGACCGATCAGCGGCTCGAATGCGGCGGCATACGCTTCGAAGTGCGGCTGCCACGCGTGCGGGGCGGGTTCGGCTCCGTCAAGACGGTCGAGGCAGCTCTCCCAGCCGGCGGCGTTGCGAGCGGCGGCTGACGGGGGCAGCTCGTCGATCAGGACCAATCGCGTGCCGCCTCCGTGATAAGCGGACAGTTCGAAGCGCAGTATCTCGTCGCCCCAGGTGAACACGAGCAGGTGCGGCTCGTCGACCTCCAAGACCTCGCCGGTGAGAGTCATGTCGATCACTTCGGGCGGGAAGCGGAACGTTATCGTCGCGCCTGGCACCCACTGCCCGGCGTCGACGATCACCTCACAGGGGAACCAGTCGCGAAGTCGCTCGGGTTCGGTCAGCGCCTGCCACACGATCGCGGGCGGGTCGGCCAGGTCGCGCTCGAGCCGAACCGCGGGTCGGGCGCGATCGGTCAGCAATGTCGCATCGGTCATTTGCTCCTCCGTTGGTCGAGGTGGCCTTCCAGCCGATCGAGGTGTGTTGTCCAGAGCCGGCGATAGGAGGCCAACCAGTCGTCGAGCTCCGCCAGCGGCTCAGGCCGGATTCGGTACAGGCGACGCTGCGCATCGACGCGCGCCTCGACCAGGCCCGCTTCTCTGAGGATCCGCAGGTGCTTTGAGACGGCCGGCTGACTGGCTCCAAGCCGGTCCACGAGTTCACCGACCGGCTGCTCGCCGTCGCGCAGGACCTCGAGGATCGCCAGCCGCCGCGGTTCAGCGAGGACCTGTAGCACCGCAAGCTCCGTCACGCGCCGCAGCATGCCATGTGCGTTATATGCCTGTCAAGGCATAGTCGGAGAGGGCAACTGCCAGCTGTGAGCCGGCCGGGCGCCTGCGGGCGCCCGGCCGCCGTGTAGACATCAGTCGGGCAGCAGCGGTACCCACGCCTCGGGGGTGCGCCCGACGTGCGCGCCACGCCGGATCGCCTCCACCCCGAAGCGATCCCGCAGCCGGTCGAGCGTCTCATCCAGATCGGGAGCACGGTCGAACGGAAGCGCGAGCTGCACGGCGCCGGCGTCGCTGAGGTTGGTCAGAGCGACGCCCAGCAGGGTCAGGCCGCGGGCGGCGATCAGGGGCTGCGCATCGACGAGCAGGCCCCTGGCGATCGCGAGCAGCGTCCGCGTGCGGTCGGTCCCCTCGAGCACCGTGCGCGATCTGGTCGCGCGCGTGAAGTCGTCGAAGCGCAGCCGCAGCACGACCGTGCGACAGACGCGCTCGGCTGTCCGCAGCCGCCGTGTGACGCGGTCGATCAGCAGCATCAGGGTCTCGTCGAGCTCGGACGGCGTCCGGCGCCGCCGGCCGAGCGCCCGCTGCGCTCCGATCGAGCGACGGCGCCGGCGCGCGCGCACCCGGGCCGGGTCGCGGTTGTGCGCGAGCGCGTGCAGGTGACGGCCGGCGGCCCGTCCGAGCAGTTGAATGAGCGCCGCCTCGTCGAGCGCAGCCACCTGCCCGACCGTCTCCAGCCCCAGCTCCCGCAGGCGCGCGCCCGTCACCCGCCCGACGCCCCACAAGCGATCCACGGCGAGCGGGTGCAGGAACGCGAGCTCCTGCCCGAGTCCGATCACGAGCAGGCCGTCGGGCTTGGCGACGGCGCTCGCAACCTTCGCGAGGAACTTCGTGCTCGCCAGCCCCACCGTAATCGCGAGTCCAACCTCGTCGCGCGCTCGCCTCCGCAGCGTTCGGCCGATCTGCGCGGGCGTGCCGAGGATGTGCTCGAGCCCGCGGACGTCGAGGAAGGCCTCGTCGATCGAGAGCGCCTCGACCACCGGGGAGGTGTCGTTGAAGATCGCGAACACCGCCCGGCTCGCCTCCGTGTAGGCGGAGAACCGCGGCGGCACGACGACCGCCTCGGGACAGAGAGCGCGGGCACGTGCGGCACCCATCGCGGTCTGGATCCCGTACGCCTTCGCCTCGTAGCTGGCCGCGAGGACGACACCGCCCCCCACGATCACCGGCCGCCCTCGCAGCCGCCGATCGTCGCGCTGTTCGACCGACGCGTAGAAGGCGTCCAGGTCGGCGTGTAGGATCGTCGGCTCCATGAATCGAACATATGTTCTCATCGCATACGGCGGCAGCCCCGACCCGCCTCCGGTACCGTCCCAGCCAAGATCCGGGTGGGCGCGCGCGTTCGCGCGCGCGTCGGCGGCCGGCTCGAACCCTGCGCCGCAGACAACATGCCCAGCGCCGAAGAAGATCTCGTTCCAGCAGCGCGCGCGGTCGAGCTGACGAAGACGTACGGTCGCGGCGAGGCGGTCGTACGCGCCCTTGACGACGTCACCGTCGCTTTCGAGCGGGCGCGTTTCACGGCCGTGATGGGCCCGTCCGGGTCGGGCAAGTCGACGCTGATGCACTGCCTCGCCGGTCTCGACACGCCGACCTCTGGGCAGGCATTCGTCGGCGAGAAGGAACTCGGGCGCCTCGACGACGCAGGGCTGACGCAGCTTCGGCGCGACCGTATCGGGTTCGTGTTCCAGGCGTTCAACTTGATCCCGACCCTGACCGCCGAGGAGAACATCTCGCTGCCGGCCGACCTGGCGGGCGCCCACCTCGACCGGGCGTGGTTCGACGAATTGGTCGGGAGCCTCGGAATCGCCGACCGCCTCGGGCACCGGCCGAGTGAGCTGTCCGGCGGCCAGCAGCAGCGTGTCGCGTGTGCGCGCGCGCTGATCAGCCGGCCCGATCTGCTGTTCGCGGACGAACCGACCGGCAACCTGGATTCGAGCGCCTCCGCCGAGCTGCTCGAGTTCCTGCGCGGGTCGGTCGACGAACACGGCCAGTCGGTCGTGATGGTCACCCACGATCCGCACGGGGCGAGTTACGCCGACCGGGTCGTGTTCCTGGCCGACGGCAGGGTTGTCGGCGACCTGCAGGCGCCGACGACGGACGCTGTGCTCGAGCAGATGAAGCAGCTCGGGAGCTGACGAATGGCCCGGGTCACGCTCAAGGGGATGCTCGCTCGGAAGCTGCGCCTGACCCTGACGGCGCTCGCGATCGTGGTCGGGGTGATGTTCGTCGCCGGGACGCTGATCCTGACCGACACGCTGCACCGCACGTTCGACGGCCTCGTCGGAACCGCCTATCGGAACATCAGCTTCGAGATCCGCGGTCAGACGACCCTGACCGGCGTCGGCAATGCCTCGCCCAACAGCACGGCCGACAGGCGCCCGATTCCCGACACGCTCGTGACGGTTGTCCGCCGCCTCCCAGGAGTCGGGTACGCGTACGGGTCGGTCGCGGGCTACGCGCAGTTCGTCGCGCGGGACGGAAGCGCGATCGGCGGCGCGGCTCACTCGAACGAGGGCTTCTCGTTCGACCCGAACTCACAGCTGTCGCCGCTTCGGCTCGTCCGCGGCGGGGCCCCGACCGGCCCAGGCGAGGTGGTGATGGACCGGGCGACCGCGACCAAGTACGGCTTCACCGTCGGTGACCGCGTTCGTGTGCTGCTCCCCGGAGCGCCGCAGACCTTCCGGATCAGCGGGCTCGTCACCTTCGGCGACGACGGCAACCTCGCCGGAACGACGCTCGCGGGCTTCTCCCTCACCACCGCTCAGGCGCTGTTCAATTCCCGGGGTCACTACGACTCGATCAACGTGCTCGCGAAGCCGGGCACCGACCAGGTTGCGCTGCAGCGCGCGATCGCGGACGTGCTACCGCCGGGCGTCGAGGTGGTCAGCGGCCAGACGATCGCGAACGAGCTCTACCGAGCGATCAACAACGCCCTGTCGTTCCTGTCGACGGCGCTGCTCGTGTTCGCGTTCATCTCGCTGTTCGTCGGGGCCTTCACGATCGCCAATACGTTCACGATCACGATCGGTCAACGCACCCGTGAGCTCGCGCTGTTGCGCGTCGTCGGCGCCGGCCGCGGCCAGATCCTGCGATCGGTCCTCGCCGAGGCGGCGATCACCGGGCTGGTCGCATCGGCGATCGGGCTCGGGCTCGGGGTCCTGGCTGCGCTGGGGCTGAAGGCGCTGCTCAAGGGCTTCGGAATCACGCTGCCGTCTGCCCCGCTCGTGTTCGAGGCGCGCACGGTCGTGGCCTCGATCGCTGTCGGCGTCGGCGTGACGCTGCTGTCGGCGGTGGCCCCAGCCCGCCGCGCCGTGCGGATCCCGCCGATCGCGGCCCTCGCGGAGCATGTTGAGGACACTGCTCAAGCCCACCCCCAGGAGCGCCTGATCGGCGGCGGCACAGCCCTGTTCATCGCCCTGATCGCGATCGTCAAGGGAGTGTTGAAGCCGGCGATCGGGCTCGTCGGCCTCGGGGCGCTGGCCGGCTTTATCGCCGCCGTGCTGCTGCTCCCCCTGTTCGCGGGGCCGCTCGCCGGCGGACTCGGCAGGCCGCTGGCGAACCTCACCGGCGCACCCGGCAGCATCGGCCTGCGCAACGCGACCCGCAACCCGCGCCGGACGGCGCAGACCGCGGCCGCACTGATGATCGGCCTGATGCTCGTCTCGACGGTCGCGGTGCTCGGCGCGTCCCTGTCGAGCTCAGCCACCCAGAGCATCGACAGCGCCGTCAGCGCCGACTACGTGATCGGCGGGTCGGGTCGCTTCAGCGACTCGGTGTTCCCGACCGTCGCCAGGCTCCCCGGCGTCAGCGCGATCACGGCCGTGTTGACCGGGCAGTTCGACTTCAAGGGGTCGCTGGAGAGCCTCGGTGCGGTCTCGACCCCGGGCCTCTCGCAGACGGTCAACCTGCACGTCACGAAAGGCCGCGGCGCCGCCGCGCTCGCGGCCGGGGAGCTGCTGGTCGACACCACCACGGCCCGCTCCGACCACGTCCACGTCGGCTCGGTCGTGCCCGTCACCTTCGCCCAGACCGGCTCGACGACGATCCGCGTGGGCGGGATCTTCAAGCCGAACTCCTCGGCGGGCAGCTACATCGTCAGCGCACGGTACTTCCTCGCCCACTTCGATCATCCGCTGCTGGACGCGGTGCTCGTTCGAACTGCTCCCGGCACGCGCCACTTCGGGGCCACGCTGAACCGGGCGCTGGCCGCCTACCCGAACCTCACGATCGACACCCGCGCCCAGTTCGAGGCGGCGCAGCAGGGAAGCGTCAACCAGCTGCTGGGGCTCGTGTACGTGCTGCTCGCTCTGGCGGTGCTCGTCGCTCTGATCGGGATCGTCAACACCTTGATGCTGTCGGTGTTCGAGCGCACGCGGGAGATCGGCCTGTTGCGCGCGGTCGGGATGCGCCGCGGACAGGTCAGGGCGATGATCCGGGTGGAGGCCGTCGTCGTGTCGCTGCTCGGCGCGGTCGTCGGGGTCGTCGTCGGAACGGCGCTCGGTGCCGCGCTCGCCTCGTCGCTCCGCAACAACGGGATCACGACCGTCTCGATCCCGTTCGCGAGCTTGATCGGCTTCCTCGTCCTGTCGGCGCTGCTGGGATTGGCGGCAGCGAGCTGGCCGGCCCGGCGAGCGGCCAATCTCGACGTGCTCGCGGCGATCGCGGTCGAGTGACCAGGCGGTCGAACCTTCGATCCGTGTGAACTAAGGCGGGTGCCTCGAGGGCACCCGCCCGTATTACACGCGGTTCTACTCGCCGACTGCCGGCTTCTCGGCGTGACCGCCGAACTGCTTGCGCATCGCCGATAGCAGCTTGTCGCCGTAGACGGCCTCGCCGCGCGAGCTGAAGCGGCTGAACAGCGACGCGCTCAGGACGTTGGCCGGCACCCCCTCGTCGACCGCTGCGAGCACCGTCCAGCGCCCCTCGCCCGAGTCCGACACGCGTCCTGTGTACTCGCTCAGTTCGGGGGACTCGACCAGCGCCGCCGCGGTCAGATCGAGCAGCCACGAGGCGACCACGCTGCCGCGCCGCCAGACCTCCGCGATCGCCGGCATGTCGAACTCGTAGGCATACCACCGCTGCGGGTCGACGATCGGAGCCGTCTCCGCGTCCTCGTCGGCCATCTTGTTGCCGATGTTCGCGTGGTAAAGGACGTTCAGGCCCTCCGCGTAGGCGGCCATCAGCCCGTACTCGATCCCGTTGTGGACCATCTTCACGAAGTGACCAGCGCCCGACTTGCCGCAGTGGAGGTAGCCCTGCTCGGCGGTGGTCGGCTCGCCCGTGCGGCCGGGCGTGCGGTCGATCGTGCCGACTCCGGGCGCCAGTGACTTGAAGATCGGATCAAGCAGCGAGACGGCCTCGTCCGTGCCGCCGATCATCAGGCAGTAACCGCGCTCGAGTCCGTGCACGCCGCCGCTCGTGCCGCAGTCGACGTAGTGGATCCCCCGCGCCTCGAGCTGCTCGGCCCGGTCGATGTCGTCGCGGTAGTAGCTGTTGCCCCCATCGATCAGGACATCCCCCCGCCCGACCAGCTTGCCGAGCCGGTCGACCGTGTCGCCCGTGAAGGCGGCCGGCACCATGATCCAGATCGGGCGCGGCGGTGTCAGCTTCTGGACCAGCTCCTCGAGCGAGGCGGCCCCGATCGCACCGTCGCCGGCCAGCTGCTGGACGGCCTCCGCCGAGACGTCGTAGACGACCAGCTCGTGTCCGTCGCCCATCAGGCGCCGGACCATGTTGGCGCCCATCCTGCCGAGTCCCACCATTCCCATTTGCATGGGCGCAGCTTACCCGCGCACCAGCTCTCGCGTTCGCGGCCAATAATGTCCGCCACATGAGCGCGAATCCCCACTTCGGCCTGACCGGCCTTGCCACGATGGGCGCCAACCTCGCCCGCAATGTGGCCCATCACGACATCCCAGTCGCAGTCCACAATCGCACGACAGCGCGGATGGAGCGGTTCATCGACGAGCACGGGTCCGAGGGGCCGCTGTCCGGCTATGCGACGACCGAGGAATGGGTCCGCGCCGTGGAGCGGCCGCGCGTGCTGATGAGCATGGTGCAGGCAGGTGCGGCGACCGACGCGGTGATCGAGGAGATCCTGCCCCACCTGGACAGGGGCGACATCCTGATCGACGGCGGCAACGCGAACTTTCGCGACACCCAGCGCCGGCACGCGACCGCTGCCGAGCAGGGCATCCACTTTCTCGGGGTCGGCGTCTCCGGCGGCGAGGAGGGTGCGTTGGAAGGCCCGAGCATCATGCCCGGCGGCGACCGTGAGCCCTACGACCAGTCGGTCAGGCCGATCTTCGAGACGATCGCAGCCCAGGTCGATGGAACCCCCTGCTGCACGTACGTCGGCCCCGACGGCGCCGGGCACTACGTGAAGATGGTCCACAACGGCATCGAGTACGCCGATATGCAGCTGATCGCCGAGAGCTACGACCTCCTGCGCCACGGCGCCGGGCTGGAGATTCCCGAGATCGCCGCGCGGTTCGAGGCGTGGAACAGCTCGGAGCTCGAGTCCTTTCTGATCGAGATCTCGGCGCGGGTGCTGTCGAAGACCGACGCGAGCACCGGGCAGCCGCTGGTCGACGTGATCCTCGATGCTGCCGAGCAGAAGGGGACCGGGCGCTGGACGGCAGGGAACGCGCTCGAGCTGGGGGTGCCGCTGACCGGCATCACCGAGGCGGTGTTCGCGCGGATGCTGAGCGCTCGCAAGGCAGAGCGCGAGCACGCGGCCGGCGTGCTCGTGGGCCCACCACCGGCAGCGGGGCCAGATGCTGAGCTCGCAGACGACCTGGAGCAGGCCCTGTACGCCTCCAAGATCGTCGCTTACGCGCAGGGGTTCGCGCAGATGGCCGCCGCCGCCGAGGCCGAGGACTGGCGGATCGACCTCGGCGCGATGGCGACGATCTGGCGCGGCGGCTGCATCATCCGCGCGCGTTTCCTGGACCGGATCCGCGAGGCCTACGCGCAGGAGCCGGGGCTGCTCAATCTGATGCTCGCCGACTTCTTCGCGCAGGCCCTGCGCGACGCTCAGGAGCCGTGGCGGCGCGTCGTCGCGCGTGCGTCCGAGCTCGGGATCCCCGCGCCCGCGTTCTCGTCCTCGCTCGCCTACTACGACGGCTACCGGCGAGCGCGCGGGCCCGCATCGCTGATCCAGGGCCTCCGCGACCTGTTCGGCGCCCACACCTATAAGCGAGTCGACCGTCCCGGCACGTACCACGTGATGTGGGGCGAGGATGGTCGCGAGGTCGAGGTCTAAGGTCAGAAACGACTGGGCGCGGCCCGCTTAAAGCGGACCGCGCGGGATGCCCAGTCGGAACGAGTTGGGGTCAGGCGACCGGAACCGCAGTCTTGGGCTGCGGAGCAGTGAACATCTTCGTCTCCGGAGCGGTGCTGCGGGCGTGGGCGAGGCCGAGCCCGACGAGCACTGCCAGGAGGGCTGCCATGATGAACGAGGCGATCGCGCCCCATAGCATGACCTGGCCGATCTTCGAGAACGCGTACGCCTCGAGCAGTAGGCCACGCAGTGTGGTGCCCTGGAACGAGGTCTGCTCGAGCCCCTTGTACAGAGTCGCCGAAGCGGTGCCCGGCTTGGCGGTCATCGCCGCCGCGCTGAGCTTCGAGTAGACGCCGCCGTCCGGCAGGACAGCGAGGTGATAGGCGATGAAGTGGTCCGCGTACGCCTCAGCCTGCGGGCCGGTCAGGAGCTGCTGGCCCGAGTACTTCTTCAGGTACGGGATCATCCGCTGCTGGATTTCGCCCGTGTTGTTGGCGGTCGCGTGCGCCCACACCGACTGCGGCGGGAAGTAGATCTGCTGCATCGCCAGCTGGTTGTGGACGTTGGAGTCGACGAAGCTGTGGCCCCAGGTCAGCAGCCCTCCAGCGATTACGAGCACAACGACCATGACGGCGCCACCGGCGCTGGTGATTTTGTCGAAGACCTTGCGTTGCATCTTGGTCGTTCCTCCCTTGAGGATCGGGGTCGATCCTCACGTGATTTTGGTCCGGTTTG
>Ga0302311_10005084_pt1 | contig 14010 bp, 15 predicted proteins | sample III_Palsa_N1_3_FD_200449 | JGI IMG/M metagenome (GOLD analysis project Ga0302311, IMG submission 200449) | Peat permafrost microbial communities from Stordalen Mire near Abisko, Sweden - III_Palsa_N1_3 | ecosystem: Environmental > Terrestrial > Soil > Palsa > Peat permafrost | place: Sweden... | reverse complement strand
CAAGCGCCACATCCTGACCAAGAAGTCCGCAAAGCGCATCCGCGATCTGCGTGGGCCTCAGATGGTGCATGGATCGGACAATAAAGAAGTCCGGCAGTTGCTGCCCTACGCCTGAGCATTCAGCAGGCCGACGGACAGCTTTTCCACCCCTAAAAGATTCGCAGCAGCGAACTTAATAACCAAGAGGTATTTGAGAAATGGCACGAGTCAAGAGAGGCGTTACAGCACGCGCCCGCCACAAGAAGTTGCTAAAGAAAGCCAAGGGCTACTACGGCGGCCGCTCACGCGTCTTCCGCGCCGCCAAGCAGCAGGTCATCAAGTCGGGCCAGTACGCCTTCCGCGATCGCCGCGTCAAGAAGCGCGAGTTCCGCGCTCTCTGGATCGTGCGCATCAACGCGGGCGCCAACGAGAACGGCCTGTCCTATAGCCGATTTATGCACGGGCTGGCCGCTGCCGGCGTCGCGCTGGATCGCAAGGTGCTGTCCGACATCGCGATCCACGACAAGCCCGCCTTCGCGCAGCTGGTCGCCCAGGCCAAGGCCCAGCTCGCCGCTGCCTGATCCGCGTCTGCACCAGCAGTACCCTTGAGCAAGGGGGAGCGGCGCTAGCGCCACTCCCCTTTTTTATTGGTTGGAAGATTGAAGATTAATGACCATCGATCTTGAAGAACTGAGCAGCAAGGCCGCCGCCGAAATCGAGGGCGCCACCGATCCGCGCGTGCTGGAACAGATGCGCGTCGATCTGCTCGGCAAGAAGGGCCGCGTCACCGAGTTGCTGAAGCAGCTCGGCGGCATGGCGCCGGAGCAGCGCAAGGCTTTCGGCGAGCAGGTCAATCGCGTCAAGGAGACACTGTCGGCCGCGCTGGAAAGCAAGGCACAGAAGCTGGGCGAGGCCGAGCTGGCGCGCAAGCTGGCGTCGGAAACCATCGACGTCACCCTGCCCGGCCGCGGCGAGGAAGTCGGCGCCCTGCATCCGGTGACCCGCACCATCCGCCGCATCGAGCGCATCTTCAATTCGATGGGCTTCGAGAGCGTGCAGGGCCCGGAAATCGAGGACGACTGGCACAACTTCCAGGCGCTCAATATTCCCGAATCGCATCCGGCGCGGGCGATGCAGGACACCTTCTACGCGCTGGATGGCTCGCGCCTGCTGCGCACCCACACCAGCCCGGTGCAGATCCGCACCATGAAGCAGCGCAAGCCGCCGATCCGCATCATCTGCCCCGGCCGCGTCTACCGCGTCGACTTCGATCGCACCCACAGCCCGATGTTCCACCAGGTCGAGGGGCTTTACGTCGCCGAGAACGTCGGCCTGGCCGATCTCAAGCACGACCTGCTGCGCTTCCTCTCGCTGTTCTTCGAGCGCGACGCGGAAGTGCTGTTCCGCCCGTCCTACTTCCCCTTCGTCGAGCCCGGCGCCGATGTGCACATGCGCTGGGGCGATCGCTGGCTGGAGCTGCTCGGCTGCGGCGTGGTGCACCCGAACGTGCTCAACGCGGTCGGCATCGATCCGGAGCGCTACACCGGCTATGCCTTCGGCATGGGCGTGGAACGCCTGGCCATGCTGCGTTACGGCGTCGATGATCTGCGCCTGTTCTTCAATAACGATCTGCGCTTCCTCGAGCAGTTCCGTTAAGCCAAACCACCACAAGCCATGAAAATCTCCGAAAAGTGGTTGCGCGAATGGGTCAATCCGCCGGTGAGCGCGACTGCCCTGGCCGAGAAACTCAATATGGCCGGCCTCGAATGCGAAGCCGAGCCGCTGACTGCCGACATGCCGCAGGGCGTGGTGGTGGGCCGCATCCTCAAGACCGAGCCGCATCCGCAGGCCGACCGCCTGCGCGTCTGCGAGGTCGACGCCGGGCGCGGCGAAACCGTCAAAATCGTCTGCGGCGCGGCCAATGCCCGGCCCGGCATCCTGGTGCCGGCAGCCCTGCCCGGCGCCCTCCTGCCCGGCGGCAAGGAGATCGGCGCCGCGGTACTGCGCGGTGTCGAATCCAGCGGCATGCTCTGCTCCGCCTCGGAACTGGGCCTGGCAGAGAAATCCGAAGGCCTGCTGGAACTCGATCCGGACGCCTACCCCGGCACGCCGATCGAAAAGCACCTGGGCCTGGACGACAAGCTGCTCAACCTGGAGTTGACGCCGAACCGCGGCGACTGCCTCAGCATCGCCGGGCTGGCGCGTGAAGTCGCCGCGCTGTACAGCCTGCCGGCCAAGGCGCCGACCATCCGCCCGGCGATAGTCAGCGCGCTGCCGAGCAAGGACGTCATCGTCGAGGACGCGGTGGGCTGCCCGCACTATGTCGGCCGCGTCGTCACCAAACTCAATCCCAAGGCGCGCACCCCGGACTGGATGCGCGAGCGGCTGCGCCGTTCCGGCATCCGCGCCATCCACCCGGTGGTGGACATCACCAACTACGTGCTGCTCGAACTGGGCCAGCCGATGCATGGCTTCGACTGCGCCCGGCTTGCGGGTCCGGTACGCATCCGCCGCGCCCGTGCCGGGGAGAAGCTGGCCCTGCTCAACGAGCAGACCATCGAACTGGTACCGGCCGACCTGCTGATCACCGACGACAGCGGTCCGCTGGTGCTGGCCGGCGTAATGGGCGGCACCGCTTCCGGCGTCAGCGAAAGCACCACCCAGATTTTCCTCGAGGCCGCCTGCTTCGACCCGGTCAGCATCGCCACCAGCGGCCGCCGCCACAAGCTGCTCTCGGACTCGCGCTACCGCTTCGAGCGCGGCGTCGATCCTGCCCTGCAGCGGCGCGCGCTGGAACGCGCCACCTTGCTGGTGCAGCAGATCTGCGGCGGCGAAGCCGGCCCCATCGTCGAGGTCGGGCGCGCGCCGCAATACGCCGCCACGATGCGCCTGCGGCACAGCCGCATCGAGCGCCTGCTCGGCTGCGCCGTGCCGGCGCGCGACGTGCCGGTACTGCTCGGCCGGCTCGGCATCGAAACCCAGGCCGAGGATGCCGGCGCCTGGCGCGCCCGCGTGCCGACGCATCGCTACGACCTGCGCATCGAAGCGGATCTGGTGGAGGAAGTCGGCCGGCTGTTCGGTTACGAGCGTATCCCGGCGCGCGCCTATGCCGCCTCGCTGGCACCGTTTTCCATGCCGGAGACACAGCGCCCGCTGGATGCGCTGAAAGACACCCTGGTGGCCCGCGGCTACCAGGAAGTGGTCACCTACAGCTTCGTCGATCCCAAGCTGCAGGCCCAGCTCAACCCCGGCGTGGACGCCGTGGCGTTGGACAACCCCATCGCCGAAACCATGGCGGTGATGCGCACCACCCTGTGGAGCGGCCTGCTCCCCACCTGGCTCTACAACCGTCAGCGCCAGCAGAAGCGCGCGCGCCTTTTCGAATGCGGCGCCAGCTACTTCCCGACGGAGGGCGGCACGCGCGAAACGCAAAAACTCGCCGGGCTGGTCGCCGGCAGCGCGCTGGCCGAGCAATGGAGTGCCAAACCCGAGCGGCCGGTGGACTTCTACGACGTCAAGGCCGATCTGGTGGCCCTGCTCGGTAATTCAGCCGCGCAGTTCAGCTTCGAACGCGGCGAGCACCCCGCCCTGCATCCCGGCCGTTGCGCGCGCATTCTGCGCCAGGGCCAATCGGTGGGCTGGCTCGGCGCGCTGCACCCACGGCTGGCGCAGAGCCTGGACGTGAGCGACGCCCTGCTGCTGTTCGAGCTGGACAGCGATGCGGTGGGCGCGGCACTGCTGCCGCACCCGGGTCAGGTGTCCGAATTCCCTTCGTCGCGGCGCGACCTGGCGCTGGTCCTGAAGGAGGAAATCACTGCCCAGGAACTGGTCGCGGCGGTACGTGATAGCGGTGGTCCGCTACTCAAATCCGTACACATATTTGACATATATCACGGTTCGGGTTTGCCTGAAGGCTTTAAAAGCATGGCCTTAGGCTTGATTTTTCAAGACTATTCACGCACCCTTAACATAGAGGAAATAGAAGCTGCGGTGGGGGGAATCACCGCAAGCGTATCTGCCCAACTGGGGGCCTCCGTCCGAGGATAGTTGAGGTTGAGAACGTGGCGCTGACCAAAGCAGAACTGGCTGAAGCCCTGTTCGACGAATTAGGGCTGAACAAACGCGAAGCCAAAGAGTTCGTGGATCTGTTCTTTGAGGAGATCCGTGGACGGCTGGAAAGCGGGGAGCCGGTCAAGCTTTCCGGTTTCGGCAACTTCGAGCTGCGCGACAAGAACCGGCGTCCCGGCCGCAATCCCAAGACCGGCGAGGAAATCCCGATTTCGGCGCGGCGCGTGGTCACCTTCCGCCCCGGCCAGAAGCTGCGCCTGCGAGTGAGCGTTGATGAAAATAGCGGCTGAACTGCTCGCACCGCTGCCGGAGATCCCGCGCAAGCGCTACTTCACCATCGGCGAAGTGAGCGACCTGTGCGCGGTCAAACCCCATGTGCTGCGCTACTGGGAGCAGGAATTCCCCCAGCTCAAGCCGATCAAGCGCCGCGGCAACCGCCGCTACTACCAGATCGACGACGTGCTGATGGTGCGGCACATCCGCAGCCTGCTCTACGAGCAGGGCTTCACCATCGGCGGCGCGCGCCAGCGGCTCAAGGATCAGCCCAAGGTCGAGCGCCTGAAAGCCATCCAGCCGGTGCCGGCCAGCAATGACGCGGCCACGGCGCAAGCTTCCCCGTCGCGCAAGCAGAAAGAACTGCACGACATCCGTTCCGAGCTGGAAAACCTGTTGCAACGCTGGCCGGTGTAAAGTTTCCCAGGTGGCGGAACCCCTCTCCGATTGACCGGTCTTTACCTCGGCCGCCGCGGAGGGTCGGGATGCTCTAGCGTCCCCGGTGATCTCCTCCGAGCTCCTCCGCCGCGGCCACCAGATTCTTCCCCCTACATGAGTCCCTCGCACGCTTGCCCGCAGCGCCCGTCACCGCGCATCATGTCGCATGACCCGCCTCGAAGTACTTGGCCGCGGCCAGCCGCCCGGAGTCGCCGGTGAAACCCGGGCTTAAAAGGGCTCTCGATTTCCTTGCCTACACCATATCGGGTGTGGCTGTGGCCGGCGGCGCCATCTACGGCTTGCGGCAGCTGCCGCAGCGGCCAGCTGCGGTGCCGGCCGCCGCTTCCCCGGTCCCGGCCGCTGCCGCTTCCAGCAGCTCCGCGGCACCCGAGCCATCTCCCCCGGATGCGCAACCGGCGCCAGCGGGAAATCCCGACCAGGCAACCGGCGACGCGAACGACGACACCGCGGAGCACACGGCATTCCTGCGGGATCAGGCCACCTTCTACGCCCTGCAAAAGAACTGCTTCGACGCCGCGGACAACAACCAGAACGGGGACTATCCCGATCTGCAAGCCTCGGCCTGCAACAGCTATACGCAATTCGCCTATGCCAGGGGCTGGGATCCGGGCCCCTTGCCGTCCTTCGGCCAGCCGCCGCAGCAACAGGCTCCACCAGCAGACTATTCGACGAATGGTCAGGCCGACCTGTCGGCCGCTCCGCAAACCGTGATTCAGGCCCCACCCCAGGTGATCATCGTCGACCAGAACTTCGCGGGCAGGCGGGCGATCGAAGAGCACGAACATCACCTGCCGGCCCAGTCCGGGGGCAACAGCTACACCCAGCCGACGCGCCAGATCGGCCCCAACTATTCCCTGCCTCCCCCGCAGCCGCAGCCTCCCCCACAGCCACAGCCTCCGATACAGCAGCAGTCCCCACCACCGCAGGTGCCGCATCCCGAGCCGCATAACAGGACGCCAACCACGTCAAGGCCGCCGAGATAGCTTGGGCAGCGACGAGTTTTCCGGATTACGCCGGTGAATCCCGGCACCCTGCCGGCTTATGGGCAGCATTCAGCGGGGCTACAACAGATGTTCAGCCCGATGCGGGAAATGACTATTCCGCCGGATCGGCTTCAGGCTTTTTCGGCGTCACCAGGCGCAGGCGCACTGGCGGAACGCTCCCGGGCTGGGCCGCGGGCCGGAATGCATACTGTCCGCGCAGCTTGCGGATGGTGCTTTCCGCGTACGGCCGCATTTCCGCGTCGATCTCCGGCAGCACCGTGGCCTCGAATTCGGCGATCGCTTCCTGGGCTGCTTGCGTTGCCAGCTGCCGGTCGGGCAACAGAACGACCAGCTTCGCGGCAATCATCGAGCTGATCTGCGCTTCCGCGACCGCCTCGGCGTAGATGCCGCGCAGGTCATCCTTCTGTATCAAGCTGTTCTCCTGAATTGGGGGTGAAGCAGGCAATCCGTCCCCATCGAGCGGTCGACGGGGACGGAGGCGATCAGGCCTTCTTCGCAGCCGACGCAACGCCGCGTGCGGCCTTCTTCTTGTCTTTCCGGGCCTTTTTCGAGGCCAGTGCCGCTTCTTTTCTGGTGACAGCCATGGGATTCATCCTTTGGGGGCCGGCCTGAATGGCCGGGGGGCGTAACGTTACACCCAAATCGAACTCCGCGCGTCCGCCCACTTCGCAGGGCTTGATGAACCAGCGATGCAATTCGCTTCGCTCATTGCATCCTACGAATGAGAGCTGGCGGAAGGCTGCGTCGCCATTCTTTAAATGCGTAGTAACACCACAAACAAAAAACGCCACCATTTCTGGCAGCGCTCTTGCTCACAACTTCTCGACTTGATTGGTCGGGGCGACAGGATTTGAACCTGCGACCACCTGCCCCCCAGGCAGGTGCGCTACCAGACTGCGCTACGCCCCGATCCCGCAATTATACCGGCTGGCCTGTCGTCTTGCTGCATGATTTTTCAGCTTTCACCGGAATCCCTGGCTAGACAGGGGTCGCAGCGGCGGCTTTTTGACCTAACCTGCCGTGGCGTCCCCCAAAAATCGCAAGCCCCGGAACTCCCTGCTGGTCGTGCCACGCCACTCTCCATGAATCAAATAAGCGCTCTCCGGCCAGCACCGCCTGTCCGCTCAGCACTTGCCCTCCGCGCGCCGACAACGCAGATTGTGCGGGCCCAGGGCCTGACGCGATTTTGAATTGCAACGCAGCGACCAAAGCGGTTGATGTCAGGGCTTAAAACAGGAGGAGGCCGTTTGAGCAAGCAAGACAACGAGATCCATCTGCGCGATCTGGCGCGCGGCGTGCTGCGCGCCTTGCCGGATGGACTGGCGTTCAACAAGGGGCTGTGGAACCTGGCGCGCTTCACGCCGGACAAGGCCGCCTCGATCGGCCTGCGCCTGGAGCAGATCACGCAGAACGATCCGAAGCGGATCGCGCTGGTGTTCGAGGAGCGCAGCTGGACTTATGCCGAATTCAATGCCTGGGTCAACCGCTACGCGGGTGTATTCCGCGCACATGGCCTGGGCAGCGGCGACACCGTCGCCATCCTGATGGAGAACCGTCCGGAGGTGCTGGCCTGCGTCGCCGCGGCGGTCAAGCTGGGCGGCATCGCCGCCATGCTCAACCACAACCAGCGCGGCGAGGTGCTGAGCCATAGCATCACCCTGACCAAGCCCAGGTTGGTGGTATGCGGCGGCGAATGCCGCGAGGCGCTGGAGTCCACCGCCTTTCATCCCGATACCGATCACAAGCGCATCTATCTGTGGACCGGTCCCGGCAAGGCGCCGGCGGGCTATCGCGATCTGGAGGCGGAAACCTCCGGCAAGTCCAGCGCCAACCCGCTGGAGACGCAGCTGGTGCTGCCGAAGCAGCCCTGCTTCTACATTTTCACCTCGGGCACCACCGGCATGCCCAAGGCCTCGGTGATGACGCACTACCGCTGGCTGCGCGGCATGGCCGGGCTGGGGCAAATGACCATGCGGCTGAAGCCCGACGATACGCTGTACTGTCCGCTGCCGCTGTACCACAACAACGCGCTGACCGTGTCCTGGGGCGCGGTGCTCGGCGGCGGCTGCACCCTGGCGCTGGGGCGCAAGTTCAGCGCCTCGCGCTTCTGGGACGAGATCCGCCGCTGCAACGCCACGGCGTTCTGCTACATCGGCGAGCTGTGCCGCTACCTGCTCAACCGCCCGCCCAACTCGCAGGACCGCGAACATCTGGTGCGCCTGATCGTCGGCAACGGCTTGCGCCCGGAGATCTGGGAACAGTTCCAGCAGCGTTTCGGCATCGAGCAGATCTACGAGTTCTACGGCGCCAGCGAGAGCAACCTTGCCTTCGTCAACGCTTTCGGGCTGTCCAAGACCGCCGGCTTCTGCCCGCTACCCTTCGCCATCGTCGAGTTCGACGCCGAGGCCGAGCAGCCCTACCGCGGCGGCAACGGCTTCATGCGCAAGGTCAAGCGCGGCGAAGTGGGCCTGCTCATCACCGAGATCACCGACAAGGCGCCGTTCGACGGCTATACCGACAAGAAGGCCAGCGAAGCCAAGCTGCTGCGCGACGTGATAAAGAAAGGCGATGTCTGGTTCAACACCGGCGACCTGGTGCGCGACCAGGGCTGGCGCCACATCCAGTTCGTCGACCGCGTCGGCGACACCTTCCGCTGGAAAGGCGAGAACGTGGCCACCACCGAGGTGGAAAGCGCGCTCAATAATTTCTCCGGCATCGAGCAGGCCGTCGCCTACGGCGTGGAAATCCCGGGGACCGATGGCCGCGCCGGCATGGCGGCGTTGAGCTATGTCGGCGCAAAGCTGGATGGCGCGGAACTGGCCAGCCAGCTGCGGGCGCAACTGCCGGCCTATGCGGTGCCGCTGTTCCTGCGCCTGCGCGCCGAGCAGGAAACCACCGCCACCTTCAAGTACCGCAAGGTCGACCTGAAACGTGCCGGCTTCGATCCGGGCCAGATCGACGAGCCGCTCTATGTGCTGCTCGATGCGCAGCGCGGCTATGAAACGCTGACGCCGGAAATTTTTGGAAAGATCAGGCAGGGCGAGCTGCGTTTCTAAAAGAACGATGTCTGGCTAGAGCCTGTCCCACATATCCCCTCTCCCCCACGAATGTGGGGGAGAGGGCTAGGGAGAGGGGGCGCTTTCAAACTCGCGTAGGCTTGAATTGCATAGTGTGGGCCGGCTGCGCCGGCGCCCCTCACCCTAGCCCTCTCCCCGCTTCGCAGGGAGAGGGGACATTTGTGAGATGAGTCCCAGTGTCATCCTGATTCGACTCGTGTGCTGCGTTGCGATCACAATCTTTTCGCGGATTGACCGCACCGCCACTGCGCCGAGGGCCAGCCGGGCAATGTCAGGGCGCTTCGCCGCTGCCACTCTGCGGATATCGAATATCCGTCACGAGGCGGTACATGAAGGTCAACATCGAAATCGAGCGCAGCGCCATCGTGCCCGTTCCCTACAAGCAGGTGGAGCCGCTGCTGAAGGATCTGGAAGGCACCATCGGCCGCTTCCCCAAGCTGAAGAAGCTGACCAAGCTGGCGGACAACAGCTACTTCTGGGAAATGCGCACCATCGGTTCGCGCATTGCCAACATCGCGCACGACGTGTCGTATGGCGCTGAGTACCGCGTCGACCTGCCGCGCGGCGAGCTGAGCTGGAAGCCGGTGCCGAACAAGGGCAATGCCACGATCGAAGGCTTCTTCCGCATCACCGCGGACAGCGATACCACCAAGTTGACCTTCCGCGTCCGCGGGGAATTGCGCGATGTGCCGGTACCCCTGCTCTACCGCGTGGTGGCGCCGCCCTTCATCCAGGGCAAGTTCACCCGGCTGGTCGATACCTTTCTGGAGGATACGCGCGACGCCCTGGTCAATGGCAAGACCGGCAAGTCGCACAAGAAGCGCGCCTGAACGCTTGCCTGCAACCCGATCATGGTTTCCCGGGGAAACCCGTAGCGGTTCCCGCCGCGAAACGCCGCATCAGAAAATTCCCACTCCGAGGATAAGAAAAAATGAGTCTGGCCAACAATGCAATGGGCTTCGGCCTGCGCGTCCTCAACCGCTTCGCCGGTCTGCCGGTGGTGGACCGCCTGGGCCTGCGCAAGCCGGCGGAAAAAGTACTGTACCAGGCCACCCGCACCGGCTTCCGCACCATTGGCGCCCTCAACCGCAGCTTCAGCGCCACGCAGAAACTGCTCAAGCCGGCGCGCCTGCCGCATGGCCGCGCACCGGAACTGTTCGACCTGACGCCGAGCGAGGAGCAGCAGATGCTGCGCGATACGGTGCAGGGCTTCGCCCTGGAGCAACTGCGCCAGCACGCGGCGGCGGCGGACACCGCCTGTGCCGCACCGCCTGAACTGCTGCAGCAGAGTTCCGATCTGGGTATCGCCCTGATGGGCGTGCCGGAGGAACTGGGCGGCGTCGGCAGCGAGCGCTCGGCCATGACCAACGTGCTGGTAGCGGAAGCCATGGCGCAGGGCGACCTCGGCCTGGCCGTGGCCTGCCTGGCGCCGTCCGCGGTCAGCACCGCGCTGGTGCTGTGGGGCAATGCCGAGCAGCAGTCCAAATACCTGCCCGCCTTCATCGGCGAGAAGATTCCCGCGGCCGCCCTGGCGGTGCTGGAACCGCGGCCGCTGTTCGATCCGATGAACCTGACCACGCTGGCCTATAACGCCGGCGGCGGCTACGTGCTGGAGGGCGTGAAATCACTGGTGCCGCGCGCGGCGGAAGCGGAATTGTTCATCGTCGCGGCGCAGCTGGAGAACAAGGGACCGGCGCTGTTCATCGTCGAGTCCTCCACCCAAGGCGTGTCGATCGAGTCCGAGCCCGCCATGGGCTTGCGTGCCGCCTCTACCGGGCGGCTGATCCTGAACAATGTGCGCCTGCCGGCGTCGGCTCTGTTGAGCGAGGCACAGGCCGAGGTCTATACGGACTGCATCAACCTGGCCCGGCTCGGCTGGTGCGCCCTGGCCACCGGCACCGCGCAGGCGGTGCTGGACTACGTCGTGCCCTACGTCAACGAGCGCGTCGCCTTCGGCGAGCCGATCAGCCACCGCCAGGCGGTGGCCTTCAATGTCGCCAACATCGGCATCGAACTGGAAAGCATGCGCCTGCTCACCTGGCGCGCCGCCAGCCGCGCCGAACGCGGCCTGTCGTTCTCCCGCGAGACCGCGCTGGCGCGCCGGCTGTGCGCCGACAAGGGCATGGCCATCGGCAACGACGGCGTGCAGCTGCTCGGCGGCCACGGCTACGTCAAGGAGCATCCGGTGGAACGCTGGTACCGCGACCTGCGCGCGGCGGGCCTGATGGAAGGCGTGGTACTGGTCTAAGGATGGAATCGACATGATCAATCTGGAAAACCCGAAGAAGTTCACCGCCCTGGTCAACCAGGCGCACCAGGTGGCGGCCGAGATCTTCCGCCCCAATTCGCGCAAGTACGACCGCGCCGAGCACAGCTATCCGAAGGAGCTGGACATGCTCGCCGCCCTGCTCGACGGCATGAACTCGGCCGGCGGCAATGGCGGCGCCGGCGCCGCCGGCGTGCGCCGCGACAGCAAGGACGACGGCACCGGCAACCGCAACAGCAGCAACCTGTCCACCGTGCTGGGCGTGATGGAGCTGTGCTGGGGCGATGTCGGCCTGCTGCTCAGCATGCCGCGCCAGGGCCTGGGCAATTCCGCCATCGCCTCGGTGGCCAACGACGAGCAGCTGGAGCGTTTCAAGGGCCGCTGGGCCGCCATGGCCATCACCGAGCCGCACTGCGGCTCGGACTCCGCCGCGATCCGCACCAGCGCCCGCCTGGACGGCGACGACTACGTGCTCAACGGCGAAAAGATCTTCGTCACCTCCGGCGAGCGCGCCGAGCTGGTGGTGGTGTGGGCCACCCTGGACAAGGCCGCCGGTCGCGCCGCCATCAAGTCCTTCGTGGTGGAAAAGAACACGCCCGGATTCGAGCTGGTGCGGCTGGAGCACAAGCTCGGCATCCGCGCCTCCGATACCGCGCAGTTCGCCCTGGTCAATTGCCGCGTGCCCAAGGCCAACCTGCTCGGCGATCCGAAGATCGACGTCGAGAAAGGCTTCGGCGGTGTGATGCAGACCTTCGACAATACCCGGCCGCTGGTGGCCGGCATGGCGGTGGGCGTGGCCCGCGCCTGCCTGGATGAAACCCGCAAAGTGCTGGAACAAGCCGGGGTGAAAATCGATTACGACCGCCCTGCCCTGACCCAGCACGCCGCCGCCGCCGAATTCATCAAGATGGAAGCCGACTACGAGGCGGCGCGGCTGCTGACCCTGCAGGCCGCCTGGATGGCCGACAACCGCAAGCCGAATTCGCTGCAGGCCTCCATGGCCAAGGCCAAGGCCGGCCGCGGCTGCGTCGACATCGCCCTGAAATGCGTGGAGCTGTGCGGCAGCATCGGCTACGCCGAGAACGAACTGCTGGAGAAATGGGCGCGCGACGCCAAGATCCTCGACATCTTCGAGGGCACGCAGCAGATCCAGTTGCTGATCGTGGCGCGGCGCCTGCTGGGCAAATCCTCGGCGGAATTGCGCTAAGGACCTGCTCACATGCCCTGGCATCACGTCGATACCGGCAGCGGCCGGCCGCTGATCCTGCTTCATGGCATCGGCATGTCGCATGCCGCGTGGAGCCCGGTGCTGGCCCTGCTGGCGGAAGAGCGGCGCGTCATCGCCTTCGATGTCGCCGGCTTCGGCCAGACGCCGCCGCTGCCGGTCGGGACGCTGCCCAACCAGACGAACCTCGTTGCCGAGCTCCAGGCCTCCCTGGAGGAATTGGGGATCAATGTCCCGGTGGACATCGCCGGCAATTCCATGGGCGGCATGCTGGCGCTGGAGGCAGCCAGGCTGGGGCTAGCCCGCAGCATCGTGGCGCTGTCTCCCGGAGGCCTGTGGAAAGGCGAAACGCCGCCGCGCCTCAAGCTGATCTTCGACGTCATGCGCTGGAATCTGCGAACCTTTCCCCGCTTGAGCGAAGCGCTGTTGCGCATCGCGCCGCTGCGCGTGTTCCTGATGGGCGTGCCGCTTTCGTCCCGCTGCGGACGCATGTCGGCGGACGAGGCGGTTGCCGTGGCCAGGACCTTCATGGCCGCCACGGCGTTTGACGAGACCTTCGAGTCCCTCATTCCGGTCAGCGGCACGGGCGGGATCGACGTCCCCGTCACCGTGGCCTTCGGTACGCGCGACTGGCTGCTCAACAAACGCTGCCAGCAGCGCGATGAGCTGCCCGCCCAGACCCGCTGGCTGCGGCCGCGCGGCTGGGGGCATGTGCCGATGTGGGACGATCCGCCGGAAGTCGCCCGGCTGATTCTGGAAGGAACTGCCTAGCCAGGGCGGATTGCGATACCTTGGGCTGAAAATCAGGAGCGCGAACCAGATGAACGGCACCGACAGATCGCTGATCGCCCTCTATGCCGTGCTGGCCGCGGCTGCCCTGTACGCAACCTGGTCGCACAACCTGGAATTCTTCGCCCTGCCGGACAACGGCGGCACCCTGGGCTTCATCCGCCTGGCCTATGCCAATCCGGCGGCGGCCTCGCTGGCCAACGACATCCTGTTCGTGTGCCTGGCCGCCTTTGCCTTCATGCTGGTGGAGGCGCGCCGCCTGGGCATCCGCTTCGTCTGGCTGTATATCGTCCTGTCCCTGGCGATAGCCGTCAGCGTGATGTTTCCGCTGTTTCTGATCGCCAGGCAATTGCGCCTTGCGCGGCAGTCCAATCCATCCCCTTAAGCCTCCCCCCGGACGGTTACCCCGCCGGATAGGCCCAAATGACAGCCTCTGACACACGCGCAGTCAATGTCAGCGGGCGGCGGCGCCGATAGGCTCGCAGCCATACCAATCAAGGATCAGGCGGTTGCAGGTACAGCCGCCACACCCACGTCGCCCAGGGACGTGATCTACGCGGGAGGAGTCGGTGAGCGAAAAGCAGTTGGCAGCCTTGTCCAGGGAGCTGGGCGGCAATGCTCCGTCCTGGCTGTCGGCCTTGAGTGCGGCCGAAATCGACTCGATCACCGAATCCCTGCGCCGGGCCCGCCGCACCCAGGAGGAACAGCTCAAGCGCGCCTTCGACAGCGCGCTTGGACATATACCCCTGCTGCTGCGCGGGCCGGTGCGCAAGATCCTGCTGCCATGAGCACACTTGCGCAACGCGCCGAAGTCCTGAAGCTGGCCCGCGTCCTGGGCCAGCCGCCGAGCCAGCTCGAATACCTGTACAA
>Ga0302311_10005072_pt1 | contig 14037 bp, 13 predicted proteins | sample III_Palsa_N1_3_FD_200449 | JGI IMG/M metagenome (GOLD analysis project Ga0302311, IMG submission 200449) | Peat permafrost microbial communities from Stordalen Mire near Abisko, Sweden - III_Palsa_N1_3 | ecosystem: Environmental > Terrestrial > Soil > Palsa > Peat permafrost | place: Sweden... | reverse complement strand
TCCTATGTGAACAAGGTCTACGCCGCGCCGGTGCACGGGGAGCTGCGCAGCGCGATCCAGATCACCACGGCGGCGGGCATCTGCACCGTGCTGGACATGCTGGCTTCAGGAGACCTGCCACAGACCGGGTTCATCAAACAGGAAGAGATCGCCCTAGACCGCTTCCTCGCCAACCGCTTTGGCCGGTATTATGCGCAGGATGGCCAAGCGGTCGCGGCGGCCTGAGGGAGGCGCTGGCCCAATTCCTCCCCCGATGGGGAGGCGGCGCGGCGCGCAGCAAAGCGGAGCGACGTGACGGAAGGGGCCTCGCCGCTACTGAGGCGTTGACGGGTGCGCTAGATCACCGCGCGTCTGAGCGGCGGATTAGGCCCCCCTCAGTCCCTTCGGGACAGCTCCCCCAACGGGGGAGCGATTTAGCAGTTCGACGACGGAGACCCTTGATGAACGAAATCCTTGCGATCGCCGCCGTTGCCGACGAGGCCGCCACTGTCCTGGCGCGCCTTGGCGTTACCGCCGACTACGCTGGCGCGGACGCCCTGGTCGCCCGCTCGCCCATCTCCGGCGGCGAGATCGGTCGCGTGCGCCAAGTCACCGCCGACGAGGCGCGCGCCGCGATCGAGCGGGCGCATAAGGCCTACCTGGCTTGGCGCAAGGTCCCGGCGCCCAGGCGCGGCGAGCTGATCCGGCTGTTCGGCGAGGAGCTGCGCGCGGCCAAGGCCGATCTTGGGCGGCTGGTGACGCTGGAGGCCGGCAAGGTCACCGCCGAGGGCCTGGGCGAAGTGCAGGAGATGATCGACATCTGCGACTACGCCGTCGGCCTATCGCGGCAGCTGTTCGGGCTGACCATCGCCACCGAGCGGCCCGAGCACCGGATGGCCGAGACCTGGCGCTCCATCGGCGTGGTGGGGATCATCACCGCCTTCAACTTCCCTGTCGCGGTCTGGGCCTGGAACGCGGCCCTGGCCGTGGTCTGCGGCGACGCGGTGGTGTGGAAGCCATCGGAAAAGACCCCGCTGACGGCGCTCGCCGTGCAGAGCCTGTTCGAGCGCGCCTGCGCCCGGTTCGGCGAGGCGCCCGCGCACCTGTCCGAGCTGATCATCGGCGGCCGTGAGGTCGGCGAGGTGCTGGTGGACCATCCAAGGGTTCCGCTGGTCTCGGCCACCGGCTCGACCGCGATGGGCCGCGCTGTCGGCCCGCGCGTGGCGGCGCGGTTCGGCCGCTCGCTGCTGGAGCTGGGCGGCAACAACGCCGCCATTGTCGCGCCCTCCGCCGACATCGACCTGACCCTGCGCGGCGTCGCCTTCGCGGCGATGGGCACCGCCGGGCAGCGCTGCACCACCCTGCGCCGCCTGATCGTGCACGACAGCCTCTATGATGCTTTCGTCGCCAAGCTGCGCACGGTCTATTCGAGCGTCGCCATCGGCGATCCGCGCATGAGCGGCGTGCTGGTGGGTCCGCTGATCGACCAGGGCGCGTACGACGCCATGCAGAAGGCGCTGGTCGACGCTCGCGGCGCTGGCGCCACCGTGCATGGCGGAGAGCGGGTGGAGATCGCCGGCTCCGAGGGCTGGTTCGTCCGCCCGGCGCTGGTGGAGATCGCCGGCCAGGCGGACGTGGTGAAGCGGGAGACCTTCGCGCCGATCCTCTATGTCATGCGCTACCGCGACCTGGACGAGGCCATCGCGTTGCAGAACGACGTCGCCCAGGGCCTGTCGTCTTCCATCTTCACCCTGGACCTGCGTGAGGCTGAGCGGTTCCAGTCGGAGGAGGGGTCCGACTGTGGCATCGTCAACGTCAACATCGGCCCCTCGGGCGCCGAGATCGGCGGGGCGTTCGGCGGCGAGAAGGAAACCGGCGGCGGCCGCGAGTCCGGCTCGGATTCCTGGCGCGCCTACATGAAGCGCGCCACCCAGACCCTAAACTACGGCAAGACCCTGCCGCTGGCGCAGGGCGTGAGTTTCGATATCTAGGTCTGAAACCTTCCCGCCACGCTTAAGCCACAAGCCGGATGTCCTCTGACCTCATGCGAATGCGGCTCTTCAGCATCGTTCTTGGCCTGGGATTGGTCGCGGCCACCGCCGCGGTGGCCGGCGTGGCCGCCGATGCGCCGCCGACGCATGTCGCCGGGGTGACCATCTCCGGTGGGCCGCAGCCGAAGATCTATCTGAGCTACCCGGCCGAGGGCTCGACCGTGCCGGCCGGCGTGCTGGTGCTGAAAGTGATTTTCGACCAGGCGATGACCCCGGACGCCTGGTCCTACGCCAAGACCGCCGACGCCGCCTTCCCCGACTGCCTGGGCAAGCCGCGCATGCTGGCAGACCAGCGCACCTTCGTCCTGCTGTGCACGATCACCGCGAACCAGGCCTACGCGCTGCAGATCAATACCGGCGGCGCCTTCAAGAACGCCGACGGCCGCTCCGCCGCGCCGATCGTGCTGCACTTCACCGCCGGTGATCCTGGCGTCTTCTACATGGAGGACGCCCTGACCAACGCGGGTGTGGCCTCCACTGATGCCCCGATCATGCGCTGGCCCGACCCGGACGTGGGCAAGACGACGCTCGTGAGTCAGCCGAGCCAGTAGGGCTAATTCATTCGCCGGGTGGGCGGGCCGGTAATCCCTTAAACCAAATGCAGCGCGTCCCGAACCGCCGCGTAGGTCACCTCGCCGGCGCGGATGTTGAGGCCGGCGGCGAAGCCGGGGTCTTCGGCGAAGGCCTGGTCGACGCCCTTGTTGGCCAGGGTGATCAGGTAGGGCGCCGTCGCGGCCCCCAGGGCATAGGTCGAGGTCAGCGGCGCGGCGCCGGGCATGTTGGCGACGCAGTAGTGAATTACCCCGTCGACCACGAAGGTCGGATCGGCGTGGGTGGTCGGCCGGCTGGTCTCGAAGCAGCCGCCCTGGTCGATGGCCACGTCCACCAGCACCGCGCCGGTCTTCATCTTCTCCAGATCCTTGCGGCTGACCAGCTTGGGCGCGGCGGCGCCCGGGATCAGCACGCAGCCGATCACCAGGTCGGCTTCGATCACCGCCGCGCGGACGGCGTCGGGGGTGGAGAAGGCGGTCTTCAGCCGGCCGTCGAACTGGTCGTCGAGTTCTTCAAGTCGGGGCGCGGAGATGTCGAACAGGGTCACGTCGGCCCGGTGGCCGACCGCCATCTCGGCCGCGTGCTTGCCGGCGACGCCGCCGCCGAGGATCACCACCTTGGCCGGGAGCACGCCGGGCGCGCCGCCCAGCAGCATGCCGCGTCCGCCGGCGGGCCGCAGCAGCGCCACCGCGCCCACATCCACCGCCATCCGGCCGGCGACCTGGCTCATGGGCGCCAGCAGCGGCAGGCCGCCGCGCGGGCCGACGATGGTCTCATAGGCGATGCAGGTGGCGCCGGATTCCATCAGCCCCTTGGCCTGGGCCGGGTCGGCGGCGAGGTGCAGATAGGTAAACAGGGTGTGGCGGGGCTTCAGCCGGCCGATCTCGACGGCCTGCGGCTCCTTGACCTTGACGATCAGGTCGGCGGCTTCGAACACGTCGTCGGCCGTGGGCAACACCTCGGCGCCGGCCTCGCGATAGGCGTCGTCGTCCAAGAGGACGCCCGCGCCCGCGCCGGATTCCACGAACACTTGATGGCCATCATGGACCAGCCGGTGGACGACGCCGGGCGTCACCGAAACGCGAAACTCAAGAGTCTTGATCTCTTTGGGCACGCCGATGCGCATGGGGAGCTCCTGAGGTTCGAAGGTCGCCAATACTTACCGTGGATCGGGGAACGGCGCCCCGCAAACTGCGCCGCCGATCGGAGCGTCAATGGGAGAATCTTGCATCAGGAAGCGATTGGTGATGGAAGCACCCATGCCGATGGATTCACACGACCTGATACTTCTGCGGGAGCTGCAGCGGAACGGCCGGGCGACCAATGTCGAGCTGGCGGAGCAGGCGCACCTTTCGGAGTCGAGCTGTCAGCGCCGGGTGCGCCAGCTGGAAGCGGTGGGCGCGATCGAGCGCTATGCGGCGATCGTCAGCCAGCAGGCGGTTGGCCTTCCCCTCAACATCTTCGTAACGATCACGTTGGAGTCGCAGTCGGAAGCCGCCCTGAAAGCCTTCGAGCGCGAGATCGCCTCCATCCCGGAGGTCATGGAATGCTATCTGATGACCGGCTCGGCCGATTATCTGGTTCGCGTGGTCGCCCGCGACGTCGACGATCTGGAGCGCATCCATTCGACCCGGCTCACCCGCCTCGTCGGCGTCTCGCGGGTGACCTCGTCGATCTCCATGCGCCAAGTCGTGCGGCGCGCTGAATTGCCGGTCAGATGACCGGGTTCGAACCTGCGATGTGAGGCCGGATGGACATCGAGTTCCACTACTACATGACCTATCTGATCGCGGCCCGGGCGGGGTTCGAGCCGGAGCATGCGGAGATCATCGCTCACGCCGCTCAGAGCGTGGACGACAATCACCTGCGCTATCGGGTCAGGTCGCCGGACGGCGAGTATCTGAACTACGTCAGCCAGACGATGGACATCCTCAAGCCCACCAGCCAGCTGGCGAAAATCTATCCCATCTTCCACTTCATTCCGGGCGATCCGGACGCGCCCAGCGCCGCGCGCAAGGACGGGCGCAAGGACCCGTGGGTGACCACGCCTAACAGCCCCGTGGCGCAGAAGATGCTGAGGTCGGCGCTGGCGTCAGGCAACCTCTATCGCATCGGCGTCTCGGCGCACGGGTTCGTCGACACCTGGGCGCACCAGAATTTCCTTGGCCGCCGCGATGCGTTCAACGACCTGCCCGGCGCCTCGTGGGTGAAGACGCTGCTGAACGTCGGCCACGGCTCGGCCGGCCATCAGCCGGATCAGCCGGCCCTGGTCTGGACTGACGCGCGCCTTGTGGAGGAGCGGGTGGACAATCGCCGCCGGTTCCTGGAGGCGGCGCAGCATCTGTTCATCCGGCTGGCGCTGCACGTCAATCCCGACCGGGAGGAAGCTGCCCTCGCCGCCGATTGCGCCGCCCTGGCCCATGACCTGAACGAGGATATCGGGCCGGAAGACCCGCGTGGCGACCCGGCCCTGCGACAGGCGCGGATCGGACGCTACGTCGCCCGCGCAGCGACACCGCCTTATGGAGGCATCGCGCTGGAACACTATGATGAGTATGCCTGGTTCAACGCCGCCATTGTCGAGGAGGCCGCAGGCCTGCGCCAGAAGCTCGACCGGTTTCTGGGGCTGGCCGACGATTACATCGACCAGACCACCGCCGTCCCCTGCACCTGGCGAGACCCGACCGGCTACACCCACACCCACTGGCATCGTTTGGTGGAGGCGGTGAAGGCGCATCAGATCGCCTGCTGGGACATCCTTGTCGTCGAGAACCTGCCCGGCCTGGGCGCGAACGATCTCGCCGGGAATCTGGCAGGCTGAACGCCATCAACCTTAACCGGCCGGCTGCGTAGATTAAGATGAAACCTTTTGCCTCTAAGGAATTCCGAGGCTCGGAGGGTCGGTTCGTTGCGCACTGGATTGAGGGCGGCGCTCGCTCTTGCTTCAACTGTTTTCTGTATCGTGGCGACCGCTCCCGGCGCGATCGCGCAGGACGTTGGCCCGGTGCAGCTCGCCAACGCGATCGCCCAGCGGGCGCAGAAAACCAGCTTCGCCGATCTTGAACGTTGGGGCCAGGCGGCGGCCAAGCGCGATGACCGCGAGGGTCTGCGCCGGCTGCAATATGTCGCCCTGGTGCTGATGAACCAGTCCGAGTTCGACAAGTTCGGCTATTGGAACGGTCTCCTGGCTCGCAAGGCGCAGGCGCTGGGCGACCATCGCTATGTGGTCATGGCGCGCCTCAACGCGCTCAAGGCCAAGCATGACCAGGGCGACGATTCCTCGACGGCGGAGATCGCCAAGATCGCCTCCACCGAGCCGGATTGGTTTGCCCGCATCCACGCCATCGTCTTCAGCGCCAATGTGCTCATCGACCAGGATGAAAGCGGCGCCGCGTTGAAACGGCTTTCGGAAGCGCAGGACCTCATTCCTGAAGCCGACCCGGCAGCGTCGGACGCACAGTCCGATATCTGGGAGACCATCGGCATCGCGCTGATGAAGCTGAAGGACCTGGGCGGCAGCGCCAAGGCGTTCCAGCGCGCCGACTTCGAATTTGCCGACCAAAGCTTTCCGCGCCCCGACTTCGACGACGTCTACAACATGGCTCACTTGGCCGTGGAAGTCGGCGATGGCGGCATGGCCCGCCAATTGGCGACCATCCACCACCACCTGACCCTCCGGTCGGACCTGGCGCACCTGGACTCCTGGGATGACAACCTCTGCGCCATGGTGGCCCAGAGCTTTGGCCCGCCCAAGGAAGTGCTGGATTGTCTCAAGGGCCTGGACGCCAAGCTGACCGGCGCCCAATTCCTGGCGCCGCGGATGCTCCCGATGCGGGCCATCGCCGAGGCCCGGGTGGGTGACCTTGATCGCGCCCGGGCTGACCTTGCCCGCATGAAGGCGCTGATGGCCAGTGGCGGCTTCGAACGCGCCGCCTTCCAGCGCGAGCCGGAAGCCGAGGCCGAACTGCTGGCGGCCGAGGGCAAGCCCGCGGACGCCTTCGGGTTGCTGCGCGCCTATAATCGCCAGCACGAGCAGGACGAGGCGCACATGGTCAACGCCGGCGTGCGCCAGCTCACCGGCGAACTGCAGACCCAGCTTGAGACCGCTCGCAAGAGCGTGGTCCTGCAACAGGCCGTTGTGCGCTCGCAGCGCTGGCTGGAGCTGGTGGCGAGCCTGCTAATCATCGGCGGCGTGGCCGTACTGGTCTGGCAGCGCCGTCAGGCGGGCCGTCTGCGCATCGCCCAGCAGCGCGCCGAACTGGCCAGCCAGTCCAAGAGTGAATTCCTCTCCAACATGAGCCATGAGATCCGCACGCCGCTGAATGGGGTCGTCGGCGTGGCCGATCTGCTTGCGGACGCCGGTTTGCCCGACCGCGAACGGAAGATGGCCGAGCTGATCCGCGATTCCGGGCGCACTCTGGAGCGGCTTTTGTCCGACGTGCTCGACCTGGCCAAGGTCGAAGCCGGCCAGCTGACGATCGAGGAAGCGCCGTTCCAGGCCGCGGACCTCGTCCGCGCGGTGGCGGAGTTGCACCGGCCCAAGGCCGAGGCCAAGGACCTGGCGCTCAACACAAAAATCTCCCCGGAGCTGGAGACCTGGTTCCTCGGCGATTCCGTTCGTGTGCGGCAGATCCTCACCAACCTGACCAGCAACGCGGTGAAGTTCACCGAAAAGGGCGCCGTCAGCATCATCGCCGAATCTCCGGCGCCGGGCATAATCCGCCTGTCGGTCAGCGACACCGGAGTCGGGTTCGACGCCGCGGCCAAGGAGCGGTTGTTCGGCCGCTTCCAGCAGGCGGACGGCTCCATCACGCGCCGCTTCGGCGGAACGGGCCTGGGCCTGGCGATCTGCCGCCAGCTCGCGACCCTGATGGACGGGATAATGGACTGCGACAGCACGCCCGGTCGCGGTTCGCGGTTCTGGTTTGAAGCTCGCTTCAAGTCGGCCGCCGACGCAGCGGGCCAGGCCGAAGACGACGCCCTGGCTCTGCCGGAAGAGCGCGCTCTGCACATCCTCGTCGCCGACGACCACCCCACGAACCTGATCGTGGTGCGAATGATGCTGGAACAGCTGGGCATCGAGATTTCCGCCGTCGTGAATGGCCAGGAGGCGGTCGATGCGGCGGCGCAGGGCGTCTTCGACGCCATCCTGATGGATATGCAGATGCCGGTGATGGACGGCCTGGAAGCCGTGCGCCGCATCCGCCAGCGCGAGGCAGCCACGAGCGCTGCTCGCACGCCGATCCTGATGCTGAGCGCCAACGCCGGCGCCGATCACCGAGACGAAAGCCGGCTCGCCGGCGCGGATGGCCACGTGGCCAAGCCGATCACCCTGGCCTCGCTGACCCTCGCTCTGGCCGAGGTGCTGGGGGATGGCGAGGCTGAGCAGCCGCTGGACCAGGTGGCGTAGCGCCCCGCGGGGCGCCGGGCGGGCCTAGGGGTTCTCCCGCAGCATCGCGCGCAGTTCGCGGCCCAGTTCATCGACCGTGAAGGGCTTGGTCAGCAGCCTGGTGCCAGAGTCCAGCATGCCGTTGTGAACGATGGCGTTGCGCGTGTAGCCGGTCATATAGAGCACGTGCAGATTGGATCGGACCTGGAGCGCCGCCTCCACCAGCCGTCGGCCGTCCATGTTGGGCATCACCACGTCCGTCATCAGCACCGACACCCCTGGGTGTTCAATCAGCTTTTGCAGGGCGGCCTGACCGCCGTCGGCTTCCACCACGGTAAAGCCGAGTTCGCGCAACGCGCTGACGGCGAACTGGCGCACGCCGGCGTCGTCCTCGACCACCAGCACGGTGTGGCCCGTATCAAACGCCGTTTCGGCGGAGGTCTTGACGGACTCGTCGACCGCCAGGCCGCTCAGGTCTCGCGGCAGATAGAGTTTAACCGTCGTTCCGACGCCAGGCTCGCTGTAGAGTTTGACGTGCCCTTTGGACTGCTTGAGGAAGCCATGCACCTGGCTCAATCCCAGCCCGGTGCCGGAACCGACGTCCTTGGTGGTGAAGAAGGGGTCGAACGCCCGGCTCATCACCGCGTCGGTCATGCCTTCGCCGGTGTCGGTGACGGCGATCATCACATACTGGCCGGGGGTGACGTCGGCGTTTTCGTCGGCATAGGTCTGATCGAGCGCGGCGTTGCTCGTCTCAATCGTAAGCTTGCCGCCGTTCGGCATTGCATCGCGAGCATTCACGGCCAGGTTCAGCAAGGCGCTTTCCAGCTGTGGGGCGTCGACGAAGGCGCGCCAGACGCCGCCCCCCAGCACCGTTTCGACGACCACCCGCTCACCCAGCGCCCGGCGCAGCATCTCCGACATGTCAGAGACCGATTTGTTCACGTCCGTCGGTTTCGGATCGAGGGGTTGGAGGCGGGAATAGGCCAACAGACGTCGCGTCAGGGCGGTGGCGCGGCCCGCGCCCGCCAAGGCGCGATCGACCAGGGACGTCAGGCGCGGCTCGTCCGGTGACAGCCGGCGCGCGAGAATATCGAGGTTGCCGATGATGATCGCCAGCATGTTGTTGAAGTCGTGCGCGACGCCGCCCGTGAGTTGGCCGAGCGCCTCCATCTTCTGCGCCTGGCGCAGCTGGACCTCCACTTTTTCGCGATTGGCGATCTCCGACGACAGGGCCTGATTGCGCTCGGTCAGCTCGCGTTCGTAGCGCCGCGCGGCCAGGGTCACCATGGAGGCAAGAGCGCCGGCGATAGCGATGGCGACGGTGACGGCGAACGCGAGCGCCGCGCGTAACTCGACCGCCTGCCGCTGGCGCTGGTCCAACAGGCGCTGCTCGGCATGGTCGAAATCGGCGACCCCGGCGCCGATGCGCATCATATACTCCCGCCCGATATCGGATTTGACGATGGCCAGCGCCTCGTCAGACCTGCCCGCCTGCTTCAGGGCGACGGTGTGCGCCAATTCGGCCATCCTGGCGTCGATGAGCGGATAAAGGGCGGCGAGCCTTTCTTGCTGGCCGACGTTGTCGCGGGTGAGGGCGCGCAGGGTCGCGCGAGCGGCGGCCAGCCCTTTTTGCGCCTGTAGGAATGGAGTCAGATAGCGGCTGTCGCCGGTGAGCAGATAGCCGCGCTGGCCGGTCTCCGCCGCCTGGATCGTAAGGTACAGCCGAATCTCGGCGCCGCGCACCTGCAGCGAATGGGCCGCCCACTGCTCCGCGTTGGTTGTGCTGACCGCCCCGACAATGGCCGCGACGCCCGCCAGGACCAACAGGACGAAACCGGCGATCACCGGGATCCGGCGAACGCCCGAAGGCGGTGGGGCTGAAGGCAAAGGTTACGCCATCACGCGAGAGGGGGTCGAACAGCCTAGTGGCGTTTGTTTAGGCGCGGAACTGCGGATTTTCCAATGGTGATTTGAGCAGGGCCAATCGGAACAGGGCCGTCCGACGGCGGTTTCCCTACGGGGACCAAGATCGGAGACCTGACGATGGACGACAGACCTGACATCGATGCGGAAGATGTCGCCGAGGTGGTCGATGAGACCAACCTGACCGAAGATGGTGAGGACATCGCCAATTTCGATGAGATGCCCGGCGTGCTCGACGTCACCTCGACCATTGACGATGCGGACGAGGGCGATGGAGACGACGACCCGGAATTATTTGACGAGGACGAGCGGTTCGATGACGCCGAGACCGCGGGCGACGACTCCCCGCGCACGGGGCTTGAGGACCGGCCGGACAATGTTGTCGTGGCGACCGACGAAGATGAGGACAGTGCGCCCATCGATCAGCTCGTCACCACGGAAGACCGCGGCAAGCCCAGCCGGTTTGAGAGCCGCAACCTGTCGGACGAGCAGATCGAGGCGTTGGGCTATCGCAAGAAGGGCTGACCGTCGCGCTAACGCGCGGGCCGGTGGAACAGTTCGCGTAGCTCGTCCTTGGCGGCTTCCAGCACCTTGCGCTGGCCGGGCTCCAGGTTGTCGCCGGCGCGATTGATGTAGAAGGTCAGCATGGACATGGCCGAGCGGTAGGGCTCGGCCTTGCGCCGGCGGCTCGCCTCGGCGGAGCGCTTCAGCGATCGGGCGATCGCCTTCGGATCGTCGCCCGCGAAGACGTCCTTCTTCAGATCGAGCGCATCGCTGTGTTCGGTGACCGCTTTCGACCAGCGATGTTTGGCATTGGGCATGGCGCATGCCTCCAGGTTTGGCGGAACTCAATAAAACCAAGGCCTAAGCCAACAGTTCCAGTGTCGCGGGCGGTCCGTTCATCACCCTGGCGTGACGGAACAGGGCGGCCCGCGAAGGATTGATAGAGGACCCAAACCCAATAGGGAGAAAACGATCATGGACGCAGCCACGCGCGCCCCTCAGGCGCTCATCTTCTCAAGCAAGGTCAACAACACGCCGGTGATCAACGCAGACGGCGAGCGCATCGGCCACATCGAGGATGTCGCCATCGACAAGCGTACGGGCCAGGTCGCCTATGCGGTGCTGTCGTTCGGCGGCTTCCTTGGGATGGGCGAGAAGTATCACCCGCTGCCTTGGCCGCTGCTGGCCTATGACACAGAACGCAACGCCTACGTGGTGTCGCTGGACAAGGATGCGCTGAAAGCCGCCCCGTCCTATACCAAGGAAGAGCTGGCCGACATCGGAGACACCGACGAGCGCTATCGCGAGCCGGTTTACGCCTACTACGCCAGCCACGGCGTGCCGGCGTACTGGTGAGCGCAGCATCCGAGCCCGGCGCCCCGGCGCAGCCGTCCGATCCACCGATCGAGCCGCCGTTGCCGGAGCCCGCGCCTGAGATCGATCCGTCAGCGGTTCCGGACGAAGATCCGCCGACGGCGCCGACTCCGGCGCCAGGCGAGTGGCGACCGCACGATTGAGGGGCTGGCGCTCTCGCGGCGCGGCCGCCGCGAACATGGCTAGGGTGATCGAGGCAGCAAGGGCCAATATCGTTGAGTTCCGCCTCGTTCCGGGCGTAGACTCCAGTCCATGAACGCAGCCCATCCCATCCAAGCCGCACCCCCGCCGGGCGCGGCGTCCGACTGGACCATCGCGCAGGATTGGTCGCGTTATACGGCGGACGAACACGCGCTTTGGGACACCTTGTACGCGCGCCAGTCGGCGATGCTGCGGGACCGGGCCGCACCGGCGTTCCTGCGCGGGATCGACGTGCTGAAGATGTCCCGCCCCGGCATTCCGGACTTCGAGGAACTGTCCGAGCGGTTGACCGCGCTCACTGGTTGGCGGGTCGCGGCGGTTCCGGGCCTGGTGCCAGACGAGGTCTTCTTCCGCCACCTGGCCAATCGCACCTTCGTCGCCGGCCGGTTCATTCGCAGCGCCGACCAGATCGACTATCTGCAGGAGCCGGACGTCTTCCACGACCTGTTCGGCCACGTGCCGCTGCTGTCGGACCCCACCTTCGCCGACTATATGCAGGCCTATGGCGAAGGCGGCTTGCGGTCGCTGTCCTTCGGCTCGCTGGAGCAGCTGGCCAGACTCTATTGGTACACGGTGGAGTTCGGCCTGATTCGCGACGGGGGCGGTCTGAAACTCTATGGCGCGGGGATCGTCTCCAGCTTCGGAGAGAGCCACTTCGCCCTGGAGGATGCTTCGCCAAACCGTATCGCCTTCGACCTGAAGCGGGTGATGCGCACCCGCTACCGCATCGACGATTACCAGCAGACCTATTTCGTCATCGACAGCTTCGCCGACCTGCTGCGCCAGACCCTCGAGACCGATTTCGCACCGCTCTACGCCGACCTTGCGACCGCGACCGAACTGTCGCCGGAAGCGGTTGAGGAAGCCGACGAAGTGCTGCATCGGGGTCTGCAGACGCACACTTAAGCCCGAGGATGCCCATGGCCCGCGAGCATCGCTACGACGTCACGGTGGAATGGACGGGCAATCGCGGCGCGGGAACCGAGAACTATCGCGCCTATGGCCGCGAGCATGTGATCAGCGCCGGCGCCAAGCCGCCGATCCCCGGCTCGTCCGACCCGGCTTTTCGCGGCGATCCGGAACGCTGGAACCCGGAGGAGTTGCTGGTCGCCGCCGCGTCGGCCTGCCACAAGCTGTGGTACCTGCATCTGGCCTCCCAGGCCGGAATTTCGGTGCTGGCCTATCGCGACGAGGCGGTGGGCGTGATGGTCGAAGACGCCCAGGCCGGCGACCGCATGAGCGAGATTGTGCTGCGGCCCCACGTCACCATCCGCGCCGGCGACGACGCCGGTGTCGCGCTTCGAGTGCACCACGACGTACCCGCGAGATGCGCCATCGCCAATTCGGTGAAGTGCGCGATCCGGCATGAGCCGGTGATCGAGCGGCAGGGCGACTAGCTACCGTCTCCCGCAGGGAGCGGCGCCAGCTCACGTCACCTCCAGCACCACCTTGCCATGCGGATGATCGTTCTGGAGGCTCGCATGGGCGGCGGGCGCCTGGTCCAGCGGAAAGGTCTCGGCCACCACCACCTTGACCTTGCCGGCATCGATCAGCTCGCCGATCCGCCTCAGGTGGTCGGCGTTGGGTTCGGCCATGTAGCGCTTGGTGGTGAGCCCCTTCTCCGCCGCCTTGGCCTTGTCCGGTTCCTGCACCGTCGAGATCAGTGCGCCGCCCGCCTTGAGCACCGCGAACGAGCGCGCCTGGGTCTCGCCGCCGATCAGGTCGAACACCAGGTCCACGTCCTTGGCCACGTCCTCGAACTTCTGCTTTTTGTAGTCGATCACTTCGTCGGCGCCATCGTCGCGGACGGCCTGGACGCCGTCGCCTGACGCCGTGGCGTAGACGTAAGCCCCCGCCGCCTTGGCGAACTGGACCGCAAAGCCGCCGACCCCGCCCGAGGCGCCATGGATCAGCACCCTTTGGCCGGGCTGCAGGTGGCCGTGCTGGAACAGGCCCTGCCAGGCGGTGGTGGCGGCAAGCGGCACGGCCGCGGCGTGGATCATATCCAGCGACTTGGGCTTGGGGGCTACGCCCGCCGGCGCGACAACGGCGTATTCGGCATAGCCGCCGTCGGCCCAGTCCAAGTGGGCATAAACTTCATCCCCGACCTTAAAGCCATCGGCGGCGGCCACGACTGTCCCGGCGACGTCCCGCCCGAGGGTGATCGGCAGCATGTCCTCCTTCACCATCGGATAGCCGCCCTGGCGGATCTTGTAGTCCACCGGATTGACGCTGGCGGCGCGCACATGGATCAGCAGCTGGTCGCCGGTGGGCCGGGCGCGGTCGATCTCATCGACCTCGAGCACGCTGGGATCGCCGAAATGGTGGATGCGAACGGCTTTCATCGCTGGTCTCCGCGTTTGGGGTTCGGGCAGGATCGGTCTCCCGGTTGGGAACCGGCAGGGGTTCGCTCCGTTCCGACGGCCGAGCCTGCATGCGCCGATCAGAGGCTGCTCAACCCCTCCGGCCGCGGGCCGCCGGTCGCCCAATCCAGCAGCTCGACGGTGTGGACGATCGGCCGTCGAGACCCGCTTTCGATCTGGGTCTGGCAGCCGATGTTGC
>Ga0302311_10005068_pt1 | contig 14044 bp, 19 predicted proteins | sample III_Palsa_N1_3_FD_200449 | JGI IMG/M metagenome (GOLD analysis project Ga0302311, IMG submission 200449) | Peat permafrost microbial communities from Stordalen Mire near Abisko, Sweden - III_Palsa_N1_3 | ecosystem: Environmental > Terrestrial > Soil > Palsa > Peat permafrost | place: Sweden... | reverse complement strand
GGTTGCCCGCGCGGTCCGCGAGTGGGGTTTGGACGCGAAGTATGGCCTGCGCTGCGCAACGGCCAGCGAGATCGCAGCGACGATCGATCTCGATCTCTATCTCGATACCGAATTCGAATGATCCATCCGCATGAAGACGAGCGTCAGGCAACGCTCGCGCTCGGCCACGAGGTGGTTCACCGGCGCTCAAGGATTCGCATCCCCGAGGCGAGCATGACCGTTCCGATTCAGCAGTTGGGTCTGGCCGACCTTATCCGCTCGAACCGCCTCATCATCGAGCTTCGACTGACGACGCCATCCGAGCTGGCGTCGATCACCGGCGACGTCACCGGCGTGACTGCGGTCAAAGGATTTATCCGCGGCTGGCAGGCCATCACCATTCGCGGCCACAAGGAGGGCGTCACCAGCCACCACATTGTCGGGTCGTTCGAAATGCGGTCGAGGATCACCAGCGACCTCCGGCGACTGGCGCCCGATCTCTCGCTCAGCCATATGCACACGGTTGCGCGAGCATTGAATGCTTGGGACCTCGTCGAGCGCTACGGGCTCGAGGTGATGCCCGACGACGAATTCCATGGGCTCGGCGACGATGAGTGAACGCACTGAAGTCTACGAATTCTTGGTCCGCAAGACAGGCCTCGATCCCGCCGTGACCCAGGAGATCGACGTCAGTCTGCCAAGCGGCCAAAGGATCGGCGTCGTCCGAGCCGGTGAGCGGCTGGATGTCCCGGGTCATGGCGCCGTCCACTTTTTTGATGACGAGACCGGCTGGCCAGTTGTGACGCTACCCGAAGGACTCGAGCACACCGGCACGCGCTCCGTGCCCGTGGTTGATCCGAAGCTCCCGGACGCCCCGGCTTCGGCCGCCGAGTACTGGGAACGGGCCGCCATGCTCGCCGAGGAGGTCGCAGCCTTCAAGGGCCGATTCCAGCTGGCTGGCGGTCGCGAGAACGGATGGATCCCGATCGTCGAGCAGGTCGTCGTCACCATCGTTGAGGTGCTCGGCCCCCGGGACGTCGTCACGGTGATGTTTCAGCTAACGTTTGGAATGTTGGGCGTTTCGATCCGCACCAACTGCGAAAACCACCACATCACCAAGTTCGTCATCGATCTGGGGCGGTGGGCCGAAGCGGTTGCCTTGCAGCGCTGCATGGTGTCCGGGGAGCCCGGCAGGCGCGCATCGGTCCGCGACGACGATCCTTGGGAATACACGCTCTCAGACACAGTCCGGGAGCTACCGGATCCTCTGGCGCCCGATCTCCTTTACCCGTCGCCATCGAGGATCAGGTCGTGACAGTCAAGGATTCGACGTCGAAGCCGACCGCCGAGCCCATCAAGATTGGCCTGATGTCGGATCTGCATCTGGAGTTCGAAGCGGAGCACCGGGAATGGGTCCTTCAAACGATTCAGCTCGGCAGTTCGTCGAAGGCGGCGAAGGCTTTGGCGGCCATGAGAGCGCGCGACAACGAGCCTGGCCATCCCGAAAACGGACCCGACCTGAGGGCCCTCAAGAAGGCCACCGTCGATCTGGTGCTGCTGCCCGGCGACGTCGACATCGCCGGGCGCGTGTTCGGCTACGCGGATGCCGTTGCACAGTACCTCAGGTGCCCGGTTTTCGGTTGTTTCGGTAATCATGACGGGTACGACACCGATCTCCGCTTGTCGATCGACGCGGCGCGCAGGGCCGCCGCGAACGCTCACGGCAGGTTCGTGATGCTCGAACGCGGGCGGGCGGATCTGCTCGTCAAAGGCCGTCGGCTCGCGATTTTCGGCGCCACCCTGTGGACCGATTACGGACTTGCGGGAGATCCGGCTCTCGCGATGGACTGGGCCCGGACGACGCTGAACGATCACGTGCGGATCCGATGGGGCGACGATTTTTTCCGGCCCGGGCAGGCGCTCGACATCCACCTTGCAACCCGGGCGTGGCTCGACAAGGAATTGCGTGGAACCCGCGACGACGCCGACGTGCGTGTGGTCATGACCCATCACGCGCCGATCCCCGAAGCCATCCGCCCCGACCGTCGCGGTGACGATCTCAGCCCGGCGTACGCGAGCGATCTGACGCAGAAAATCGAGGCCTGGAGGCCGGACCTTTGGGTCTGGGGGCACACGCATCATTCCATGGATTCGAGAGTGGGAGCGACCCGAATGGTCTCGGCGCAGCGCGGCTACGTCGGTCTTGAGCCCGGCGCCGAATCGTTCGTCCCCGCCGTGATCGAGATCTGAGATGAGCCCGGATCTTGAGGTCGCACTGTCGGAGCGATACCCGGAAATCCTTTCCGGTCTCGGCACTCGATCGGGCCTGCTTCGGCACGGCTGCGAGCATCGCGACGGTTGGCATCCGCTCCTCGACGCCCTCTGCGATGTTTTGATGGCGCGAGTGGAGGCTATCGGGACCCAGCCGCCGCAAGCACTCCAGGTCAAGCAGAAGTTCGGCGGGTTGAGATTTTACGCACGGCACGTCGAGGACGAACACATGTTCGAAGCGATCTCGATGGCCGAGCTGCATTCGTTCCGGATCTGCGAGATCAGCGGCAAACCGGGGCGCCTAAGCAAAAGTGGTGGCTCCTACGCGACGATCGCCCACGGGGTCCATATCGTTGAGCACGAGTGGCTGACGGCCGAAGCGCCGCCGCTTCCACCGCTGACCATCGAGGAGACGACGAGCTATCTCCTTGAGAAATGGTCGTCGACCATCCGATGCTTTCCACAGATTCCCGGCGGCTGGCTCGACCTCGTGTCAACACTCGTCGAGTGGGTTTCCGAACGGACCCGCACCGATCCCGATCATGAAGTTGCATTCGAGGAGCTTCTCGAGCGCGACGGCGAACTCATCGTAAGCCTTCGGCAGGCTGTCGTCGCGGACCAGGGCAGCATCGCTTTCGCCACGGCGATGGCCCGCCGGACCGATCCCGTCACCGGTCAGACGGCGGTACCGCGATGAGTTTGGAATCGCTCATCCGCAGCAACCGGCACCTGGTCGAGATCGGCGTCGCCACGGAGGACGAGCTGGCCGCCGTCGTCGGCGAGGTGCATGTCGTCGGCGACGTGCGGGGGCGGATCGAGGATTGGCATGTCATCGCCATCAGGGATCGCGTTGAGAGGACGACGAGCCTGCATGTCCTTGGCCGGATGCCGCCAAGTCGGGGCAGGTTGACGTCGGACGTGGTGACGTTGGCCGCGGACCGGTCAATCGTTCGGACCCAGAATTCCTACTACCTGCTCGGCGACCCCGCCAAGGATTCGCCGTCGATCGAGATGCTGTTGACCGTGGCCGGAGCTCTCCGGAGCTGGGGATACGACGCCGCGTACGGGCTGACTATCTCCGCCGCCGAGCCGTCGCGGAGAAGTCGCGATGACTGAGTTCGACCTCGACCTCTACCGAGCCCTCATCCGGAAGACGAACCTCGATCCCGCCGTCATCCGCTGGGTCGAGATCGACTCCAACGGCGAACGGTCCGTGACGCCTGATCGTAGCGGCGGTCGTGCCCGGCTGCCGGATGGCGCGACGATTCGCTTCCGTTGCGAAAACTCGAGCGTACCGGTCGTCGTGGTGCCGGAGGCCTTGCATCTGAGCGGTAGCTGGTTCCTCCCCAACATGGATCCCCAACTTCGTTCGGCTCCGAAAACGCCCGAGGAATATTGGGGGCGCACCAGGGTTCTCGCCAAGCGGATCGCCGAGTCCGGCGGTCGCCTCCAGTTCTCCGGAGGACGGGAGAACGGCTGGATCTCAATCGCCGAGCGCATGGTCGACGCGATCACTTGCGTGCTGGGTGAGCACGACGTCGTCACCGTGGCGCTGGACGTGGCGTGGGGCGTGCTCGACGCCACGGTTCATGCCGACTGCGTTGACGCGACCGTCGCTCGATACATCCGCGACCTCGGCCCTTGGGCTGAAGCCGCGACTTCCGAACGGTGCATGGTCTCCGGCGAGCCCGGGTGGCGGGGACCGGTCCCGGACGAGGGGCCGTGGCATTGGATCTTGTCGGACGCGGTGCGAGCGCTGCCGAACCCGGTTGCCCACGCCCGCATTTACCCTCGTCCGATCGGAATCCGTTCATGATCGCCGCCAAGGATCCGACGATGCCGACCACCGATCGCCCCGTTCGTGTTGCTCTGATGAGCGATCTTCACAACGAGTTCGAGATCGCGCACCAGCAGCGCCTCGAGGTTCGCGCCAAGATGGGCGATTCGTCCGCGGTCGCGGAAGCCTTGCGGTTGCGCGCGGAGCTGCGCCGGGAACCGGGTCATCCGGATCGGGGGCCCGACCTCCGGCAACTCAAGGCGGCCGGTCCCGATTTCCTTTTGATGCCGGGCGACATCGAGGGCGGAAAGGGTTCCGTCCAATACGCCGACCAAGCCGCGACCTATCTCCGCTGTCCGGTACTATGCACCAGCGGAAATCATGAGGCGTATCACCGAGATCTGCCGACCGTGGTAGCCGAGCTTCGAACTGCGGCGGCGGCGACCGAAGGCAGGGTGCGATTCCTTGAGATGGATCGCGCCGACCTGGATGTCGGGGGACGCCGGATCGCGGTCCTGGGCGCGACGCTGTGGACCGACTACGCGCTGACCGGCGCCGTCGGGTCGAGCATCGTCCGGGCGACGCAAGCGCTGAACGATCATCATCTGATCCGAAACGACGACAACATTTTCCGGCCTGTCGACGCGCTCGAGATCCATCGCAAGACGATGTCATGGCTCTCCGTGGAAGCGCCGCGGGCACGCTCGGATTCCGACGTCGTCATCGTGATGACGCATCACGCGCCGATTCCCGACGCGATCCCGCCCAAGTACCGCGGCAACGATTTGTCGCCAGCATTCGCGTCGGATTTGCGCTCCCAGATCAAGGACTGGCGGCCGAATCTTTGGGTGTGGGGGCACACGCATTATTCGACGCGGGCCGAACTCGGCCGGACGCTCCTGGTGTCGGCTCAGCGTGGCTACATCGGCGTGGAGTCCGACGCCGAGAGATTCATCCCGATCGTCGTCGAGATCTGAACGCCGCGCCGATGTGCGGCGGGCAAAGGAGAATAGTCCGTGAACGGTGAACTTGAAGACCTGCTTTCCTGTCGTTGGCCGGACGTATTCCGCGGACAGGGCAGACCGATCACACAGAGCCTGATGGCTTTCGGCTGCGAGCATGGCGACGGCTGGTGCTCGCTGCTGGACGCCTTGTGTGAGACGCTGACGGAGCACGCGTCGGCGCTGGGCCGATTGCCGCCCGAGTTCGTCCAGGTCAAAGAAAAATATGCGACCCTCCGCGCATATGTCAGCGGCGGCGGGGACGAATACGACGACGGCGCGATCTCGATGGCCGAAGATCTGTCGGCCAGGATTTGCGAGGTCACCGGTGCGCCCGGCGTCGAATGCGTGAAAGGCGGCTGGTACGCCACGCGGACGCCTGAGATCGCGGTGCGCGAGGGTTGGACGGTAATATCGGAGGTGGTCGGTCGACCGGCGCGGCCATTGCCGCCGGTGCTGACACCGGAAGCAGCGAAAATCCTGAAGGAGGCGTGGTCCGATGTCCTGCATTGCGATCCGGCGATCCCGCCGGGATGGTTCGACATCGTCGACGTTTTGTGCGCTCGTCTCGACGACAAGCTGAACCGCGGCGAAGCGGGCGCAAGTAGGATCTTGGCGCTCGGCGCGGCCGACGGCGAGCTGGTCATCCAGATAGACGCCGTGCGGGATCGAGATCTCGGTGCGGTCGCCATGGCCGAGGCGATATCCAGGCGCACCGATCCGGTCACCGGCGCGTCGTCGGTGCCATGACGGACGACACATCTTCGAAGCAGGGCGCGGAGACCGGTCCCGCGGATATCGATGCGATCGACCTGCTGGCGCTTTGGCGGTCGGTACCGATCAACAAAATCGGCCGCCCCGTTCTCGGTCGGCTCTCGGGTGCGCTCATCGAGGTCGCGCGGAACGCGGACGGCGGCGGGGACATGGAACCCTTGCTCTTACGCGCGCAGGCGCGGGTCGTACCGGCCTGGCTTGAACTCGCCGATCGGCTTCGGGCTCCCAGTTGGTGGCATCAAGAGGAGGCGAGGTTCCCGCCGCGAGACGACCAGGACGCCCACGCCAGTTGTCTTTTGGTCGCGGCGCACCACGGCTCCCGATGGGCGGCGGCGGTGCTTGTCCTTCGGTTGGCGCAGCGGGGTCCGGGCGACGACGGCTACGGGGGACGCTTTGCCGTCCTGCATGCGTTGGGGCAGCGGTATGGGCTTTCCGCCGCCGATCCGATGGAGGTGATCGAGAATTTGGGTGCGCTACCGAGCATCCAGGCCGACATCGAGCTGGAGCTGGCGCTCCGATCTCCCCCTCCGCCCGCGAAGCCGGAGGCCAAAACGGAGCCCGTCCCGGAACCTGCGCGGGAAATCGGTGCGAACGAGGTCTCCGTTCTTCTTCAGTCACCGGATGCGTCGGGCGACAAGGACTTCAAGGCCCTGGTCGAGCGATTTGGCGCTCTCCGCCTGCCGGTTCCGCTGAGCCAAATGCCTGACCCCGATGAACTCGCGACCGCATTGCTCGCGGAGTTCCCCTGGGCCTCGGACGTCGTCGATGCGATCCGTGCGGAGCTGCACCTCGTTCGGCGTTTGTCCGGTCACGTATTCCGATTGCCGCCGCTGCTCCTGCTGGGCGATCCCGGCGTCGGCAAATCGACCTTCGCCAAGCGTCTTTGCGCGCTGGCCAATGTCTGGTCGGCGACCATCTTCGCCGGTGGATCGATCGACAACCGATCGTTGGCCGGGACCGCGCGCGGGTGGTCCTCCGCATGTCCATCGTTCCCGCTTGTGGTCATGCGCCGGTTCATGACGGCGAATCCGGTCATCCTGGTCGAAGAAATTGACAAGGCCGGGGGCAGTGACCGGAATGGCAGGCTCACCGACACCCTGACCACGATGCTCGATCCGACGCTGAACGGCGCCTGGGTCGACGAGTGTCTTCAGGTCGCCGCGGATCTCTCCCGTGTGACCTGGGTGGTGACCGCCAACAGGCTCGACCTCGTACCGCCGTCGATCCGGGCCAGGTGCCGAATCTTGAATTTCCCCAAGCCCCGGCCGGAGGATTTCGGCGTCCTGCTGGGCGGCATCCTGCGGGACATCGCCGACGAGCATGCCGTCGAGCGATCTCTTCTGCCCGATCTCCCGCCGGAAGCGATCGACGAGATGCGCCGCGGCTTTGAAACGGGCCGCCTCCAAGCGCGTCAGTTGGCGAACCTGGTGCGGCGCCTCATGTCGAGCCAGGTGATGGCGGAGCGATCGTGTCTCCGCCACTGATCCCATTGATGGCTGGAGAGCGGAGGGGCATGCCGCAGGCCGTAGGAGCGTTTGACTCGCAACTGAACCAGCGGTGACACTCCCCGCATGGCTAGCATCATCACCATCGGGCTGATCTCCGACACTCACGGTCTTCTGCGACCGGAAGCGTTGGATGCCCTCCGGGGCAGCGACGCCATCATCCATGCGGGCGACGTCGGTGATCCGGCGATCCTGATCGAACTGGCCCGCATCGCGCCGGTGACGGCGATCCGGGGTAACATCGACAAGGCGAGTTGGGCCGCATCCATCCCGGACACCGAGGTGCTGGAGGTCGGCGGGATCCTCATCTACGTCATCCACAGCGTCGATGACCTCGATCTCGATCCGGCCGCGGCCGAGTTCGGGGTCGTCGTCCACGGACACTCCCACCAGCCGGGCGCGCGTGAGAAGGACGGCGTGCTGTACGTGAATCCTGGAAGCGCTGGGCCGCGACGATTTTCGCTGCCGATCTCTGTCGGCCGCCTGGTGGTCCGGGACGGCCAGGTCTCGGCCGAGCTGATCGAGTTGCATCCGCGTGACGCGGCCGAGCAGAGTGCACCTCGCGGATAGCAGGCCGATACGAAGCCACGCAGCGGGCGGGATCGGATGTGCCGCCCATCGGTTTGCTGATTGGTTTTTCCGACTGAGGGAAGTTCGATGACGATCGATTCGATAGTTGCGCCTGGCCGGGTGGCCGTCATCACGGGTGCCGCCAACGGCATCGGCCTGGCTGCGGCCGAACGCTTCGCGGGTTCCGGCATGAAGGTCTGTCTGGCCGATGTGAATGACGACGCTCTGGAGGCAGCCGGTGCGGCGGTGGCGAGGAAGTCATCCGTGGCCGATGTCTTGACGGTCCAGACGGACGTCAGCCGTCGGGAAGACGTCGAGCGCCTGAAGACAATGGCCTACGAGAAATTCGGCGAGGTCGGATTCTTGATGAGCAACGCGGGTATCGAGGGCGGCGGTGGGTTGTTCGCCGATCCCGTTCGATGGAAGCAGACGCTCGACGTGAACCTATGGGGTGCGATCAACGTCGTGCAGGTGTTCGGCCCGGCGATGATCGCCCAGGGGACGCCAGGCGCCATCGTCACCACGGGATCGAAGCAAGGCATCACCACTCCACCGGGAGACACCGCTTACAACGTCAGCAAGGCGGGACTGAAGGTGCTAACCGAGGCGCTCGCCCATGAACTTCGTAACACGCCGGATTGCCGGTTGACCGCTCATCTCCTGATCCCCGGCTTCACCTACACCGGCCTCACCCGGGCGAAAGGCGTCACGGAGAAGCCGTCAGGTGCCTGGACCGGGGCCCAGGTCGTCGATTTCATGCTCTCAAGCATGCGACGCGGCGACTTCTACATCCTCTGCCCCGACAATGACGTTTCCCGGTCGATGGACGAAAAGCGGATGCGATGGGCGGCCGAGGACATTGTGGAGAACCGCCCGGCGCTTTCGCGCTGGCACCCGGATTTCAAGGATGCGTTCGAGCGTTTCATGAAAGCGGAGTGAACCTGCTTGCGCGTCGTGAGGTTGCGGTCCGGGTCAAATAGTCAAGATCCACTGCACCAGCTCGGTCGGTGCCGCACTCTCGACCACGCAATCAAACACGAGCTGCCGCGATGGTTTTTGCATGGCACCCAAGGCGGCAACCTTAAACTCGTTCGCCATGTGTGCCGCTCGGCTGCCGCCTACCGCTCGATCCGGATTGGGCCAGCCATGCCGGGCCAATCCGAGTAGCCGACCGAACCGCCGCCATACCAGTATTGTTTCGGTGCCTCGGCAAGCGGAGCGCCGGTCCGCAGGCGGTCGACCAAGTCGGGATTGGCAAGGAAGGGGCGGCCCATGCTGAACAGATCGGCGTTACCCTCGGCCAGGGTCTTCTCGGCCAGCTCGAGCGTGTACTGGTTGTTTGCAATGTAGCTGCCCGAGAAGCGCGCGCGAAGTTCGGGAAAGCTGACGCCATCGGGGACTTCGCGCGTCTGCTGGGTAACGCCCTCGATGTCGTGGATGTAGAGCAACCCGGCCTTGGACAAGCCGTCGATATAGGTCCCGAAGGTTTCCATCGTGGTGCTGTCGAGCGGCGTCTCGCCGGGCATGGTCGTGGCGGGCGAGATGCGGATGCCGACCCGCTTCGCGCCCCAAACGCCAACCACGGCCTCGACGACGGCAAGCGGAAAACGCAGCCTGTTCTCGATCGAGCCGCCGTATTGGTCGGTGCGATGATTGGTGCTGTCGCGCACGAATTGCTCGAGCAGGTAGTTGTTGGCGGAATGGATTTCGACGCCGTCGAAGCCAGCTGCCTTCGCGTTCTCGGCGGCGCGACGGTAGTCGTCGACGATCGGCGCAATTTCGTCGGTTTCGAGCGCTCGTGGCGTCACGTGATCCTTCATGCCGTCCTTGGTGAAGGCCTGGCCGGTCGGCTTGATCGCGGAGGCCGAAACCGGGAGTTTGCCACCTTGCAGGTCGGGATGCGAAATCCGTCCGGTATGCCAGAGCTGAAGGAAGAACACGCCGCCGCGACGGTGGACGGCGTCGACGACAGGACGCCATGCCCGAACTTGGGCGTCCGACCAGATGCCGGGCGTCAGCGCGTAGCCGACGGCCTGGGGAGATATGTTGGTGGCCTCGGTGATGATCAGGCCCGCACTAGCGCGCTGAGCGTAATAATCGGCGGCGAAGTCGGGCGGGATGCCGTCGTCGTTCGAACGGCTACGGGTGAGCGGCGCCATGACGATTCGGTTCTTCAGATGCAGGTCGCCGATCGTGACCGGCTGCAAAACCGGGCTGAGAGCGCGTTCGGTCATATTGAGGGGTCTCCGGATGATGAGATCGAGACGCGGTGGCGGCAGGGTTTTTAGTTGGGAAGGCGTGAGCATGGGCGACTAGCGTCGATACCGTAGTGCCTGACGGCCGCATCAATGCCGCGCCGCTCGTCGATGCTTACGCATCTGTTCCTTTTGGCGAATGGTCAATCGGTCGGCGATCATGGATCAGTGCGACGGGACTTTGAGGCGCCGGGCGGCAGCATCGAGGCTGGCTCGATCCTGACCGAAGCGGGCGAGCAGGTTCTTGGCCTGGACGGGCGTGACCCCGTGCTCCGTTTCCAAGCGCGTTATCTCGGAGGGCATGTCGGTAGCGGCTCGCTTCCGAGCGGCTTTCCCTTTTGCACTGGCGCCGACGCTATCCATCGCATTGTCCCTTCGACTGGCTTCGCGCAGAGGCGAACGCGAATAGAACACCTCGGTGTCCTGGGCGTTGCGTCCAAGCCCTTCTGCGGACACTTGACGAGAATGGCGCTGACACGAGTTTGGCTCGGACGGAACATTGAGCCAGCAGGGCTTTATGGCCGGTCCGTCAACCCATACCGACGCAACACCTTTTTCGACAGCCGCCGCTTTTCGGTCGGGTACATCCGTCCCGGATGGGCCTTGTCGAATTCCTTCCACGCCTCCGGCTCGTCGATGGCGGGCCCAACCGGCACGGCCTCGCCGGTGATGATGTCCTTGACCGCAGGTCCGGCTAGGCGGCGCACCATCACGTCGATCCCCACCCGTGGGCCGTTCGGATGGCTAAGTTTCAGCGGGACTTTCCGGGTCTCATTGACCTCTCTGTAGATGGGCTCCGGCATCTTCGCAAAACGGATCGCGTACCAGAGCCCTTCGATCCGGCGGAGTTCCAGCTCGGGCTTCAGTCGAACGCGATCGACCGGAGGCTTCTCGACGACACGCTCCTCGCGGCGCCGCGCCTTCTCCTCCGGCAACCGATCGGTCCGCTTCAGGATGCCGTCCGCTGGATCGACGTACAGAGCCTGGTGCCACAGGCCGCCGCGCGCGCTCGCTAAAAAGCCGCGCCGGATTCCGCGACGAGGCTTCACGGCGACGAAGTCATCGAGATGGTCGCGGACGTGCTGTTGAACCGTGTTGTCCGCCCGCAGGTTGGCGGCGATCTCGGAGTACACGAGATCCCATGGCCTGCCGACCTGCTTCTCCAGAAATCTCAGGAGCGGGGCGAGATTTTCGTTCAAAGCCTTCCATCTGCCCGAGACGACATGGGGCCGACGCATCCCGTCGTGGGCGGGCAGGTCGTCCGTCGCCAGGTCGCGTCCCCGCCGATCCCATCCCGCGCCGCGACGGGGGCGTTCGACGATCACGTGGGACATGTCGGCTCGCACTTCTGGGCTCCTAGTCATTCGTCCGGCGTCGCGGCGCTGAGCGGTCGGGAATAGGGGGTGGAGGGCAGACGATCGGTTGCAATCGGCAACGGGCAAACCGCGATCGGCAATCGGCAAATACCATCGTGTCCCGCGGCAATCGGCAAAGTAGCTGATGGGACACGGCGGCGACCGGTTATGAGCCGGGGTGGCTTTTGCAAAGCCTATGGCTCCAGTCGCCGCCCTCCCGCCGCCGGGTACACCCGGCGACGACCGGGGAGTGAACGGCCCGCGTGCCGCCCACTCCCCGGGTTCAGATCACGTCGATCGACGTGAGGTACTTGATGTCCGCGTCGTCGATCTCGACGCTTCCCTCGTTCGCCGTCCGAAGCCGCGCGGACAGCAGTTCGATCTCCCGGCGGCGTTCGCCGATCCGCTTCTTGAGCGCATTGATAGCGGCCTCGTCCAGCAGCTTGGTCTCCAGCGAAGCGCCGACGTCCGCGTCCGACGCTTCGAACCGCTTGCGCAATGCCGCGGCCGTCGCGGACAGCTGCGTCGCCTCGGTCGGCTCGGCGGCAGCCCCAGCCCGGCGGCTGTAGACCTCAAGCGCCGAGGGTCGTCCCGATGGCTTGGTGACCAGGGGCGAGACCAGCTTGATCCACTCCTCGGCCGCAGCCTTCTTGGCCAGCAAATCGGCGATGCCCCGTTCGACGTTGGAGCGCCCAACCACGCCGCGGATCCGGGCCTGCACTTCGAGCAGCCGGTCGAGCTTGGCGAACTCGCCTTCGAGCGCGGCCGTCTTGCGTGCCAGTTCGGATGCCGGGTCGCCGAAGATCGAGATCTTGGCGGTCGCGGTCAGATCGATGGCGCCGACGGCGGCCCGGATGGCCTCCAGGACGCGGCCTGCGCGGTGCAGGGTGACTTCGGTCATGACGGCCTCCTTTGTTCTTGTATCGGAACATATCCGGCATCGGATGTAAATTGTCAAACGGAGATATTCGTCCGTTCGGGGAGCCGATTGCGCCCGCCGTCCTGGCTTCATGTCAGCCAACCCGCCCTAATCCGAGATTGGCCTTGGGGTCCGAGGTCGTGTTCTGGGGACGAGTTGCTCAATTGGTGAACTCTGGTATCCAAGAGGGAAGCCATCCCGGCGGCAGACGCTTTTTGGGGGGCGTCGGTAATTTCGTTAGCAGTGAGAATTTCCATGTTTGCCAAGAACAATCGATTGGCCGTTCGCATATTTGGGTTGCTCAACGCGGTCGCTGAGGGGCCATTGGCCATCGGAAGCTTAGTCGTGATCGTGATGATCGTTGCGGCGACGGCAATGCTGCGGTAGGGGGCAGGCCTAGCTACGGCGCCTCATACTCCGGGAACGGCGACCATTCCAAATCGTCTTCATCGATCTTCCGCTTCTGCGTGGCGGATAGGCCAGATTGTTCGAGATGGGCTGCGTATGCAAAAGCTCGCAGAAAATCGAGGCGCGGGTAGAATTTTATCTTAGGAACGTGCTCCGCGAGAAAATCGACAAACGGTACGTTGTACTGCTCTAGCAGCTTCCTAGAAGCTGCTGTGTCCAGATTAGTTTCTCCGTCTCGATAGCCATTCCCCCGGTTCTGCTCGCATGGAGCGAGATTACGTGAGAACCAAATCTTGCAAGCTACAGGGCGATTTTCGTAGATACCACATTCACCGCGTTGCCCAAGATAAGGGCATGAAACAGTACCACCAGCGCGAGCTTGCTCAACGCTGTCTGCGGCTTTTTCGACCACGCGATCGACTGCGGCGCTGATGATGGCCTGGGATTCCAGCAGCGTTATGTAATCTAAGAATGACAGTTGGAACGAGACGCCGCCGCCGACGTCGGACGGCATAGCCTTTTCGGTTCAGCAGTGGCTGCCGATCGACAAACGACATCCTGTTGCTCTCTTCTGCGACGAAGCTCACCTCTATATCCCCGAGCAGGTGACCTCCAGCGCGGCCGAGAATTCCATCGCTATTTTCGAGCGGATCGCCAAGGAAGGACGCAAGTATGGCGTCGGCTTGGTAGTGATCAGCCAACGCCCGGCGGAGGTGAACCGTACTGTTGTCAGTCAGTGCAACAATCTGATCGCCATGCGACTGACCAATGGAGATGACCAGGCCGTGGTGCGGCGCCTGCTGCCTGATAGCCTCGGTGGTTTCGGCGATCTGCTGCCGGTTCTGGATACCGGAGAAGCACTCGTGGTCGGCGACGCCATTCTCTTGCCGACCTGAGTTCGGGTCGCGCCGCCCGTTAATGAGCCCCGCAGCGGCACGATCAATTTCTGGGACAAATGGGCCGACGCGACGAGCACCAGTCCGCTGGCTGCGGCGGTCAACAGTTGGCGACGTCAGTCGGTGGCTAAATGAGGTACGAACGGACGCCCACATGACCGGACGAAGTCCGAAGGGCGGTGACGCCCTTGGTGTTGCGATCAGCTGCGAGACCTTCGTGCTGTGCTGGCTCGACATCGGCATCCTCGGTCAACTGGCGAAGGGCATCCTTCAGCGCTTCCTCGCCGAAGTTACGGCCATCTCTGCTCGGCGTGTCCGCTTGCCATGAGAAGAA
>Ga0302311_10005067_pt1 | contig 14046 bp, 13 predicted proteins | sample III_Palsa_N1_3_FD_200449 | JGI IMG/M metagenome (GOLD analysis project Ga0302311, IMG submission 200449) | Peat permafrost microbial communities from Stordalen Mire near Abisko, Sweden - III_Palsa_N1_3 | ecosystem: Environmental > Terrestrial > Soil > Palsa > Peat permafrost | place: Sweden... | reverse complement strand
CGCTCGATCAGTTCGCGCGCGCCGCACACCGGCAAGGCCGGGATGTCGTAGATCGGCTTGTCCGGGTACAGCTCGGTACACTGACCACCTGGCTCGGGCAGCGTGTCGATCAGGTGCGCCTTGATCCCGAGCAGGCCCAGTTCGAACACCTGGAACAGGCCGCAAGGTCCGGCACCAATAATCACCGTGTCCGTCTTGATGGTCACCGCGCACCTCCTGCTGAACGGTGCCGCAGTTTTGCGGCACTATAAGGGCGCGAATGATAGGGCTTGCTGCACTGCGGAAAAAGCGGTTACCGGTTATATCTTTAGTCCAGTTTGGAATAACGATGCACCCGCGCTATAGCAGTCATGCGCTAATCATTATAGTAATGATTTAATAATCAATGGATTACACTTTATTCTTAAAGTAGTGATCCGACAGTGTACCGAGAGGAGAGAGCTTAGAGCATGTCCAACGCCCCCCTGGACCAGCCCGGCGCAGTGCGCGAAGAGAACGGTTTTGACCCGCTGCGTATTCTGCCTTTCCTGAAAGCCCATATCCCGGGACTGGCTGACGGCCCGCTGGAACTGAAGCAGTTCCAGGGCGGCGCCTCCAACCTCACCTACCTGCTGAAGATCGGCGGACGCGAGACCATCCTGCGCCGGCCGCCGGGCGGCACCAAGGCCAAAACAGCGCACGACATGGGGCGCGAATTCCGCATCATGCAGAGGCTCAGCCCGCACTTCCCCTGCCCGTGCCCGCTGGCTTATTGCGAGGACGAGAGCCTGATCGGCAGCACTTTCTACGTCATGGAGAAATTCCAGGGCGTGATCCTGCGCCGCGACCTGCCCGATGGGCTGGGCTACGCGCCGGAGCAGGCGCGCCGCTTATGCCTGAACCTGATCGATACCCTGATCCGACTGCACACGCTGGATTACGAGCAGGCCGGGCTGTCCGATCTGGGCAAGCCGGCCGGCTATGTCGAGCGGCAGGTCGACGGCTGGTGCGAACGCTTCGGCAAGGCCCGCACCGACGACGTGCCCGACTGCGAGGCGCTGATGGCCTGGATCAAGGCCAAGCGTCCGGCCGACTCCGCCCACCCGGGAATCATCCACAACGATTACCGCTTCGACAACGTGGTGCTGTCGCCGGAGGATGGCTGCAGCATCGTCGGCGTGCTCGACTGGGAAATGGCGACGCTGGGCGATCCCTTGATGGACCTGGGCAACTCGCTGGCCTACTGGGTACAACAAGACGATCCGCAGACCATGCAGGCAATCCGCATGCAGCCCAGCCATCTGCCCGGCATGCTCACTCGCGACGAGATCGTGCGCTATTACGGCGAGAAGACCGGGCGCGAGATCGGCAATTACGATTTCTACCATGTGTTCGGCCTGTTCCGGCTGGCGGTGATCGCACAGCAGATCTACTACCGCTACAAGCTGGGACAGACCAGCAACCCCAGGTTCCAGGCTTTCGGCATGTTCGTCACGGTGCTGTCGCAGGTGGCCGACGGCGTGATCCAGAAGTCGAAACTGTAAAACCCATCATTCATTTCTCCCACCCCAATAAAACAGGACTGCATCATGGCAACCAAACTTTTTGATCTGAACGGCCGCATCGCCCTGGTCACCGGCGCCTCGCGCGGCATCGGCGAGGCCACGGCGCGGCTGCTCGCCGAACAGGGCGCCCACGTCATCATCTCCTCGCGCAAGCAGGAAGACCTCGACAAGGTGGCGGCATCCATCACCGCCGCCGGCGGCAAGGCCACCGCCATCGCTGCGCACCAGGGCGAGTCGGCGGCGCTGAAGAACCTGATGGATGAAGTTTCGGGCCAGTTCGGACGTCTCGACATCCTGGTCAACAATGCCGCCACCAATCCCTATTTCGGCCATATTTCGGACACCGACATGGGCATGGTGGAGAAGACGCTGCAGGTCAACATCAAGGGCTATTTCGAATTGTCGGCCCTGGCCAGCAAGCTGATGAAGAAGGGCGGCGGCGGCTCCATCGTCAACATCGCCTCGATCAATGGTGTGAAGCCCGGCACCATGCAGGGCATCTACTCGATCAGCAAGGCGGCGGTGATCAACATGACCCTGGCCTTCGCCAAGGAATGCGGCTCGTGGAAAGTGCGGGTCAATGCCGTGCTGCCGGGGCTGACCGACACCAAGTTCGCTTCGGCCCTGACCAAGAACGAGCAGTTGCTGAAGACCGTGCTGCCGCAGATTCCGCTGGGACGCATGGCGCAGCCGGCGGAGATCGCGCCGGCGATCCTGTTCCTTTGCTCCGACGCGGCGAGTTACGTCACCGGTACCACACTGACCGTGGATGGCGGCTTCCTGGCGGGCGGACTGTAAGGGCTTCCTGCCCTTGCGCGGGAGGTCCGGATCCGATGAAGCGCTCGGGAATTCACGCCGATCATCTGATCGATGCCTCAGGTCAGATGATCTGCGTCGGCGACCGCGCCACCCTCGCCTATATCGACCGCCTGTTTCTCTACGGCCTGCCGACCGACCGGCAGGATCCCTATGAGGCGCAACTCGGCAAGATCGTGACCATCGCGGATCTGGACGATTGCGGCACGGTTGCCATCGCCTTTCAGGATGAGTCGGGCGTCAAGCAGGTGTTCTGGGTCGAGCCGGGCTGGCTCAAGCGCCTCCCCATCTAAAGTTATGCGGAAGCGTGGAAAATCCGCGCTAGACTCACCCCATCACAAGGCGCGGCAACGACCGCGCTCCCAGGCAATATCATCAGGAGGAGACAGATGCCTTACGCACAGGTCAACGGCCAGAAGCTGTACTACGAGGATACCGGCGGCAACGGTCCGGCGGTGGTCTTCTCCCACGGCTTGCTGATGGATCAGAGCATGTTCACGCCGCAGGTGGCGGCGCTGAAGGACCGCTATCGCTGCATCAGCTGGGATGAGCGCGGCCATGGCCGCACCGCCGGCGATGCGCTGCCGCCATTCAGTTATTACGACTCCGCGGACGATCTCGCCGCCCTGCTCAAGCACCTGGGCGTGGAAAAAGCGGTACTGGCCGGGATGTCGCAGGGCGGCTACCTGTCCCTGCGCTGCGCCCTGACCCATCCGCAGGTCGTGCGCGCCCTGGTCCTGATCGACACCCAGGCGCTGCCGGAGGATCCGGCGAAAATGCCGGGCTACAAGCAGATGATGGACATCTGGGCGACACAGGGGCTGCCCGACCCGATCGCCGATACCGTCGAACAGATCATCCTCGGCCAGAACTGGCCGGGCGCCGCCGCATGGAAAGCGAAATGGCGGACCTGGAAGGGAGTCAATCTGCTGCAATGCTTCCAGACCCTGGGCGGACGCGATGATATTTCGCCCAAGCTCGGGCAGATCAAGGTGCCGGCGCTGGTGGTGCATGGCGATATCGACATGGCCATTTCACTGGATCGCGCCAAGGCCATGGCCGAGGGCCTGCCGCAGGCCACGCTGGCGGTGATCAAGGGCGGCGGGCACGCCGCCAACCTGACTCATCCGGACCAGGTCAATCCGCACATCGAGAAGTTTCTCGCCGGCCTGCACTGAGCCGGCGCACATTGAGCCGACGCCCTTCACCGGAGCACGCATGAGCTTCAACCCGATTTTCCGCACGCCCTCGGCCTACGATTTCCCGCTGCTGATCAAGCAGATCTGGATCACGCCGCTGGCCAATGCGCCGCAGCAGGAAATCCTCTACCGCGACGAGCGCCGCCAGACTTATGCGCAGACCCGCTCGCGCGTCGGCCAGCTGGCCTCCGCCTTGAGCGGACTGGGCGTCAAGCCGGGCATGACGGTGGCGGTGATGGACTGGGACAGCCATCGCTACCTGGAGTGCTTCTTCGCCATTCCGATGATGGGCTGCGTACTGCAGACGGTGAACATCCGGCTGTCGCCGGAGCAGATTCTCTACACCCTGAATCACGCCCGCGCCGACGTGGTGCTGGTCAACGCCGAGTTCCTAGCCTGCCTGGAAACGATCCGCGACCGCCTGGAATCCGTGAAGAACTTCGTGCTGATCGACGATGCCGGTGCGCCGCCGCAGTCGCCGATCCGCTTCGCCGGGGAGTACGAGGCGTTGCTGGCCCAGGCTTCGCCCGATTACGTGTTCGAGGATTTCGACGAGAACACCCGCGCCACCACCTTCTACACCACCGGCACCACCGGCCTGCCCAAGGGCGTGTACTTCAGCCATCGCCAGATCCTGCTGCATGCCCTTGGAATCCTCGCCTGGTTCGGCACGGCCCCGGTGCAGGGCCGCGTCCATCGCGAAGACGTGTACATGCCGATCACGCCGATGTTCCACGTGCACGGCTGGGGCATGCCCTTCGCCGCCACGATGATGGGCATCAAACAGATCTATCCGGGCCGCTACGTGCCGGAGCTGCTGCTCAAGCTGATCCGCGAGGAAGGGGTGACCCATTCGCATTGCGTGCCGACCCTGCTGCACATGCTGATCAACCATCCCGCCGGCAAGGACGTGGATCTGTCGAAGCTGAAAATGGTGATCGGCGGTTCCGCCATGTCCAAGGGACTGGCGAAAGCGGCGCTGGGGCGCGGCATCGACGTCTATTCCGGCTACGGCATGTCCGAAACCGGGCCGCTGCAGATCGTCAATCACCTGTCGAGCGAGGACCTGAAGCAGGATCTCGACACGCAGGCGGCCCTGCGCACCCGCGCCGGCCGCTCGGTGGTGCTGTGCGATGTGCGCGCGGTGAACGACAAGATGCAGCCGCTGCCGCGCGACGGCAAGAGTACCGGCGAGATCGTGTTCCGTTCGCCCTGGCTGACGCAGGGCTATCTGCACGACCCGCAGAAATCCGAGGAACTGTGGCAGGGCGGCTCGCTGCACTCGGGCGATATCGGCAGCTTTTCCGAGGATGGCTTCCTGCACATCGCCGACCGCGTCAAGGACGTGGTGAAGACCGGCGGCGAGTGGATTTCCTCGCTCGACCTGGAGGACATCATCTCGCAGTTCCCCGGCGTCAGCGAGGTGGCGGTGATCGGGGTGGCCGACGCCAAGTGGGGTGAGCGTCCGCTGGCCCTGATCGTTCCCAGGGCCCAAGCCAGCATCGACACCGAAGCGGTGCGCCGGCACATCGGCGGCTATGCCGACAAAGGCGTCATTTCCAAATACGGCGTGCCGGACCGGGTGCTGATCGTGGAAGCGCTGGAGAAAACCAGCGTCGGCAAGCTGGACAAGAAACTGCTGCGGACCAAGTACGCGAAGAGCTAGGGTGGTGTCTCTTGAGTTTGTCGCCTCAATGTGCAGGATCATTCGCCTCTCCCTTTGGGAGAGGCCGCCGCGAAGCGGCGGGTGAGGGGCGCACTTTCAAACAGATTTGCGCCTAGTCGAACCGGCGTCCCTCACCCCTGCTCCTCTCCCGAAGGGAGAGGGGTTGTGTGGCCTGTTTCTGGAACACCACACTAGAGCGCGTCATCAATCGGACGGAAACCAGCCCGCTTCAGGGAAGCCTTCTCAGGGTTTCAGATTGCTCGGCACGCAGCCGCCGACATTGCCCGCATTGCAATCGTTTTCCCGCGACAAGTCTTCAGCCTTGTCGTTGGGATCGCGCGAACTGTGATCCGGGGCTTCGGTCGGCGTAATACGCTCAGCCACGGCATCCAGTACCTTTTTCACGAATTTCTTCTTGACGTGCGGCGTGGCATCGCAGCCGGCGCAAGGCAGTGAGTCCTTCAGTTCCTTCAGCTTCTTGTCGTTGTCGTAGAAGGTATTGCGCTGGCCCTGCACGTTGACGCGCGGGAGATTGACCTCGGCGGTGGTGCCGGACGATTCCGGACGCTCTTCGCCCGCTCCGACCAGGGGCTCCGCCGGGGGAGTGACCTGCAGGGCCGACGGAGCGGCTGGCTTGGCCGGCTCCGCTGCAGCCGGAGGAGCCGTTGGCGCGGGCGCGGCAGCCGGAGCAGCAGCAGCCGGAGCGGGGGCCGATTGGGCCAGGGCATTTACGCCGCAGACGGACAGCGCCAGGCCCAGCGCCAGACGCGCGGCCGCGATCCTTGCCGGACGCAGCTTCATTCGAAGCCCGGCACCCGCGGAAACTTGCCCGCTTTCCAATCCGCCTCGCACGCGCGCCCCTCCTCGACAGTATCCACGATGAAATTCCACCAGATCGCCGTTGGTTCCGGCAGCGGCACGCCGCCGAACAGCAGCGCACGCGCCGCTTGCTTCGAACCCAGGTGGAGGGTATTGCCCCCGCCAAGCGTGGCCAGCACGCCGGTCGGGACAGCCGTTGCGCCCAGTGTCACCTCTCCGACGGCGACATACAAGGCTAGCTCATGATCCGGCTGCACCGGTAACGCAAGTTCCGCGCCGGGCTGCAGGCTCAGGTCGAGATAAGTCAGCGGCAGGAAGCTCGGCACCGGCGAACGATGCTCGCCCAGGGCGCCGGCGATGACCACGGCGCTTGCACCGGGAAATTCGACCCGCGGCAGTGCCGCGGCGGAAAAATGCTCGAAGCTCGGGGCCATCTTGCGCCGCTCCCGCGGCAGGCCGACCCAGGTCTGGATGCCGTGCAGGGTGCCGGAGCCCGGCACCACGGTTTCCGCATGGGTGATGGCGCGCCCGGCCGTCATCCAGTTGACGTCACCCGGACTGATCACCTGCACCGAGCCCAGCGAATCGCGGTGCTCGATGGCGCCCGAGAACAGGTAAGTGACCGTCTGCAGGCCCACATGCGGATGCGGCGGCACGTCCATCGCCCCATGCTCCGCCGAGGTGGGCCCAAAGTGATCGAAGAACACGAACGAGCCGACGCGCCGCTGCTCGCGCCGCGGCAGGGCGCGCAGCACCTCGGCCGAACCGGTCAGCGCGGCCGCCTTCGCCGGCAGCAGGTGCACCACGGTACGAGCGCTTTCTGCAGTCCGGGTCATCGCAACCGGCTCCCTTCTCTACAGGTCTTTGGCGTTATGGACGATGCGGCTGACCATGCCGTAAGCAATGGCTTCCTCGGCAGTCATCCAGTGGTTGGAATCAGTGTCTTGCGTCACCTTCTCGTAGCTCTGCCCGGTCTCGCGCGCAATGAGGTGGTTGATGCGCTCGCGGATCTTGACGATCTCGCGCGCCTCGATCGCGATATCGCCGGCGCGTCCGCGCACGCCGCCCAGCGGCTGGTGCAGCAGGAAGCGGGTATTGGGCAGGCACAGGCGTCGCTCCTTGGCGCCGGCGAGGAAGATGGTGGCGCCGGCGCTGGCGACCCAGCCGGTGCCGATGATACGCACCGGCGCCAGCGCATCGACGAAGCGGATCATGTCGTGAATGCTGTCGCCGCTCTCGACGTGGCCGCCCGGCGAATTGACGTAGACGTCGATGGGCTTGTCCGATTCGCTGGCCAGGAACAGCAGGCGGGCGATCACATCCCGCGCCAGCTTGTCGTTGATCTCGCCGAAGATCAGGACCTTGCGCTGGTTGAGCAGGCGCAGTTCCAGCTCGTTGACCGCGGCGGGAGGCGGCGTGGCCGCTTCGGTGCCCGGTGTTTCCTCGGGATCGGCCGCTTTCGGGGAATGGCCGACGGAGGAGAAACTCGTGTTCATTTAGCGTCCTTCGAAAGAATAGTGGTTCTGGGGTGCTGCGGAATATCTGGCGAACTAGCCTAACCCGGCGCCTGCCGCATCGTTCAATGCCGCCCGGATGGCCGCCTCCCGATCATGTGGACGGTCCGCAGCGACTACAATAGCGCGCCTGATCCCCCCGCCGCGTCCAATATGTTGCTGAATCTGAAAAACCTGAGCCTGAATCTGGGCAGCACCGTGCTGCTCGACAAGGTCGAATTGACGCTGGAACGCGGCGAGCGGCTGTGCCTGGTGGGGCGCAACGGCACTGGCAAGTCTACCCTGATGAAGCTCATCGCCGGCAGCATCCTGCCCGATGGCGGCGATATCGTGCGGGCGCAGAACCTGCGCGTGGCGCAGCTGCCGCAGGATGTGCCGAAGGGCCTGGCGGGCACGGTCTATCAGGTGGCCGCGGCCGGGCTCGGCGAAGCCGGCCGGCTAGTGGCGGAATACCACCGCCTGCTGCACGACGATCCGGACAATATGAAGGCGCTCGGCGACATCCAGAGCGCGCTGGAAGCGCATGACGGCTGGTCGCTGGACAGCCGCGTGCAGGCGGTACTGACGCGCCTGGACCTGGACGGTGACGTCGAGTTCGCGGCGCTGTCCGGCGGACTCAAGCGCCGCACCCTGCTGGCGCAGGCGCTGGTGGCGGAGCCGGACCTGCTGCTGCTGGACGAGCCGACCAACCACCTGGACATCGACAGCATTGCCTGGCTGGAGGAATTCCTGCTCGGCTGGAACGGCACCCTGCTGTTCATCACCCATGACCGCGCCTTCCTGCGCCGCCTGGCGACGCGCATCATCGAGCTGGATCGCGGCATCCTGCGCAGCTGGCCCGGCACTTACGACGACTACCTGCGCCGCAAGGAAGAGGCGCTGCGCGCGGAAGCGCAGCAGGGCGCCCTGTTCGACAAGCGGCTGGCGCAGGAGGAGGCCTGGATCCGCAAGGGCATCGAGGCGCGCCGCACCCGCAACCAGGGCCGCGTCGAGCGCCTGTACAAGCTGCGCGACGAGGACCGCGCGCGGCGCAAGCTGCCCGGCCAGGTCAAGCTGGCGGTGCAGGAAGCGGAACGCTCCGGCAAGCTGGTGGTGGAAGCGGAGAACGTGAATTTCGCCCGCGGCGAGCGCGTGCTGGTGAACAATTTCTCCACCACCCTGCTGCGCGGCGACAAGCTCGGCATCATCGGCCCCAACGGCGCCGGCAAGACCACCCTGCTCAACCTGCTGCTGGGCAAGCTGGCACCCGACAGCGGCAAGCTGAAGAACGGCACCAACCTGCAGGTGGCCTACTTCGACCAGCTGCGCGCCCTGCTCGACGAGAACAAGCCGGTCTACGAGAACATCGGCGACGGCAAGGATTTCGTCGAGATCGACGGCAACCAGCTGCACGTGATGAGCTACCTGCAGAACTTCCTGTTCACGCCGGACCGGGCGCGCAGCCCGGTCAAAGCCCTGTCCGGCGGCGAGCGCTCGCGCTTGCTGCTGGCGCGCCTGTTCGCCCAGCCCTCCAACCTGCTGGTGCTGGACGAGCCGACCAACGATCTCGATGTGGAGACGCTCGACCTGCTGGAGGAAAAGCTCGGCGAATACAACGGCACGGTGCTGCTGGTGAGCCATGACCGCGAATTCCTCGACAACGTGGTGACGCGCTGCCTGGTGTTCGAAGGCCGCGGCCGCATCGGCGAGTACGTGGGCGGCTACCAGGACTGGCTGCGGCAGCGCTTCTCCGCGCCGACGTCGAACAAGCCGGAAAACAGGACCACCGCACCCGCCGGCCGGCAACAGGCCGCGGCCGCGGCCAAGCCCGCCGCCAAGCTGAATTACAAGGAGCAGCGCGAGCTCGCCACCCTGCCCGGCCTGATCGAAAAGCTCGAAGCCGAACAGGGTCAGCTGTCCGAGCAGCTCAGCGACGGCGGCCTCTATCAGCGCGACAAGGCCAAGGCGGTCACGATTCAGGAGCGCCTGGCCGCGATCGGCACGGAACTGACCACGGCCTACGCCCGCTGGGAATCGCTGGAAACCCAGCGCTAGGCCGATTTCCGGGCCGGCGGCGGCAGGCGGACAGCCGATCCGGCGGAATTACGCCTGGAATGGGCCCGAAATTGGCCTGAAATCCGATTGAACTCCCCTGCTTCAGGCGGTTCCTATATCAGGCAGGGACAAAATGCCCCTGCCCACGACACGTGGCCATTCATGGAAGGAGAGGCAGACATGTCCAAGCAGCACAAGGATCATCCGGAAAAACGCCCAAACCAACCCTCCGGCCAGCCGGATGTGGAGCGGGAAGCCCCGCGCGCAGGCCAGCAGCATCAGGGCGAGCAGAGCCGCCAGCAGCACGGCTCACAGCCGCAAAGCCATCAGCCGGGCCAGCCGGGTTCGCAGCAGCGCTCCGGGCAGCAGCGGCAGGATGACACGGGCCACGGCGGGCGCCAGCAGGGATCGCACGATCCCTCGCACAAACAGCAGCACCAGGATCACCCCGATCGTTCGACGGAGCAGGAGCGCAAGCCGGAACGGCCGCGGGACAAACCCTAGGCTGACCTGGGCACCACACGCGGCCGGGTAGCCGAATCCCTGTCCGCAACGAAATCGCCGCGACGCCGCCCGAGGAGCGACGTCGCGGCTTCTTCAGCCGAACCGGAAACGCTCCGGCCCGGTCACTGACCCCGCCACGCCCGCTCAGCCGTAGATGGTGAGCTCCCCGATCAGGGATTCCAGGCTGAGTTGCAGCGAATCGTGCTTCGGGTTCAAGCGGCGCTCCGCCAGCCAGTCCTTGAGGACCAGGGCGGTGAGCGTGAACGAGCACAGCACAAACAAACCAATGATGAGACTAACGATAGGCAAGGGGTGCATGGCAGCCTCCTTATGTTGCATTGCAACATTATAAGGAAGCCTGCACGGCAATTCAATACTATTTCGGTTACACATGCCGAAAAACGTGACGTTGCGATCATTTGCCGCTTTATAGTTATATTTTAACGACACGATAGGCGAAATTTATCGCCAGCCCACCTGTCACCGGCCATTCGATCAGCCAGGCGGACAGGCGAAGGGCTGTGTGATTAGCTGCTGTTGCCGTTCATGGACCCTTCCGGGCAACTGGAGTTCTGCGTACCCCTCCCGCGCCGCCTGGGGTCGGCGGCAACGACCTCAGGGTGCGCCGGCCAGCTCTCCGCCGGAGCAATGCAGGTAGGGGGAGGAGGACAGCCAGTGCCGGTCGGGGTAGTAGGCAAACACGTACTGGCCGCCCTTGAGCGTGTCGATCAGCCTGGGTGCAACCGCCAGCGGCACCGCCGGGCAACCCCAGCTGCGGCCGATGCGCCCCTGGCTGCGGGCCGCCGAATAGCTGACGTAGGAAGCGCCATGGATCACCAGAGCGCGCTGCAGGGCATGGTCGTTGATGCCGGGCTCGAGCCCTTCCATGCGCAACGAATAGCCGTTGTGGCCGTTATAGGGGTCCAGGGTGCGGAACAGGCCGATGCTGGATTCGAGGCTGCCGTCGGCGTTGGAAAAGCTGCGCGCCTGGTTCTCGCCGCTGTTGCGGCCATGCGCCACCAGTTCCTGGTAGAGCAGCTGGTGCGAGGGCAGATCGAACACCCATAGCCGCGGCTCGGTCGAAGGGCGCGAATAGTCGATCACCGCCAATCGTTGCGAGGACGGCAGGCCGCTCTCCACCGCGCATTGCGTGGCCTCCAGGGCCAGCCCGATCACCGCCGGGTCAGCCGACGGCGCGGCATGCCGCAGCGCTTCGCGCAAGCCGCCTTCCGCGGCAATGGCCGCGAAGGGTGACAGCAGGTTCAGCAGCACGGCGAGCGCTGCCCAGGGAATCGGGCGCATCGGGAGCCATACACGGATTGTCGAAGCAGCGGCTATGCTAACCGAGCGCCTGGTGTAATGGCATCCGGCCTCGCCGGACGGTCATGCCGGCCACATTACTCGGGGAAACAGCATGGAGCCTGATCCGGATCGCCGGACCGTGCATAGCCGCGCCTGGCTGCCGCGCCTGGCCCTGGCGTTGCTGCTGGCCCTGCCCGCCTTCGGAACTGCGGCACAGGCTCCGCCAGCGGATGACGCAACCGCCCTGATCCAGACGCGGGTCGAAGCCCTTGGCGCTGGCGGCGTCATGCTGCTGCCGGAGGTCAAGCTGACCCTGAACCAGGCGGTGGGCCAGTTCTACCGGCAGCGCGGCTTCACGCCAGCCTGGTCGCAGGATGCGCAGGTCGATGCCCTGCTCGAGGCCTTGCACGAACTTAGCCTCGACGGCCTCGATCCGGAGGATTATCAAGCCAGCAAGATCGAAAGCGGCCGCGGCGCCCTCGCCGGCCCTGCCGCGCAGCGCGCCGACTTCGACGTGCAGGCGACGCAGTCCTATCTGCTGGCGTTGACCCATCTGTATCGCGGCAAGGTCGATCCGCGCAGCTTCGATCCGGGCCGCAATTTCGACGCGCGCCAGCTGGATCCAAAGCAGGGATTGCAGGTGGCGCTGACGGCCGTCAACGACAACGACGTGGCTGCGGCCTTTACCCGCGCCCGGCCGCAGCATCCCCTGTACCGCGGCCTGCGCGAGGCCATGGGCGGCCTGCGCGACGTGGCGGCTCGCGGCGGCTGGGCGCAGATTCCGGACGGGCCGACGCTGAAGCCAGGGCTCAGCGATCCGCGCGTACCATTGTTGCGGCGGCGCCTGGTGGATGGCGGCTATCTGCCGTCGGACCTCGGCGCGGATGCCCTGGACAGCCCGCTGTACGATCCGCAGCTCACCGCCGCGGTGAGCCGCTACCAGACCGAGCAATACCTGACGGCCGATGGCGCCATCGGCCCCGCCACCCGCGCCGCGCTGAACGTGCCGGTGCAAGTGCGCATCGACCAGCTGCGGGTCAACGAGGAACGGGCGCGCTGGCTTCTGCACGAGGTGCGCAACCGGCTGGTGGTCGTCGATATCGCCGGCTATGTGCTGCATTACTTTGACGGCGGGGCAGGAACAGCGTCTGGGCGGGGCGCGGCGGACACAACCAGTGCGCAATCCCAGGCGCCAGACACGGACGGGGAGATGCCGGTATGGAGTACCCGCGTGCAGGTCGGCAAGCCCTACCGCATGACGCCGGTGTTCAAGTCGGCGATCGACGAGATCACCTTCAACCCGGCTTGGGTGGTGCCGCCGACCATCTACAGCAAGGACATCCTGCCCAAGGTGCGCGCCAATCGCGGCTACCTGGCCGCCAACCGCCTGCATGTGTTCGACGCGCAGTGGCGCGAACTGTCCCCGCAAAGCATCGACTGGAACAAGCCGCCACCCGGCCTGCGCCTGCGGCAGGAAGCCGGGCCCGGCGGGGCACTGGGGCGGATCAAGATCAGCTTCCCCAATCCGTACGCGGTCTATCTGCACGACACTCCGCATCCGGAGCTGTTCGACCGCGAATCCCGCGCCTTCAGCTCCGGCTGCATCCGCGTGCAGGAACCTTACGAACTAGCCGAGCGCCTGTTCGACGATCCGGTGCGCTGGAATCGCGCCGCCATCGACCAGACGGTGGCCGCCGGTGCCACCCGCACCTTCAAGCTGGCCGATCCGGTACCGGTACTGCTGGCCTACTGGACGGTGGATCTGCACGAGGGCAACCGGCCGGCGTTCAAGCCCGACATCTACGGGCTCGACGGCGCGCTGCTGAAAGCCCTGAACCAGCCGCCGCGCTGAACCGGCGGCGGCGCAGGCGACGCCAAGCAGAAGGCCCCGGTACTCGCGTACCGGGGCCTTGTTTTATTCCAGGGGCCGTTCGTATCAAAAGCCATCCATGGCGGCTTGCTCCCAACTACTCTGGCGCCAGCTTCCCCCGAAGCCGGCAGCACAGAAAACCACACGCACCTACCCCGCACCCCCCACAAACTGCTACAGAGCTTAGCCTATTTTCGGGAAAAAGCGCTGGTCACCTTGATCACCCCGTTGATGGCCCGGATCAGGCCGTCGGCGACGATGATCGGGCGCCCCAGCATGGAGCCCGCCATCTTCTTGTACTTGTCGGTATAGGGCGGGAAAAAGGCGCTGGGATTCTTGTCCAGCGGCGGCCCCTCCTCCACCACGGAACGGGCGTTGGAGGTCTCGTTGAAGGTGTACCAGCCGCCCAGGCGGCCGATGCCGCTGGCGTTGACGCCGCCGAACGGCAGGCAGGGATTGGTACCGGACTGGATCATGTTGTGATTCACCACGGTACTGCCCGAGCTGGTGTGGCGCAGGTAGAAATCGATCTCGGCACGGTCCTTGGCGTAGATGTACAGGGCCAGGGGCTTGGGCTTGGCACGGATGGCGCGCAGCACGTCCTGGCGCTGGCGGAACGGCACCACCGCGAGCACCGGCCCGAACACCTCGTCATGTGCGATCTTCATGTCGTCGCTGACATTGGTGATGATGGTCGGGGCGATGAAACGCTCCTCGGCCTTGACCTGGCCGCCGAACACGATGTTGGCGCCATTGCCGCGCGCATCCTCGATCAGGT
>Ga0302311_10005062_pt1 | contig 14059 bp, 8 predicted proteins | sample III_Palsa_N1_3_FD_200449 | JGI IMG/M metagenome (GOLD analysis project Ga0302311, IMG submission 200449) | Peat permafrost microbial communities from Stordalen Mire near Abisko, Sweden - III_Palsa_N1_3 | ecosystem: Environmental > Terrestrial > Soil > Palsa > Peat permafrost | place: Sweden... | reverse complement strand
TTCTCCAAATCGCGAAGAGTGGCGGCAAAGTCGCCTTGGAACACGGTAGTCAGCGTTTGCCCATGATGAATATTGACGTCGAGGTGTATGCGGCCGCGACCTGCACGCCGCAGCATTTTAAGGAATTTCTCAATGCGCTCCACCGGCGGCGGCGCCAAGGTGGCGCGCAGCGTGCCGTGGACCGGCGCCAGATAGCGAATGGCGGATTCCTGGATCACCGTATCGGCGTTGAACCGAGTCGTGGCGAGGTAGCGAGTGACCCAGGCCCAGCCCGCGAGCACCGCGACCGAAAAAAGACTGCCACCGAAGGCGGTGCCCTTGTAGTTGGCGTTCGCGGCCAGCGGCGCGCAGAGCACGATACCGCCGTCGTCTGCCCGTTCGACCACAATGCCCATGTGCCGCGCCAGCGGGAACTCGTTGGTGATGCGAGTTTGTAGATAGTCCACGCCAAAGCGCGGTTCGGGCGGCATGGTGGCGACGGGCGGCATGGTGTCGATAACCTCCAATGTCTCGCTCAACTCTGCACCAAGCGCCGCACCGCCTGCAATGCCACGGACAGGGTGGCGAAGTCCGGCGCGGCGCCGGTACGCAGATCGACCACGATGCGCTTCAGGGAGTCGATCCCCGCCGCATGACCCTGCAGCCACTGATCCACCCTTGCCGCGGGATTTGCCCCCTTGCAGGCCAACACGGCGGCGGTGATTTTACGCTGCAGTTCGTACAGGTTGTCGCTCAGCGTGCTGCGGGCCACCGCCTGCCAGTGACCTTCCGCCGGCAGCGTCTCGATCTGATCCTTGATCCACGTGAGGCCGATGCGTTCACCGATGTCGAAGTAGGCTTTGGCGGCGTAGCTGACTTTGAGCCGGGAGGCCATGGCTACCTCGGCCAAATCCAAGGCGCAGTGCAGGGTATCCAACGAGGCGATCCGGGTGGCCAGTCCATCCGGTACCTTCTGTTCGATGAGCCGGGATCGTAGTACGCCCAGACGGGCCTGTTCGGTGCCTGACAGCACATTGCTGAGCTCCTGGGCCAGCTCCGCCACCGGCGTCCCATAACGGCGGACGGCCTTCTCGATATCGAGATCGTCGAGGCGATTCTCCAGCAACCAATAGCTGGCATGGCGCAGCAGCCGGGTGGTTTGGAACATGGCGGTGTACTGCACCGTCGCCGGACTCACATTGTCCAAGGCCTCGATTTGCGTCCAGATATCGCGCACCGCGAACACTTCGCGGGCGATGCTGTAGGCACGTGCAATGGCCGCGGGAGGCGCACCCGTATCGTCCTGCGCGCGAATGGGGAATACCGGCCCCATGCGATTAATAAGGCTATTGGTGATGGCGGTGGAAATAATTTCGCGGCGCAGGCGATGCCGCTTCAGGCGGGCCGCGAAGCGATCCTGCACCGGACCGGGGAAGTAGCGCGCCAACTCGGTCGACAGATACGAATCCTCCGGCACGTTCGAAGCGATCAATGCCTTGTACAACCAGATTTTGCCGTAGCTCAAGGTGACGGCGAGTTCCGGACGGGTCAGGCCTTCGCCGGCCTTGCGGCGTTCGGCCAACTCTTCGTCGGAGGGCAGGTACTCCAGGGCACGATTCAAATCGCCGGAGCGTTCCAGAGCGCGAATTACGTAGGCGCTTTCGCCCAAACGTTCCTTGGCTTGGAATTCTCCGGTGCTGATGGCTTGGCTTTGCAGGTAATTGTTGCGCAACACCAGGCCCGCCACTTCATCCGTCATCTTGACCAAGAGCTTGTCGCGGGCCGCCTTGGTGATTTCCTTGGCATGCACCGCGCCGTTCAACAGGATTTTCAAATTCACTTCGACGTCGGAGCAATTCACGCCGGCCGAGTTGTCGATGGCATCCGTATTGAGCCGGCCACCCCGCCGCGCATATTCGATACGGCCGAGCTGGGAGAGCCCGAGGTTGCCGCCTTCGCCGATGACTTTGCAATTGAGTTCTCGGCCATCGATACGCACCGCATCATTGCTGCGGTCGCCGACGTCGCTGTTGCTCTCACTGCCGGCTTTGACGTAGGTGCCGATGCCGCCGTTCCACAGCAGGTCGACGTGCGAACGCAGGATGGCCTTGATGACTTCGTTGGGCGTGGCCTGCGCGGGCAGATCCAGGAGCTGTTGCACTTCACGCGATATCGACAGGCTCTTGGCACTGCGCGGGTACACGCCGCCGCCCTTGGAGATGGCGGCCTTCGAATAATCCTCCCAGGAAGAGCGCGGCAGCTTGAACAGGCGCTCCCGTTCCTTGAAAGCGCGGCCCGCATCGGGCGTCGGGTCGAGAAAAATATGCTGGTGGTTGAAGGCGGCTATCAGCCGAATGTGCCGCGACTGCAGCATGCCGTTGCCGAACACGTCTCCTGCCATGTCGCCGATGCCGGCCACCGAGAAATTTTGATTCTGGATGTCGACGCCGATTTCCCGGAAATGACGTTTGACGCATTCCCATGCGCCGCGCGCGGTGATGGCCATTTTCTTGTGGTCGTAGCCGACGGAGCCGCCGGAGGCGAAGGCATCCCCCAGCCAGAAACCGTATTCTTCGGAAATGGCATTGGCGATATCCGAGAAGGATGCAGTGCCTTTGTCCGCTGCCACGACGAGGTAGGCGTCGTCGCCGTCGTGGCGCACCACGTCCACCGGCGGAATGATTTTGTCCTCGACGATGTTGTCCGTGATATCGAGCAGACCCCGGATCAACGTCCGATAGCAGGCTATGACCTCGGCCTGCTGCGCGTCACGGTCGCCCAGCAGCGGGCGCCGCACGACGAAGCCGCCCTTCGCGCCGACGGGAACGATGACGGTGTTCTTGACCTGCTGCGCCTTCATGAGCCCGAGGACCTCGGTGCGAAAATCCTCGCGCCGGTCGGACCAGCGGATGCCGCCGCGCGCCACATACCCCATGCGCAGATGCACGCCTTCCATGCGCGGCGAGAACACGAATACTTCGAATAGCGGTTTGGGCAGCGGCAATTCGCGCAGCCGCTGGCTTTCCATTTTGAACGACAGGTATTCCTTGTGCTGACCGCCGCGGGTTTGAAACGCATTGGTGCGTACGGTGGCTGACAGGGCGTTCCAGAGGGCCCGCAGAATGCGATCCTCGTCGGAACCCTTGACGTCCTCCAACGCCGAGCGAATGCGCTGATCCAATTTGGTGAGCAACCGCTGGCGTCCGGTCGCCGCGATTTTCGGATCGAAGCGTGCCTCGAACAAATCGGCGAAGGCGCGTGCCAGCACGGTGTTGTTCACCAGCACCTGGGCAATGTAGCCCGGACTGAACGGCAGACCGGCCTGCAGCAAGTAGCGGCAGTAGGCGCGCAGCACGGTCACCATGCGCCAGGGCACGCCCGTGGTCAGCGTGAGCTGGTTGAAATTGTCACTGTCCATGCGGCCGGTCCAGACCGCGGTGAAGGCGCTCTTGATCTCGCGATCCAGTGCGTCGAATTTGATGACCGTGGGATTCTGCATGACCAGTTCCAAATCCTGGATCCAGGCGCACCTTCCCGCGGTGAAGTCCAGCTGGTAGGGTCGTTCCGCGATGACCTTGAGGCCCATGTTCTCGAGCATGGGCAACAGGTCGCATATGGGTATGGCGTCCTGGCCGCGAAAAATCTTGAGGAACAAGCGGTCTTTGCGCTTCGGTTCGGTGCGGTAGATGTCGAGGTGCAGGCGGGTGGGCTCTTTCTCGAGAGCCTCCAGGAAGGACACATCGAGTGCGCCGGCATCGCCGGAGAAATCCTCGGTGTAGGCCGCCGGGAAGGCCTGCGCGTAATTGGCGTAGAGCTTGAGCGCATAGGCTTCATCGAAGCGCGCCAACAAAGCCGCCTTGAAGGAATCCGCCCAGGAGCGCACGGCGGCCGCGATCTTGAGTTCCAAGTCATCGGCGGCGACCCGCTCGTCTTCCTCGGGTAAGGTGCGCGCAATGATGTAAATCCGTGCGAGATTGGACTCGGCGATTTGCACCTGAGATTCCAAGCGGAAGGCATTGAATGCGTCCTGCACGACCTTTTCTATGCGTTGTCGGACGACGGTGTTGTATTTTTCGCGCGGCACGAAGACCAGGCAGGAATAGAAGCGCCGGAACGAATCCCGTCGCAGCAAGAGGCGCACGCGTGGACGCTCCTGCAGACCGAAGATGCCGGTGACGGCCTTGGTGAGTTCGGGGACGCCGGCCTGGAACAACTCGTCGCGGGGGAAGCCTTCCAGAATGTGGTGCAGCGCCTTGCCGTCGTGGCTGTCGGGAGCGAACGCGAAGTGCTGCACCACCTGGGCGACCTTATGGCGCACCATGGGTATGTCACTGGGATTCGTGCTGTACGCCATGGACGTCCACAGTCCCAAGAAGCGGCGCTCACCGATCAACTTACCCTTGGCATTGAAATGCTTGATGCCGATGTAATCGAGGTACCCGGACCGATGGACGGTGGATTGGATATTCGCTTTGGTGACCAACCCCAAGTCATTGGAGCGGCTCTGGCGTCGAATGTCACTGGCCAGAATGCGTCCGGTGCTCGAGGGTTGACGGTGACCGGGACGCAGAATGCCAAGCCCGGTGGCCTCCACCGGCTCCAGCGCTTCGCGGCCACGGGTGCCCTTTAGCCGGTACTCTCGATAGCCTAAAAACGTGAAGTGACGCTCCATCATCCACATGAGCAGCGCCTGAGTTTCGCTGACATTCCGCGGATCGAAACGCGCACTCAGAGAATTCAATTCGTCGGCCGCGTAGCGCGCGGCGTCTTGCATCTTGCCCCAGTCGGCGCAGGCCACGCGCACATCGCGCAGCCCGCGTTCGATTTCCGACCGTAATGCACTCAGTGCCTCGGGATCGACCACGCGATCTACTTCGAGATGTTGGAAGGATTCCAGGCGCGACTTCTTCAGGGGCGTTTCGTGGCCGCGCTCTTGCAACGCGAGCAGCTTGCCCTTGGCGTCGCGCGACACATCGAATATCGGATGCGCCAGAAAATGCAGAGTCAGCGAGCGCTGCGCCAATGCCAGACCGATGGAGTCCACCAGGAAGGGCATGTCGTCGTTGACCATCTCGATGACGGTATGCGGCGAGGTATAACCGTGGTCGCGCAGCGTGGGGTTGAATACCCGCACCAGTGCGCGGCCGCGCCGCTGCTCTGCGAATTGCCGATGCAACAACGCCATGGTCGCGAGTTCCGCGCCCGGCCGTCCGGCGAGGTCCTCGGCTTCGACGTTGGCGTAATACGCAGCAAGATAGGCCCGCGCGCCCGAGCCGCGCAGCGATCTCGGCAGCTTGTCTGCCGCCGCGGCCGTCGCTGCGACGATCCTTCGATGTTCTTCCGATGAGGACTGATGCATGGTAACTCCCCCGAGCCAATCAGGTCTTACTAGGCTGGTCTTTCCAGGTCCGTTATCACCGTGGCTAGAAATCTGCATGCCTCGCCACCTGTTATGCAGCGGTGGTCGAAGCTCAAAGATAGCGGCATTCGCCGATGCGCAACCACCGCACCGCCGACCACCACCGCGTCCTCGCGTACCTTGCCGGCGCCCAAAATGGCAACGGCGGGAGGCACTACGAGGGGTATGCCATAACGTCCGGCGAGTGTGCCGAAGTTGGATAACATGAGTGTGAAATCTCGCAAATCGTCCGCACTGGTGCTGCGCTGGTGCGCGGCACTCTTCTGGGCCGCGATGGCCGCGCGGAGCGCCTCGGGAGATTTGCCGCGAATGTCGCGCAGCACCGGTACGATGAGTCCGCCGGGCGTATCGACGGCAATGGCCAGATCGATGTGAGTATGGAGAATGCGAGACAGCATCGAGGCGTCGTACCAGGCATTGAGAGCCGGTTCGGCGGTGCACGCGGCGATCAGTGCGCGAATGAGGCGCAGCATGTAATCGCCGCGCGAGGTCCAGGCATGGATGTCGGCGTCGTCGCATACCGTGCTGACGGCCACCTGGTCGCGTGACTGGGACATGCTGTGCGCCATGGCGCGCCGCGCGCCGCGCAGCGGCTCGGCGGTGGCGTCGGCCGGCACGGCGAGGGCAGCCGGCGTGCGCGAGCTGCCGATGTTTGCCTGCGCCAAGACATCATCCAGGCGAATGAGCCCGTCGGCGCCACTGCCGGTGAGGGAGCTCAAGTCGACCCCCAGCCGTTTGGCGAGGGCGCGTGCCACCGGCACGGCTCGAATGCGTGAGTCATCTCGAGCGCGGGGCGGCGCTACGACCGCGGCATCCACCCACTCCTCTTCGATGCCTACGGGCATGCGGCCGACCACCGTGCCGGAATCGAAATCGATGAGCGGTGCGCCGGTGGCCACGATATCGCCGACGGCGCCGTGCAGGGCGCTTACCGTGCCGCTGAAGGGCACTGGAACCTCGACCACGGCCTTGGCGGTTTCCACCGATACCATGGGCTGATCCACGATCACACGATCGCCTACCTTCACATGCCACTCGAGGATTTCCGCCTCGGCCAGCCCCTCGCCCAAATCCGGAAGCTTGAATGTCGTCATGTGGGTTAATCCGCCAAAGTGAGTTGCACGGCATCGACGATGCGTTGCACGGAGGGAATGTAGTCATGCTCGAGGCGAAACAGCGGCATGATGGTGTCGAATCCGGCAACGCGCTGAATGGGAGCATGCAGATCGTAGAGGCCATGCTCGGCGACGATGGCCGCGATCTCAGCGCCCACCCCGACGTTGCGCGCGGCTTCGTGAACGATGACCAAGCGGCCGGTTTTGCTCACCGATGCCAGGATGGTCTCGCTGTCGATAGGGCTCAAGGTGGCAAGATCGATGACCTCGGCGCTGATGCCGTGGGCATCCAGTTCGGCGGCGGCGCGCAAAGTTTCGAGGGTCATGGCGCCCCAGGTCACGAGGGTGACGTCGTTGCCCTCCCGCAGCGTGAAGCAACGATCCAGCGGTAACGCCTGCCCATCGTCGGCCACCTCTTGGCGCATGGCCCGGTACAGGCGCACCGGTTCGAGGAATATGACCGGATCGGGGTCGCGTATGGCGGCCAGCAGCAACCCATAGGCGCGCGCGGGCGAGGAGGGGCACACCACGCGCAGTCCAGGGATGTGGCACAGCAGGGTCTCGGTGCTCTCCGAATGATGTTCCGGCGCGTGAATGCCGCCGCCATGAGGCATGCGTACCACGACCGGGCAGGTCAGCCGGCCGCGAGTCCGGTTGCGCATGCGCGTCATGTGATTGACGATTTGGTCCAGCGCCGGATAGATGAAGCCCATGAATTGGATTTCAGCCACCGGCTTCAAGCCGTGTGTGGACATGCCCACCGCCATGCCGGCGATGGTCGCCTCCGCCAGCGGCGTGTCCTGCACCCGGTCGGAGCCAAAGCGTGCTTGCAGCCCCGCGGTGGCGCGGAACACGCCGCCGTTCGCTCCCACGTCCTGGCCGATCACGACCACGGAGTCGTCTCGCTGCATTTCCCAGCCATGCGCCATTGCGATGGCCTCGATCATGGTTATCTTCGCCAATTTTCTAAGAACCGCTGTGCTTCGAAGCGCCAGGCTTCGATGGGGCAGGCTTCGTTGCGTAGGCGCGCGCGGTAGCACGCTGCGCCTGCAAATGGGTGGGCAGCGCGGCGAACAAATGATCGAACATGGTATCGGTGGAGGGCTTCGCGAGATGTAGATATTCGGTTACGGCCGCTTCGACCAGGGCCGCGGCGTCGTGCAGCAGGGCCGCTTCCTTTGCGTCGTCCCATGCGCCGGCATTCACCAGGTACTTACGGGTGCGCAGCAAGGGTTCGGTGGTCCAGGCCGTACGTACCTCGTCGTCCGAGCGATAGCGGCTGGCATCGTCCGCCGTGGTGTGGTCGCTGAGGCGATAAGTGAGCGCTTCGATTAGGCAGGGTCCGCCGCCGGTGCGCGCGGTCTCCAGCGCCCGACTCACCACGTCGCGCACGGCGAAAACGTCATTGCCGTCCACTTGGATCCCGGGGATGCCCGCGGCTATGGATTTTTGTGCCAGCGTTTGTGTCGCGGTCTGTTCCTTGAGCGGAACGGAAATGGCCCAGCCGTTATTCACGACGACGAACACCACGGGCAATTTACGCGCGCCGGCGAGATTGAGCGCTTCGTAGAAAGCGCCCTCGGAGGTGCCGCCGTCGCCGATGTAGGCGAGCGCACAGCGCGGTTCACGCTTCACTTTGAAAGCCATGGCCGCGCCGGCGGCATGCAAGGTCTGGGTGGCAATGGGCACGCACCAGGCAAAATCGTGACGAGGACCTGAGAAATCATTGCCGCTTTCGTCGCCGCCCCAGTACTTGAGGATTTCCGTCATGGTGACGCCGCGCCATAGCTGCGTGCCGAATTCTCGATAGACGGGCGCCAATACATCCTCGGGCTGCATTGCCGCACCGACGCCGATGTGCGTGGCCTCGTGGCCCAGCGAGGGCGGGTAGGTCCCGAGCTGTCCGGTGCGCTGCAGATTCACCGCCTTCGTGTCGAAGACGCGCACTCGTGTCATCGCTTCGTACATTTTCACCACTTCGTTCACGTCCTCCGCGAAACTCGGCAGACGTGCGACCAGCTTGCCCTCAGGATCGAGGACTTGGTGGTAGTCGATTTTGAACTCGGCGACAGTGGTCATGTGGGAATTATGCCATGAGCCGCCGCTCAAGGACGGTGTTGACCCGCGAGGTATTCTTGTGTCTGCATTTCGATGAGCCGGCTGGCGGCGCGCTCGAATTCGAAGCGCACACGCTCGCCTCGATACAACGATATCGGCTGCGCCGCCGCCGACACGACGATCTTCACGCCGCGATCGTACAATTCGTCGATCAACATGATGAAACGGCGCGCGGCGTTCTCGTCGGAGCCGTCGAAGACCGGAATATTGGCGATGAAAATCGTATGGTAGAGGCGCGCGAGTTCAATGTAGTCGTTCTGACTTCGCGGCCCCTGGCAAAGTTCGTTAAATTCGAACCATACCGTGCCGGCGCCCACGTTCAGAGCGTGCAGTGGTCGTCCTTCGATAGTGAGAGTTGCGGGGCCCGTGGCACCGCCGCCGGTCAGGGCGCCGAAGCGTTCCTGCAGGGCGGCTGCCGTGCCGGGAAGCGTGGAGTCCAGGTACGTGGGAGCCATCTCGAGCTGACGGAGCCGGTAATCCACACCGCCGTCCAGATGAAGCACGTCGACGTGCGCTTGGATCATGTCGATGGCCGGGAGAAAGCGCTGACGCTGCAGGCCATCTTTGTAGAGATCCTGGGGTGGAAGATTCGAGGTCGTCACCAGCGTCACGCCGCGCTGGAACAGGCCTTCGAACAGTCCGGCGAGGATCATGGCGTCACCGATGTCGGTGACGAAAAACTCGTCCAGGCAAATCACGCGGGCGCGATCCGCCACCCGCTGAGCGACGATGTCCAGGGGCTGCGCATGCTGCTTGATGGTTGCGAGTTCGGCATGCACATTGCGCATGAAGTGATAGAAATGGCTGCGCTCGGCGCCGCGGACGGTGGCAGAAAATAAATCCATGAGGAGCGTTTTTCCGCGCCCAACGCCGCCCCAGAGGTACAACCCGCGTGGCGGCGAGAGGCCGGCATCGGAGCGCCAAGGAAGGAATGAGCGCAGGCGCTGCAGAGTGCCGGACGAATCGTTGGCGCGCAGCGCGACAGCCAAGGCATCCAGTCGAAGAGCTGCGTCACGCTGGCCGCCGTCGAATTGCAGACGATGCGCCGCGACGTCTGCGTCGAGGCGCGCGGTGACTGTGTGTAATCCGCTCACGCGGGGTTTCAGCGAGCTACGAGTGGGTCAAGCAATTTGGGGTGCGAGCGAGTTTAAGTTGCGGGCTACAGGTTTTGGTAGTTGGGGCCGGAACCGCCCTCGGGGGTCGTCCAGGTGATGATCTGGTAGGGGTCCTTGATATCGCAGGCCTTGCAATGCACGCAGTTGGCCGCGTTAATTTGCAGCTTTTTACCGCCGGCATTGTCGTCGATCATTTCGTACACGCCTGCCGGACAGAAGTTCTGGCAGGGATTGCCATACTCGGTCGCGCAGCGGGTAGCGCAAATCGAGGTGTCCGCCACTTTAAGGTGGATTGGCTGCGATTCGTCGTGCGCATTGCCCGCGAAAAACACGAAGGACACGCGATCGCGGGGCGGCAGCGTGCGCTCGCCCCAGTGCCGATCCGGCGACGTATATTCGTCGAGTTGTTGCAGCCGTGAATAGTCAGCGGTGTTCTTGAGAGTCCACGGCGATTTGCCGCCGGTGAGCATCTCCCAGCCGCCATTGATAAGGCCGAACCACATGCCCTTCTTGAAGGCCGGCTTGAAGTTTCGAACGCGCTTGAGCTCCTGGCCGCCCTCGGAGGCACGCCATTTCGCATCGAAGCCGGCGCTGGAACCGGTTTGCGCGATGTGCTCGCCGGCGAGAGCGCCGGAACGAATGGCCTGGTGCACACCCTTGATCTTGGCGAAATTCAGGGTGCCGCCGGCGTCGCCGACGAGGATGGCACCCGGCATTTCCAGCGTGGGGAGGGATTGCCAACCACCGGCCGCCACGGTACGGGCACCGGCCGATAGTATTTCACCGCCTTCGAGCAGCGATTTGACCGTCGGGTGATTCTTGTACTGCTGGAAGGCCTCGAAGGGCTTCAGCCGCGGGTCCTGGTAATCCAGTCCGACGATATACCCTACGTACACTCGATCATTATCGAGGTGGTAGAGGAAGCTGCCGGCGTAGGTCTTGGGGTCCGCGGGCCAGCCGAGCGCATGTTCGATGCGGCCGGGTTTCACACGGCCGGGCGGGAGTTGCCACAGCTCTTTGTAGCCCAGCGCGAAGGTCTGCGGGCAGTGGCCCTTGCCGAGATCGAATTTCTGGATGAGCGTTTTGGAAACCGACCCACGGCAGCCCTCGGCGAGAACGGTAATGCCGGCGTGAATGTCCACCCCAGGCGCGTAGTTAGGACCGGGGGTGCCGTCCTTGTTCAATCCCATGTCGCCGATGCGTATACCTTTGACTGCGCCGGCATCATCGTACAGCGCTTCGGCAGCGGCGAATCCCGGGAAGATGTCGACGCCGAGAGCCTCGGCTTTGGCGGCGAGCCAGGGGGTCAGTTGCCCCAAAGAAATAATGTAATTGCCGTGATTATTGATGGGCGTGCTGTAAGTCATGCTCTTTGGCAGCAGCTTGACCAGAAAATCGGGAAAGGCTTTGAAGGAGCCTTTGGGGGTCAGCACGCGAAAATCATCTTCGCCGGCGGTCACCTTCATGCCGGTGTACTCGGTTTTCCACTCGGGTAGCAGGGCTTCCAGAGGGCCGGGTTCGAGAACGGCGCCGGAGAGCGAATGCGCGCCTATTGAGGCGGCCTTTTCCAGCACGCAAATGGTTTTTTCGGGTGCGAGCTGTTTGAGGCGAATTGCACAGGCGAGTCCGGCCGGGCCGCCGCCGACAATCGCTACCTCGTAATCCATGACATCGCGCTGGCTTTCAGACATCAAACTTCACCCACCGGGAATCCAACAGAAAATGGCGGCGTAGTAGACCACAAACGGCAGCTTCTGGGCACTAAACCACCAGGCGGACAGAGCATGAGGGAATTCCTGCACGGTTGTCGCTTACTCGATGGGGACACCATGTTTATAGGCCACGGACGCCGGCAACCAGGAAGGCCAATGGATTTTGGGCATGGTTGGGGCAGGGATGCCCATTTTTTTCCCCAGCAAGGAGCATTTGAAGAAAAAGGGAAGAGTTGCAGCGGGAAGCTGCAACTCTTAGCCGATGCCTGCTCAGATTAATTCAACCGCAATGGCCGTGGCTTCACCGCCGCCAATGCACAAACTGGCAATGCCGCGCTTCTTGCCGCGGTTCTTCAGCGCATGCAGCAGGGTGGTCAGAATGCGAGCCCCCGTGGCGCCGATGGGGTGACCCAGGGCGCAGGCGCCGCCGTTGACGTTTACTTTGGCCGGGTCCAACCCTAAGTCCTTGATGGCAGCCATGGTGACCACCGCAAAGGCTTCGTTCACTTCGTACAAATCCACATCGCCTGGCCGCCATTCCAGCCGGGTCAGCAGCTTCTGCATGGCGCCTACGGGCGCCAGGGTGAACCACTCGGGCTCCCGGGCGAAGCTGGTGTGGCCGAGTATACGTGCCAGGGGTGTCAAGCCCTTGGCCCGCGCGTACGACTCGCGTGCCAGAACCAAGGCGGCTGCGCCGTCGGAAATGCTGGCGGAGCTGGCGGCGGTTACCGTGCCGTCCTTGGTGAAGGCCGCCTTCAGGCCGGAAATTTTCGATATATCCAACGTGCCGGGGGTTTCGTCGCGATCCACGAGTACGTCGCCCTTCCGGGTTTTGACCGTCATGGGGGCCACTTCCGCGGCGAAGCGGCCTTCCTCGACAGCGCTCTGCGCGCGCCGCACCGACTCGCTGGCAAACGCATCCTGAGCCTGGCGGCTGAAATCGTATTGGCTGGCGGTACTGTCGGCGAAACATCCCATGAGCTTGCCGTCCCAGGGGCTCTGCAGGCCGTCGTAGAACATGTGGTCGAGCACCTCCTGATGCCCCATGCGGTAGCCGCCGCGTGCCTTGGGGAGCAGATAGGGTGCATTGGTCATGGATTCGAAGCCGCCGGCCACGACGACCTGTGCCGATCCGGCCATGATTTGGTCCGCGGCCGTCATGACGGCGCGCATGGCGGAGCCGCACATCTTGTTCACCGTGGTGCTGGGGGTGGAGCTCGGCAGTCCGGCACCCAGCGCCGCCTGGCGCGCCGGCGCCTGGCCGAGACCGGCCGACAGGACGCAGCCCATGATGACTTCATCGATGTCGGCCGCGGTGAGGCCGGAATCGGCGAGCGCGGCTTTGATGGCCACGGCCCCCAGCTGCGGTCCCGTCGCGGGGGCCAAGACGCCTTGGAAGCTACCCACCGGGGAGCGGCGGGCGGAAAGAATGACGACGGGATCTGAGCTCATGGCAGGGTTCCGATAGTTGAGTGGCTGAAGATTATAGCCGCCTAGTCAACAGGTGTGGTGATTAGGGCGGATTGGCGTCAGGTTTCCAGGGGATCGCCCACCGCGGCGGCAATCAGCTCTCGGCTGCGCTGCCGGGCCTCGGTGGCTTCGAGGACGGCCAGGATTTCGACATGAATGGGTCGGCGGAAAATCATCGCGCCTCCCGGCGGCAGCAGCTCGCGGGTGCCGTGAATGGCCATGGCCACCACCGGCATTCCGGAGCGTTGCGCAGTCGCGAAGGCGCCGGCCAAGAATTTGCCGATGTGGCGGCGCTCGTCGAAGGTACCCTCGGGGAAAAACACCAAGGACTGGCCGGTGGCTGCCACGCGCAACACACGGCGTGCGTCGGAGGCGCCCTTGTGGCGATTGAAGCGCTCGACGAATTCGGAACCCAAACCTCGCAGCAGCAGACCCGCCAGGGGTACTTTCACCATTTCCTTCTTGATGACGAAGGCAAAATCCGGTGGCAGTGCGGCAATGGCGATGACGCCGTCGATGTAGCTGGCGTGATTGGCGACCACGACGCAGGGCGCCCGCGGCAGTCGTTCGGTGCCCTGAACTGTGAATGGAATGCCCGCACCGCGCAGAAAAGCGCGCGAGAATGCGCCCGCGACCCGCCGCCGCCCGCGGGGGTTCGGCAGGAACAGATTGACGACCAGAGTGGTCAGGCCCAAAACCAGGAAAAGCCCGACACAGTAGAGGGCATACAGGCGCTGAACGAGTGACGCGGGGCGTGCTGGCGAGGGCGCCGATGCTTCAAGATCTGTGATCTGGTTCTCCTTATGTTAATACTTAATTGTTACTGTGAGGCTGGTCACGCCGACCGGCAAAGGCCGCTCGCATACTCTGGCACATAACGCGTAAAGCACCATTTCGTGCGTACACAACGCGGGAATATATGGCGACGGCTCTTAAACGGACGGTTTATACACGGACATCGGGCTCGGCGGAATCTGCCGCGCGCGAGGCGGCTGACCCCGCCTTGCAACGCTTTCTCGACGCGGTATGGATGGAGCGCGGCTTATCGGCCAATACGCTCGCGGCGTACCGAGCGGATCTCACCGCGCTGGCGCGCTGGTTGGAAGAGCGCGATGGTGCGTTACTCAAAGC
>Ga0302311_10005057_pt1 | contig 14069 bp, 7 predicted proteins | sample III_Palsa_N1_3_FD_200449 | JGI IMG/M metagenome (GOLD analysis project Ga0302311, IMG submission 200449) | Peat permafrost microbial communities from Stordalen Mire near Abisko, Sweden - III_Palsa_N1_3 | ecosystem: Environmental > Terrestrial > Soil > Palsa > Peat permafrost | place: Sweden... | reverse complement strand
CCGGCTTCAGCCAGTAATAGGAGGCATTGTCGATGCCACGGAACGACAGCGTCGGGCCCATATGGTTGCCCTCGGCGGTGTGATTATAAACGACATCGAGCATCACCTCGATGCCGGCATCGTGCAGGCGTGCCACCGTGGTGCGAAAGGCGTCGAGCGGGTTGTCCTGCGCATAGCGCGGCTCGGGGGCGAAAAAGGACAGGGTATTGTAGCCCCAGTAATTCGACAGCTTCTTTTCGACCAGCGTCCGGTCATCGACCAGGCCGTGGATCGGCAACAACTCGATGGTGGTGACGCCGAGACGCCTGAGATGCTCGATCATCGCAGGCGAAGACAGGCCGCCATAGGTGCCGCGCAGTCCGGGCGGCACGTCGTCGCGTTTCTGGGTCAGGCCCTTGACGTGCGCCTCATAGATAATGGTGTCTTCCCAGGGGATATTGGGCCGCATTTCGCGGCGTCCCCAGTTGAAGGTCTCGTCGACGACGACGGCCTTCGGCATGCCACGGGCATTGTCGCGCCGATCGAACGAGAGGTCCTCGCGCGCGCTGCCGGTGCGATAGGCGAAATGGGCGTCGCTCCACACCAGCCGCCCGGCGAGCCGCCTGGCATAGGGATCGAGCAGAAGCTTGTTGGCGTTGAAACGGTGGCCGTGCTCGGGTTCATAGGGCCCGTGCACGCGATAGCCGTAGAGCTGTCCGGGCGAGACGTCGTTCAGATAGCCGTGCCAGACATCTTCGGTGCGTTCGGGCAGTTCGATGCGTTCGAGTTCGCGACGTCCCTGACTGTCGAACAGGCAGAGTTCGACCTTTTGCGCGTTGGCCGAAAACAGCGAAAAATTGGTGCCGCGGCCGTCCCAGCTTGCACCGAGGCGTGAGGACGATCCGGCCGACAGTCGCATGCTCAACCTTCCGGTACGAGAAATATCGCCGCCAGAGGCGGGATGGTGAGATTGAGCTCGGGCACCAAACCATCAAGGGTATGGACTTCGCCGACATTCCCGACATTGCTGCCGCCGTAATGCGCGGAGTCCGAATTGAGAACCTCGCGCCACTTGCCGGCGAACGGCGCCTTGACGCGGTAATTGTAATAGACGTTCGGCGAGAAATTGACCACGACGAGACAGCGCGCGCGGGCATCTCTGCCATTGCGGATCCAGGCGAACACGTTACCGCCGGCGTCGTCGGTCACGACCCACTCGAAACCGGCTTGATCGCAATCGAGTTCGTGCAGCGCCGGCAGCGCGCGATAGAGTTCGTTCAGGTCGCGGATCAGCGTCTGGATCCCGGCGTGCTTGTTCTGGTCGAGCAGATGCCAGTCGAGCGATCGATCGTGATCCCATTCGCGCTCCTGGCCGAACTCGCAGCCCATGAACATCAGCTTCTTGCCGGGATGTCCGAACATGAAGGCGTAATAGGCGCGCAGATTGGCAAAGCGTTGCCAGTCGTCGCCGGGCATCCGCCCCAGGATCGAGCGTTTGCCGTGGACAACCTCGTCATGCGACAGTGGCAGGATGAAGTTTTCCGATAACGCGTAATGCAGGCCGAACAGGATGTCGCCGTGATGGAATCTGCGGTGGATCGGATCCTTGCTGATGTAGTTCAGCGTGTCGTGCATCCAGCCCATATTCCATTTGTAGCCAAAGCCGAGCCCGCCAAATTCGACCGGGCGCGACACCTGCGGCCATGCGGTCGACTCTTCGGCGGCTGTGGTGGCCTGCGGAAAGCGCGCGAACACTTCGGTGTTGAAACGGCGCAGGAAATCGATGGCATCGAGATTTTCCCGGCCGCCATGTTTGTTGGGGACCCAGCCCCCGGCGGGGCGGCTGTAATCGAGGTAGAGCATCGAGGCGACGGCATCGACGCGCAGCCCGTCGATGCCGTAGCGCTCCAGCCAGAACAGCGCGTTCGACACCAGGAAATTGACGATTTCGGTACGGCCATAATTGTAGACCAGCGTGCCCCAGTCGAGATGACGGCCCTGCAGCGGATTGGCGTGCTCGTAAAATGCCGTGCCGTCGAAATTGCCGAGGCCGTGCGGGTCGTCGGGAAAATGCCCGGGCACCCAATCCAGCAGCACGCCGAGACCTTCGCGATGACAGGCGTCGACCAGCGCGGAAAAATCCTGCGGCGTGCCGAACCGGCTGGTGGGCGCGTACAGGCCGGTCGGCTGATAGCCCCATGAGCCGTCGAAGGGATGTTCGTTGACCGGCAGAAACTCCACATGGGTAAAGCCGAGATCCCTGACATAACGGGGAAGCTGCTCGGCGAGATCGCGATAGGTCAGCCACTCATTGTGGCCCTTGCGGCGCCACGAGCCGAGATGGACTTCATAGATCGACATCGGCGCGCTCAGCGCGTTGACATTGGCGGGGGCGGCGCGTGGATGCGGCAGCTTGGTCTCGTCGAGAACGATGGACGCGGTGTTCGGGCGCATCTCCGCGGCAAAGGCGAACGGATCGGACTTCAGCGGCAAATGCTGGCCCTGCGGTCCGATAATATCGAATTTGTAATGATCGCCTGCCGTGGCATGGGGCACGAACAATTCCCAATAGCCGACGCCGCGGACCCGCATCGGATGTCGCCGTGCATTCCAGAAATTGAAATCGCCGACCACGCTGACCCGCCGCGCGTTGGGGGCGAGCACGACGAACGCCACCCCAGCGACGCCGTCCAGCGTCATCGGATGCGCGCCAAGCTTGTCATAAAGCCGCTGATGGGTGCCTTCGCCCAGCAGATAGAGGTCGAAGTCGGTCAGAACAGGCGGAAAACGGTAGGGGTCGTCGAGATCGACCACGGTCTCGCCGAAGCGGGCGCGCAACTGATAGCGCCTGGAGCCGTTCGGAAGCGCGCCGGCGAACAGCCCGTCATCGTGAATGCGCGCCAGCACCGCTGCTTCGCCGTGCTCGTCGATGGCGTCGACCTTCGAGGCCTCCGGCAGGAACGCGCGCACCACGGTCTTGTCGCCCTCGCTATGAAGGCCGAGATAATGAAAGGGATCCGAGTGGCGGCCTTCCACGATCGCATAGGCCTCCGCAGAAAGTTTGGTCATGAGGCCTCATTGGGACGCGGCGACAACAGGCGAAGCATTCCGTTCAGTGGGACCCGCAGCCATTCAGGCCTGTGGGACAATTCGTATTCGACCTCGGTGAGCGTTTTTTCAAGCAGAAAGAAATTCAGCATACGGTCGGCGGCCTGTGGATCGGCGGGCCACAGACGCGTATTTGTCATGATTTCGCGGTAGGCGGCAAGAAATGCTGCGGCCGAGCGATCGCGCCATTCCGCAAGGGCGGTGGCAAGTCTGCCGTGTTCATCCGGTGCCAGCTTGAGCGCGCGCTCCAGCGCGTCCGTCGCCGAATAGTCGATCGACCGGATCAGGCCGGCGACATCGCGCGCCGCAGGTGCCTTGTGCCGCCGCTCGTCGAGTGGCCGGCGGGATTCGCCCTCGAAGCCAATAATGAAAATATCGTCCTTGACGATCAGCATCCGGCTGAGATCGAAGTTGCCGTGATGGCGGATGTTGAGGCCGTCGATGTCAGGTGGAAGCAGCGCCTTCAGGCGGTCGTGCAAGGTGCCGCGCTGAGCCAGCGCCTGATCGGCGAGCGGACGATCGGACTCCCTGATCGCGCCGCGCTGCTGTTCCAGCGCGTCGAACACGCGGTCCGCGAGGGAGGCTGTATCTTCGATCCATTGCTGCACGTCCGCGGGCCGGGTCGGCTCGGGGATAAAATCGACCAATTCGCTGGGGCTGGCGAAAGCCAGATGCATTTCGCCGACGCGTCTGCCGGCTTGCGCCATGTAGCGCAGATAGGGCGCCTGTTCTTCGCTTTCGCCGGTGCGTTGGCTCGCGGCCAACAGGCGCTGATCCTCGACGTAGCGGTCGAGATAGGCTGACGTCACGGCCCAGCCGTCGCCCTGATTTTCAACAAAGGCATGCACGATCGCGATGGCGCTTTTGGTATTGCCTTCGACCAGCTCGACGCTGCCGAGCATGGCGGGTGTATTGGCAAAGTCTGCGACGTCGGTCAGAAACCGGCCGATCTCGATGGCGGGATTCATGCCGGACTGAAGCTTCCGGTAAAGCCTGAAGACATAGTCATTATCCACCACCGCGGTGCTGCTGCATGGCTCGGTCTCAACGACGCGGATGCGCTCGGGCTCCTTGACCAGGCGGCTGGAGAATTTGCTGGTCGGCCGGAATTCAAGACGAACATTGCTTTCTTCGACGGTCAGGTTTTCCAGCAGGTTGCGCAGCAGCAGCGCGATGAAGATCCGGTCGGTCGCAACGTCCAGCAGCGTGCCTTCGCGCGCGCCCTGGCGTACCGCGGCCAGTGCGTTGGGATTGTAGCGCTCGCGATCGAAGCGCATCCACTCGATCTGCATCGGCAATACGTAGCGCGTGGTCGCGCCCCGCTCCGTCGCTTCAAAGAAGGTCAGCCAGGGCCGGTTGTCGCCAATGTCGCAAAACGGAATCGCCGAGGTCAGGGTTGGATGAATGGCCTCCGCCGACCGCTGCGGATACCAGCGGGTCCGCGCCAGATGCCCGGGCAGGACATCGCGTTCGAACACGCTGCGGGTACGGGCCAGCGAGACCCAGGTCGCACCGAGCGGGACCACGAGGGTTTCGAATTCCGGGACGATGGAAGGGGCGACGGGATCCGATTTGTCGCGCTCGCGGAGCTGAAACCAGTAGAAGCCATACGGCGCCAGCGTGATCATATAGGGCAGTTCGCCGATCGCCGGAAAACGGGTGCGGCCCAGCATTTCCAGGGGAATGCGGTCCTTCCAGGCCGAAAGATCGAGTTCGGTGGCCTGCGCGGAGCGTGACAGGTTGGCGACGCAGAGAATGACCTCCTCGCCAAGCTTGCGGACGTAGGCGAGCACCGCCCGATTGACCGGGCGGATGAAGGTCATGCTGCCGCGGCCGAACGCCAGGGTCGATTTGCGAACCGAAATCAGCCGCTTGGTGGCGCTCAGCAAGGAAGACAGGCTGCGCGACTGCGCCTCGACATTGACCGACTCGTAGCCGTAGACCGGGTCCATGATGGTGGGGGCGTAGAGCCGCGCGGGATCGGCGCGGGAGAACCCGCCATTGCGGTCCGGCGACCATTGCATCGGCGTGCGCACGCCATTGCGGTCGCCGAGATAGATATTGTCGCCCATGCCGATTTCGTCGCCGTAATAGATGATCGGCGTGCCCGGAAACGACAGCAGCAGCGAGTTCATCAGCTCGATCTTGCGCCGGTCGTTGTCCATCAGCGGCGCCAGCCGGCGGCGGATGCCGACATTGATGCGGGCGCGCGGATCGTTGGCGTAGGTCGACCACAGATAGTCGCGCTCGACGTCGGTGACCATTTCCAGCGTCAGTTCGTCATGGTTGCGCAGGAACAGCGCCCACTGGCAATTGGCGGGGATATCCGGCGTCTGGCGCAGGATGTCGGTGATGGGAAAGCGGTCCTCCTGGGCGATCGCCATGTAGATCCGCGGCATCAGCGGGAAATGATAGGCCATGTGGCATTCATCGCCGCGGCCGAAATATTCCTGCACGTCTTCCGGCCACTGATTGGCTTCCGCCAGCAGCACCTTGCCCTTGGCGTAGGCGTCGAGCTCGGCGCGCAGTTTCCGGATGATGGCGTGGGTCTCCGGCAGATTCTCGTTATTGGTGCCGTCGCGCTCGCACAGATAGGGGATGGCATCGAGACGAAAGCCGTCGACGCCGGTATCGAGCCAGCGCTTCATGACCTGGACCAGCGCGCTGACCACGCGCGGATTGTCGAAATTCAGATCCGGCTGGTGCGAGAAAAAGCGATGCCAGTAGAAGGCGCTGGCCTCGGTATCCCAGGTCCAGTTGGACTTCTCGGTATCGGTGAAGATGATCCGTGTGCCCTGATATTTCTGGTCGGTGTCGCTCCAGACATACCAGTTGCGCGCGCTCGACTTCGGGTCGCTGCGGCGGGCGCGCTTGAACCAGTCGTGCTGGTCGGAGGTGTGGTTGATGACGAGTTCGGTAATGACCCGCAGGCCGCGACGCTTGGCCTCGACGATGAAGCGGCGGAAGTCCTTCATGGTCCCGAAGTCGGGATTGATGGCGCCGTAGTCGGCGATGTCGTAGCCGTCGTCCCGGCCGGGCGAAGGATAGAACGGCAGCAGCCACAGGGCGGTGACGCCGAGATCCTGCAGATAGCCGAGTTTTTCGGTCAACCCGGCGAAATCGCCGATGCCGTCATTATTGCTGTCGGCGAAGGCTTTGACATGGAGCTGATAGATGATGGCGTCCTTGTACCACAGCGCGTCGCCGTCCAGCGCGCTGGCCGGCAGCTCCTTGGCATCGATGGACGACATCAGGTTCATGGGGCTCCTCACGCCAGACAGTGAAAGAGCAGGGCGGGGTTATAATCAATATGCATGGTAGCGCCGGCCACGGCGCTCTCGACAGTTTGAATTGTTTTGTTCACGGTGATGCCATCGACATGGAAACGACGTCCCATTTCGTTTGCGCGAAAGGAGACGCTCTGGACATATATAGAAAGCCGTTCGCCGGGCATTGGTTCCCGGGGAACAGCGGGGACGCCGAAGCGTTAAACACGGCTATCCTCTTCCTGTATCTATAGAATTTCGCGACGATCCCCCATCGTTGCCTGCAAACAGCGTGCCGAATGGACCTTTTCACCAGAGCCAAAGACTTGGGAATCCAGACCGAATTCGTGGACGGTCAGGGTCACCGCCATGTGACGGATGCCGTGGCGCTGAAAATCATCCTCGCTGCCCTGCCGGAGCGGGTGCCGTACCGGTTTCTCGAGGAGGCGGTGGTGGTCAGGTCCGGCCAGCCGTCGTGGACCAGGCTCAAACAGGCCGCCACGTTCCCGCTGCGCTGGAAAATCGCTTCGGGGGTTAAGGTTATCGCGGCGGGAGAGGTCGGCAATCGCACGATTGTCTGGCCGACGGATTTGCCGGAGGGGTCGTACCAGCTGCATCTGGCCGATGCCGCCTCCTTCACGGAAGACGCGCCTTTGATCGTCGCGCCGGCAAAGGCGTTCGGCGGCGATTTCGCGCGCAGCTGGCTGGTCGCGGTGCAGCTTTACGGGGTCCGCTCGAGCCGCAATTGGGGGATCGGGGATTTCACCGATCTCGAAGGGCTGATCCGGCTTGCCGGTCAATTGGGAGCCGATGGCATCGGCCTCAATCCGCTGCACGCGCTGTTCGACGACCGGCCTGCCGATTGCAGCCCCTATTCGCCGAACAGCCGGTTGTTTCTGAATGCGCTCTATATCGATGTCGAGAGAATTCCCGAATTCCAGCCCGCCATTCTGGCCGGAAAGGGCGATACCATCGTCCGGCTGCGCGCGGGCGACAGGGTCGACTATACCGGCGTCGCCGAACTGAAATGGAAGGCGCTGCGCGCGGCTTTCGAAAGCTTCAGGACGCATCCGGCGCCCGGTCGCAAGCAGGATTTCGAGGAATTTCGCACCGAGCGCGCGCCGCTGTTGTCGCGGTTCGCCTGCTTTGAGGCGCTCCGGCACACATTCAACAGACCGTGGTGGGAATGGCCGGAGCAATGGCGGCAGCCCGACGAGGGCGATTGCGCGGCCCTGCGGCAGGGGCCGGACGCCGCCGAAATCGAATTCGTCGAATTCGTGCAATGGACGGCCGACCGGCAATTGCGGGCCTGCAAGGAGCTTGCGGTCAAGCTCGGCATGAAGGTCGGACTATACCTTGACGTTGCCGTCGGGGTGCAGTCCGACGGGTTCGACGCCTGGAATGAGCAGGCGGCGATTTCCCGTCATCTCGCGGTCGGCGCGCCGCCGGATCCGTTGAATACCGCCGGCCAGAACTGGGGGCTGGCCGGCTTCAACGCCGCCGGCCTGGAGCTCAAATCCTTCGAGCCGTATCGGGAGATGCTGCGGGCTTCGATGCGCCACGCCGGCGCGATCAGGCTCGATCATGTGCTGGGCCTGAAGCGGCTTTATCTCGTGCCGCACGGCTTTGCCGCCAACAACGGCGTCTATGTGCAGATGCCGTTCGAGGCGCTGCTGGCGGCGACCGCGCAGGAAAGCGTGGCGCATCGATGCGTGGTGATCGGCGAGGATCTCGGCACCGTGCCGGAAGGCTTTCGCGAGAAAATGGCGGACTGGGGCATCTGGTCCTATCAGGTGATGATGTTCGAGCGCGACGATCACGGTGCGTTCCGCGACGTCGATCATTATGCCACCAACGCGCTCGTCACCTTCAACACCCACGATCTGTCGACCTATGCCGGCTGGCGTTCGTTCGGCGATCTGAAACTCAAGCGCTCGCTCGGGATCGATCCCGGCGAAAGCGACGACGCCCGGTGGCATGCGCTGGCGATGCTGAACGAGGTGTTGCGTCATCAGGCCATCGACCGCCACGATCTCTATGCGGTGGCGGCTTTTCTGGCGCGGACCAGGTCGCGCCTGCTGGCGATCTCGCTGGAGGATATGCTTGAGGTGGTCGATCAGCCCAATATTCCCGGTACCGTGAACGAGCATCCGAACTGGCGGCAACGGCTGCCGCTGACGCTCGACAAGATCGCTGCCGCGATCGACGTGGCGGCTCTCAAGGCCGCGACGGCGGAACGGACGCGCGCCGCAAGCTGACGCGCTGGCACTTTGAGCGGTGATAAAAATTGTCCTGCAGAATCGAAGACTATGGATTGATCGGCGACTGCGAGACCGCGGCATTGGTCGGCCGCGACGGCTCGATCGACTGGCTGTGCTGGCCGGCGTTCGATTCGGAAGCCTGCTTCGCAGCCTTGCTCGGCACGCCCAAAAACGGCCGATGGCTGATCGCCCCCGGCGAAGACGTCATCAAATGCTCGCGCCGTTACTGGGAAAATACGCTGATCCTGGAAACGCGCTTTGAGACCGCAAGCGGCATCGTCGCCGTAATCGACTTCATGCCGCCGCGCGGCAAAGCCTCCGACATCGTCCGGCTGGTGCGCGGCGTGAGCGGGCGGGTGCGCTTGCGAATGGAGCTCGTCATTCGTTTCGGGTTCGGCGCGGATATTCCCTGGGTCAAGCGCACCGAGGACGGCGCGCTGCTTGCGATTTGCGGACCGGACATGACGGTGCTGCGAACGCCGGTCGAGACCCGTGGCAAGGACATGACCACGGTGGCCGAGTTCGAAGTGAACGAAGAAGAGACCATCCCCTTCGTGCTCACCTACGGTCCCTCGCATCTGCCGGTGCCGGAGCCCATCAACCCTGCGCAGGCCCTGCAGGATACCAGGGATTTCTGGACCGAATGGTGCAGCCATTGCACCAATCAGGGTGATCATCCCGAACTGGTGATGCGATCGCTGATCACGCTGAAGGCGCTGACTTATGCGCCGACCGGCGGCATCGTTGCGGCGCCCACGACTTCGCTGCCGGAGAAGCTGGGAGGCGCCCGCAACTGGGACTACCGGTTTTGCTGGCTGCGCGACGCCACCTTCACGCTGCTGGCGCTGATGAATTCCGGCTACACCGACGAAGCCTCCGCCTGGCACAATTGGCTGTTGCGCGCGGTGGCGGGATCGCCGGGGAATATGCAGATCATGTACGGCATCATGGGCCAGCGGCGCCTGCTGGAATGGGAGGCGGGCTGGTTGTCCGGCTATGAAGGCGCGCAGCCGGTTCGGGTCGGCAATGCCGCCCATGCCCAGCTGCAGCTCGACGTCTACGGCGAATTGATCGATGCGTTTCATCAGTCGCGCGTCGCTAAATTGAAACTCGATGCCGGAACGTGGGACCTCGAATGCGCGGTGCTCGATCATCTGGCCGAAATGTGGAACCAGCCCGATAACGGCATCTGGGAGCGGCGCGGCGACGGCGCGCATTATGTCTCATCAAAAGTGATGACGTGGGTCGCGTTCGATCGCGGCATCACGAGCGCCGAAAAATTCGGCTTCAAGGCGCCGCTGGAGCGCTGGCGGAGCCTGCGCGATGAAATCCATCGCGAGGTCTGCGACAAGGGCTTTGATCGCGCGCTGAATTCGTTCGTCATGTCCTACGGCTCGCCATGGCTCGATGCCAGCATCCTGTTGCTGCCGTCGGTCGGTTTCCTCCCGGCTTCGGACCCGCGTGTTCGCGGCACGCTCGCGGCGATCGAACAGCACATGATGCGGGACGGATTCGTGCTGCGGCACGATCCCCGCGAAATCTCGGATGAAAAGCAGCCGATCGAAGGCGCGTTCCTCGCCTGCACGCTTTGGCTTGCCGATGCCTTTGTATTGGCCGGCGAGATCGCCAAGGCGCAGGCATTGTTCGACCGCGTGGTCGCGGTCGCGAACGACCTCGGGCTGCTGGCGGAGGAATTCGATTCCGGCGCCGGCCGGCAGACCGGCAATTTCCCGCAGGCGCTGACGCATATCGCGCTGATCAATACCGCGCACAATCTCTGCGACGCGAAGCAGCCGGTGGAGAAGCCCGCGATGCAGCGGTCGAAGTAGCGGCAGGAAATAAACTATCGTCGTCCCGGCGAACGCCGGGACCCATAACCACCGAATTCGATTGTTGGTACAGCTATCCGCCACCGCGCCTTGACGCGAGCTCACGGCGTATAGGTCCCGGCGTTCGCCGGGACGACGCGGGGAGGAGGACGCGCACAGGGCGCACTTACCTCGCTTCGTTGCTCTTCAAAATCATCTCCATCGCGCCCGCAAAACCTTCGTTCTCATTCGACGTCGTGACATGGGTCGCGACCTTCTTGACGTCGTCGGTGGCGTTGCCCATCGCAAAGGAGAGGCCGCTGGTGCGGAACATCGCCAGATCGTTCTCCATGTCGCCGATGGTGGCGACGGCGTCGGTGGCAATGTTGAGGCGCCTGGCCATCGCCTGCACGAAGGTGCCCTTGTCGCAGCCGGGCGGGGTGATATCGAGGTAATAGCTTTGCGAACGGACCGCGGTCGCCTCCGCGCCCAGCGCCTTTTGTATGGCGGCTTCGCAGCGCTGCAGCAGGGCCGCGTCCGCGCTTGAGCCGACGATTTTGCAGGCGGCTGAAAGATAGGGCGTGAAATCCGCGACGATGGTCGGATCGGACCGAATGGCGCGCTTTTCGTTCGGGACGTATTCACCTTTGCCGTTGCGGGTGAGCCACAGATCGTTGGTGAACAGCCAGATATCGACTCCGAATTCATTCAACAGGTCGACGCAGCGTTGCACCGCGTGCAAGGGAATCAGATGCTGTTCGATCGGCTCAAGTTGCGGATCGACGATCGAGCTGCCGTTGAAAGCCCCGATCGGCAGCGTGATTTGCAGCGGCTCGATCAGAAACCCCATGCCGAGCGTGGGCCGGCTGGAGGTGATGGTGAAGCCGATGCCGGCCTCGTGCAGCCGCCGCACCGCGGCTTTCGCGGCCTCGGTCAGGGTTTTGTCCCTGGTCAGGAGCGTGCCGTCGACGTCGGAGACCACGAGGGCGATGCGGGTCATGAGCGGTTCCTGTGCGGCGTGCTGCTGGCCCTTACTGGCCCTGGACTTAGCCCCATTCGGCTAACGGTGTCATCGACGATTTCCTCGACCGAAGCTTCGATCGAGACCGTCACGGGATTTTCATCTTTGCCCGGCGGTTCCAGCGTTTTGAACTGGCTCGCGAGCAGTCCGGGCGGCATGAAATGGCCCTTTCGTTGGGCCAGACGGCCTGCGATCAATTCCTGCGTGCCGCGGAGATAGACGATGCGGATGTCTCTGCGTCCATGCACCAGCACGTCGCGGTAGCTGCGCTTCAGCGCCGAGCAGGCGATCACGGCATGTTCCCCCGACTTGCAGGCCCGGTCGATCTCATTGGCGATGGCCTGGAGCCAGGGCCAGCGGTCTTCGTCGGTCAAAGGATGGCCGGCGCTCATCTTGGCGACATTGCTGGCGGGATGAAATCTGTCGCCGTCCTCGTAGGTCCAGCCCAGGCGCTGCGCCAATTTCTGCGCAATGGTGCTCTTGCCCGAGCCGGAGACGCCCATCACGATCAATGCGCATGGCATTTCGGGGGTGTCACCGCTCACGGAAATTCGCCGGAAGCGCGGCTTGATCCACCAGCCAGACGGTTTCGCCGGCCGACCCCGCGCGGTTGGCGGGCAGGTTCTCGCCATCGAGCACGCGGGTCAGGATCGCGCGCTTGTCGGCGCCGCCGATCTCGAACAGCATTTCACGGCAAGAGCCGAGCGCCGGCAGGGTCAGTGTCACCCGTGGCACAAACGGCTCGACATGCGCCTGCGGCACGCCGACCACCCAGCGCCTGGTCTCCTCGATGGCGGGATAGCCCGGAAACAGCGACGCGGTATGGCCATCGGGCCCGACACCCATCAGCGCCACGTCGAACAAGGGCTTGGCGGGCGCCAACGCGTCGGCTCCATAGAACGATTGCAGTTCGTTCTCATAGAGGCGCGCTGCCTCGCCGGGATTAGCCGTGTCGGTAGGAATCGGATGGATGTTGGCCGCCGGCGCCAGGCGATCGAGAAAGATCTGCCGCGCCACGCCCATATTATGGAGGGGATTATCGGCGGGGACGAAGCGCTCGTCGCCGATGAACCAGTGCACGCGATCCCAGGGGATTTGGCTCCGATACGCGTCGGTCGCGAGCAACTGATAGAGTTTTTTCGGACTCGATCCGCCGCTCAGGCAGATCGCGACGCGACCATTATTCGCTGAAATCCTTGCCAGCACGCGATCGGCGGCGATTTGCGCCATCGCCGCCGGATCGGCAACGGTGATGATCTTGCGTTGATCGCCCGCGGTCATGGTCAGGTCAGCTTCCGCCAGTTGCGGCCGTCGCGTTCCATCAAGGCGTTGGCCTCTTCGGGTCCTTCACTGCCGGGTTCGTAAACCTTCAGTCCCTTGGCGCCGGCCTTCTTCCAGGCATCGAGGAACGGTTGCACCGCCTGCCAGCCGGCTTCCACGCTGTCGGCGCGCTGAAACAGGATGTTGTCGCCGATCATGCAGTCGTAGATCAGCGTCTCGTAGCCGGTGCTCGGCTGCGCCTGGAAATAATCCTTGTAGTGGAACTTCATCTCGACGCCGTCGATATTGATGGCCGGTCCCGGCACCTTGGTATTGAACTGCAGCGCGATGCCTTCGGTCGGTTCGGTCGAGATGATCAGGAAATTCTGCGACAGCTTGTCGACCGGCGTGTCGCGGAACATCGCAAACGGTGCCTGCTTGAACTTGATCGCGATCTCGGTGCGCTTGACGCCGAGCGCCTTGCCGGTGCGCAGGTAAAACGGCACGCCGGCCCAGCGCCAGTTGTCGATGGTGAGCTTCAGCGCCGCATAGGTCTCGGTGGTGCTGCCGGGTTTCACGTCTGCGGTCTTGCGATAGTCGTCGATCTCGGTGTCGCCGATCCTGCCGGCGCGATATTGCCCGCGCACCGAATTATGCAGCGCTTCTTCCTCGCTCTGGGTCTGGATCGCCGCCAGCACCTCGGCCTTTTCCGAGCGCACCGCATGGGCATCGAATTTCGCCGGCGGCTCCATCGCGACCAGCGACAGCAGCTGGAACAGATGGTTCGGCACCATGTCGCGCAACGCGCCGGTTGCGTCGTAGAAGCTGCCGCGGTGGCCGACGCCGAGCCTCTCGTCGACGGTAATCTGGATGTGGTCGATGTGATTGCGATTCCAGATCGGCTCGAACATGCCGTTGGCAAAGCGCAGCACCAGGATGTTCTGGACCGTCTCCTTGCCGAGGTAATGATCGATCCGGTAAATCTGGTGCTCGTCGACCAGCTTCAGCAACTCGCTGTTCAAGGCCTTGGCCGAGGCGAGATCGGTCCCGAACGGCTTTTCCACCACCAGCCGCCGCCACACGCCGTTTTCCGTCAGCATGCCGGTGCGGCCGAGCTCCTGGCTGATCGGGAGGAAACCGCTGGGCGGCGTCGCCAGATAGAACAGCCGGTTGCCGCCGGTTTTCTGGGCGGCCTCCAGCCTGTCGAGCTGCTCGCGCATCGCATCGAACGAGGCCGGATCTTTCGGATCGGCCTCGATGCATGTGACGCAGGCGAGCAGCCGCCTGGCGATAGCGTCGTCGACCTTGCGGGTGGCATACTGGTGCAGACCCTTGGTCAGGCTGTCGGTCAGTTCCTCGCTCGACA